>JACCDS010573433.1_pt1 | contig 13472 bp, 11 predicted proteins | sample 7446441 | NCBI WGS metagenome assembly JACCDS01 (sample SAMN15323445, study PRJNA562643) | freshwater metagenome | isolation source: river surface water | place: USA:Blue River Watershed | collected 2017-08-17 | reverse complement strand
GGCGTGTGGGTGGCCTCCAGCATGGCATCGCGGGCACGACCGTAGTCGCGGTAGCGCTCTCGCGCCTGGAGATCGATCGGCGAAAGCTTCCAGCGCTTGAGCGGATCGTCGCGACGCTCGGCCATGCGCTTTTCCTGCTCTTCCTGATCAACGGTGAGCCAATACTTCAGCAGCAACAGGCCATCGTCGACCAGCATCCGCTCGAACACCGGCGCCTGCTTCAGGAATTGGGCGTACTGCTCGGGGGTGCAATAGCCCATCACGTGCTCGACGCCCGCCCGGTTGTACCAACTGCGGTCGAACAGCGCGATCTGTCCGGCGGCCGGCAGATGCGGCACGTAGCGCTGGAAATACCACTGGCTCGATTCGGTCGGCGTCGGCTTGGCCAGCGCCACGACATGGCACTGGCGCGGATTCAAGCCCTGCCCCACGGCTTCGATGGCGCCCCCCTTGCCCGCCGTGTCCCGGCCCTCGAAGAGCACGACCAAACGCTTGCCGGTATGCTGCAGCCAGCGGGCCAGGCGGTTGAGTTCCACCTGCAGGAGTTCCAGGTGCGCCTCATATTCGCGCCGCGACAACTTGTTTTTCGGATGCCCCATCCCCATCTCTCCATGGCTCGACTGCGATACTCGGGTTTACCACATGCAACTTTCCATGTGGGGCCCGGTCACATGTTGGCAACCTGTTTTTGAGCAAACCATGAAAGATCGATCCATGAAACGTTGGTGGCTGGGTGTGTTGATGGCGGCAGTGGCCTCCGCCTCGTATGTGCCCGAAGATGCCTTTGCCAAGCGCCTGGGCGGTGGCCGTCCGGCGGGCATGCAACGCCAGATGCCGGCTCAGAACCAGTCGACCCAGGCCACGCCGAATCCGGCCGCCCCGACCGGCATGCAGCAGGCTCCGGCACAGGCCCCAATGGCTGGCGCGGCTGCGGGCGCAGCCGCCAACGCCGGCAAACGCTCCTGGATGGGTCCTTTGGCTGGGCTGGCGGCCGGCATCGGCCTGGCGGCGCTGTTCAGCCATTTCGGTCTGGGCGAAGGCCTGGCCAATTTCGTGATGGTGCTGATGCTGGCGGCAGTGGCGTTTTTCGCCATCCGCTGGATCATGGGTCGCATGGGAAGCAAGAGCACTTCGGGTGGCCTGCGCCCGAGCTACGCCGGTGCAAGCGCGGGTTCCGGATCCTTGGGGTCGATGCCGTCGCGCGAGTCGGCGGCGGCTCCCCTGCAGCGCACCGATCACAGCGCGTCTGTTGCCTCGGCGGCACCCGCGGCCGGCGGATTCGTGTCGGCTGCGCAGAGTTTTCAGCCCGCCTCCCAGGCCACATCTCCTGTCAGTCTTCCGGCGGGCTTTGACTCCGCAGGCTTCGAGCGCATCGCCAAGATGATTTTCATCCGCCTGCAGGCCGCCAACGATGCCGGCAACCTGAACGACCTGCGGCAGTTCACCACGCCGGAAATGTTTGCGGCCATCCGTCTGGACCTCCAGGAACGGGGCGATCGGTCCCAACAGACGGACGTCGAGGAACTGCATGCCCAGGTGTTGCATGCCGATCAGGAAGCCGAGCGCCTGGTCGTCAGCGTTCGCTTCCACGGCCGCATCCAGGAAGAGGCCGCCAAGGGAGCCGAACCGTTTGACGAGATCTGGCACTTGGTGCGCCAGCAAGGCCAGGACGCTTGGCTGATTGCAGGCATCCAGCCCGCGCAACCCTACTGAACGGCCTCGACGTTCCATCTCAACGCCCCCGGCAGCCTCAGGCCCCGGGGGCTTTTCAATCGACCCATGCACCCGTCCCCCATCCCCCCCAAGCCCCCCATCGGACCTGCCACCCGACTGTGCATGTCCCTGGCGGCACGGCCGGGCACTTTCGGCTCGCGTTTCCACAACCGACTCTACGAACACCTGGGTCTGGACTTTGTGTACAAGGCCTTCACCACCACCGATCTGGCCGGCGCCATCGGCGGCGTTCGGGCCCTGGGCATCCGGGGATGCGCGATCTCCATGCCGTTCAAGGAAGCCGTGATCCCGATGCTGGACGGGCTGGAAGCCTCGGCCGCAGCCATCGACAGTGTCAACACCATCGTGAACGACCACGGCCGGCTCACGGGCCACAACACCGACTACAGCGCCATCGTGACGCTGCTCGAGCGCGCCTCCGTGGATCCGGGCACGCCCTTTCTGCTGAAAGGCTCCGGCGGCATGGCCAAGGCCGTGGCCGCCGCGCTGCGCGACCGGGGACACGCCAGCGGCACCATCATCGCCCGCAATGAAGCCGCTGGACGCCGTCTGGCCGAATCCTGTGGCTTCTCCTGGGCCGCCTCGGAAGACGGCTTGAGTGCGCCCCTGCTGATCAATGCGACGCCCCTGGGCATGGCCGGGGCGGATGCCGATCGGCTGGCTTTTTCCGACGACCACGTCGCGCGGTCGGAAACCGTGTTCGACGTGGTGGCGCTGCCCGTGGAAACCCCATGGATGCAGACCGCCCGTCGCCTGGGCCGGCAACGCATCTCGGGTGCCGAGGTCGCGCTGCTGCAGGCGCTGGAGCAGTTCGTGCTCTACACGGGGGTGCGCCCGCAGCCCCATCAGGTGGAAGAAGCGGCGACCTTCGCGCGGTCTCGTTGATCAGGCGCCCGAGCGCCGCGCGGGTGGCGGCCACAGCGGGCCGATGGCATCCAGGGTGTTCTTCAACACGAGGCCCAGCTCGGTGTCGCCCTCCATCATCAGGCGACGCTCGAAGAACAGGCGATCGGGATCCTCCAGCCCCCGGGCCAGGCACACGAACCCCTCGGCCGGGGCCCGGATGCGCAGGGCGGCTGGCGCCGCGTCACCTGAAGCCTCGAATCCACAAGCCCCCAGACGCAATCGCACCCGCCACCCCAGATCCGTCACGGTCAATTCCACCGTGTGACCGCGCAAGGCCGTGCGGACGTCGTCGTCCAGGCGCGGCAGCAGCAGGCGATCCAGCACCTGAGCGGCCACCAGGGAGGGCGGCGTGGACGGCAGGCGTTCCACCAGTCCCCGCACACGCCCGTGCAAGGCCACCAGCATCGGGGGCCACGACAGGGGAAAAGCACTCATGACGGACTCCATTCCATGCCCGGTCGGCGCCGGGCGTAACCGTTGCTCAGCGGCCCCGGAACACCCAGGGCCGGCCAGCGCTCCATGGCGACGCTCGCCACCGCTTCCCCGTTCGCAACGGCCTCAAAGTCGTCGAGCACCTGCCGAAAGCCCTGGGCACAGGGCGACAGCCGCAGCCGCTGGACCCCGGCCCGACGCAGTTCGTCGACCTGCCCCAGCAGGCATTGCACGCCCGCCGACTGGGTTTGCGTGCCGTTGAGGACAAGAAACGGCCGGGCGTCCGAGGAACGCATGTCCAGGCCGTCCACATCGGCCAGGCATCGATAAGCACACTGGTCCTTGGCCAGTCCGTGGTGGCGGGCCGTGAAGCATCGGGCGGAAAAAGCCAGCGGCACGCGGCCAAAGGCCCAGATCTCCGTCGACAGGGGAAGGCCATCGGGGGTGTGGACACGTCGATCGGGCGGGTTGATGTGCGCCACGGCGTCCAGTGACAACTCCACCGGCGCCGTCCACCGTGTGGCCCCGAGCGGAGCGTGCGCCTCCAGCGCCGCGCGGCTGTAGATGTTGAGGTGAGGTCCGAGCACCAACGGCACGCGCCCTGCCAGCAGGTGCAGCGCGGAGGCATCGGCGGCTTCGACGGCAAACGCCTGTTGCTGACCTTGCCGCTCCAGCAGGCGCAGATCGGCTTCGGTTTCGATCAGGGCCTGCGCCGCCAACACGACGTCCTTGCCGGCCTCGGCCAACTCTCGGGCCAACGCCAGCCAATCGTCCAGCCGCAGTTCACGGCGCCGGGCGCAGACCACTTCACCGAGCACGACGGTGTCGGCCGGCCCGTCGGCGACTTCGGCATAAAACGACATCAGAGCCGTGCGGGTCCAGTGGTACAGCACGGGTCCGACGGTGAGGTGGAAACGCGATCGGGCCATGTCGAAAGCAGGCATGGATGGGGGTGATGACAACAGCGAGTTCACAACCGGCACCTCATCGCCAGGGGCGTTCATACGCCCCGAGGGTGTGCTGCTGGCCTTCGGCGTGTCGGGCCAAGGTGGCGGCCTCGGGGGGCGCCACGGCAAAGCGGTCGGGGTCACGGTGCGCCCGATCGATGGCGGTGCGCCAGACGCGCGTGACCTGCTCCACATAGGCCGCACTGCGCTGCCGCCCTTCGATCTTGATGGCGGACACGCCGATGTCCATCAACTGTGGCAACAACGCCAGGGTGTTGAGGCTGGTGGGCTCCTCAAGGGCATATTCTCGCCGACCTTCGACGTGGAAGCGGCCCTTGCACAAGGTGGGATAGGCGCGGGCCTCGTCGCGGGCGTATTGATCGATGAGGACATCCTGGAGGCGGGCGTCGACGCCGCCGTCTCGCCGCTCGGTCCAGCGCACGGCGGACGCGGGCGAGCACACACCGGCGTTGTTGGGCGACTGTCCGGTCACCCACGACGACAGTGCACAGCGCCCCTCCACCATCACGCACAGGCTGCCAAAGCCAAACACCTCGATGTCCACGCTCGACTGGCGCACGACCTGCGCCACCTGCTGAATCGTCAGCACCCGCGGCAGCACGGCCCGGCGAATGCCCCAGCGCTCACGGTAGAACTCGATGGCCGCATGGCTGGTGGCCGAGGCCTGCACCGACAGGTGCAGGCGCAGATCCGGATGGTGGCGGCGACACCAGTCCATGACGGCGGTGTCGGCCACGATCAGCGCATCGGCCCCCAACGCCACCGCGCGGTCGGCGGCGCGGAACCACGGCGCCGGATCGCAAGCGTCGGCGAACGTGTTGAGGGCCATCAGCACCTCGACGCCCCGGGCATGGGCGTAGGCCACCCCCTCCCGCACCTGGGCGTCGTCGAAGTTCAGTCCGGCGAAGTTGCGGGCATTGGTGGCGTCCTTGAGGCCCAGGTAGACGGCATCGGCGCCAGCGTTGACGGCGCCCTGAAGCGCACGCAACGATCCGGCCGGGCACACCAACTGGGGGGGCTTCCGGGTAGAAGGGGCGGTCATGTTCAATCGGATCAGAAAGCCGTTTGGACGGCACGTCGGCCCACGCCGATGAGCGCCGCAGGCGCCCGGCGACGCAGGCCGTGGGGATGCGCGAGGGAGTGCAGCGCCGAGACGTCGTGGATCGTCAGCTCGTAGCGCCGGACCTCCACGATGCCGGCGTCCGCGAGCCGCCGCAGGGTGCGCGACAGGGTCTCGGCCGTTGTGCCCAATTGCTGGGCAATCGTCTGCTTGCGCTCTTGCAGCACCACCCGGATGGGCATCTGCACGGCCCCCTCGGGATCGATCAGCCGCAACAGCCAGCGCGCCAGGCGGATGGGAACGTCGACGGTGGTCAGGTCGTTCATGCGCTCATTGAGGCTGCGCACCTGCCCGGCCATCACCCGGCCGAAAGCCTGGGCCAGCGCCGTGTCCTGGGTACAGGCCGCAAACAGCTCACTCAAGGGCAATGCCAGCAACGACACCGAGGTCAGGCAGACCGCCTGATCGACCCAGGTGCGTGCGCCCGACAACGCTCCGGCGACGTCGAGCCATTCACCGGGTCCGATGCCGCGCTTTTCCATGAACGTGCCGTCTGCCGTCCGAGCGCCCAGGCTCACCCGGCCATCGAGCACCAGCCACCACGACGGCACGGGCGTGCACGGGGAGTCCAGCTCCAGTGGGCCAGGTCGGCAGCGGGCCCGGCGGGCGGCCGCGGCCAGGTGTTCCAGGGTGGAGTCCTGGATCAGGCCACTGGCAAAAGCCTTGCGCAGCCACCCGATCTCGGCGGACGTCGGTGCCGGAGATGCAGCGGAATGGGTCATGGATGCCTCCTGGGGAAAAGGGCCGGCAAGGGCCGTCGGGTCCGGGTTCCGATGCCGCTCAGGCCGCCGAGCAACTGCAGGCACATCCGCCCCCACATCCCGTGGCGACGGGTTGCGCCTGATCGAACAGGACGTTGTTTTCAAGGTGGATGTGCTCCGTCAGCTCCAGGTACAAGGTCTGCAGTCCCAGGATCAGGGCCCGCCAGGTGTTGCAGGCGCCCTGAGGCAAAACCAGTCCGTGGGCCAGCACCGCCATGCGCTCGAGCGCGTCGTGGTGCTGCTCGTGTTCCATGCGCATGGCCCCGATGGGTCCTTGCGCCCACGGCAGGTTGCCCTGCAGCAGCAGCGGAAACAGCACCTGCTCTTCCTTTTGCATGTGGCTGGTGAGCTCCTGCTGCAACTCCTCCAGCAAGTCGGCCACCCCGTGCGGACATTCCGGGCGAGCGGCGTGCACGTGCTCGACCCGGCGGGCCAGCCGGACCAGCTCCGGCAACTGCCAATGCAGGCGCTCGTGGAAGTGCGACACGATGTGTCCGATCAACGTCGCTGGCTCGGCCGCCCGCCAGTCGGTCGTCTCGCCCGGCGTGCCTTGGAGGGCCTCCAGCTCCAGGGTCAATGCCTCCGGATCCAGCGAGCGCGACTGCGCCGCCGCGCGCAGGCTGCGTTGCCCTCCGCAGCAAAAATCCAGGCGGTGCCGGTGAAACAAGGCGGTGGCCCCCGGCAGGGTGCAGGCCAGGTCGGCCAGGGAACGGTCCAGCAACGGGCTGAGCATCGGGCATCTCCACTGAAAAGAAGGACACCTGAGCCATCGCAACATGTGTTCCCGAAACTGCTTCTTTGGAATCAACAAGTTGCACGCCTGACGGTAGGATTAACCTCGACCCAGACAGGGTTCAATCGACCGTATGAGGTGTTTTTTACCGTGCTTGAAGGCCTGTTTCTCAGTGATCTGGCGGTGTTGCTGCCCGCCGCCGTGCGCCTGCAGCGGGTGGTCAGCGGCATCCAGGCCGCGTTCAACTGCGACGCGGTCGCCCTGTTGGCCCTGGAGTCCGGCGAAACCCCGGAAAGCCTGCGCCCGCTCGCCGCCGTGGGGCTGGTCCGCGACGCACTGGGACGTCGCTTTCCCCTGCAGGAACAACCGCGCCTGGCGGCCATCATGGCCTCCCGGGAAGTGACCGCGTTTGAACACAACAGCCGTCTGCCCGACCCTTACGACGGACTGATCGAGGTGCGCCAAGGCCAACCCCTGCCCGTGCACGACTGCATGGGCATCCGGCTGCACCAGGAAGGCCGCCCGTGGGGCGCGCTGACCCTGGATGGACTGAGACCCGGCCTGTTCGACGCCTCCGCTCGGGAGTCGCTGTTGCGCCTGAGCGCGCTGGTCGAAGCCGCCGTGCGCGTGACCCGACTGGAACGGGAAAACCAGGCCCTGCGCCAGTCCAGACTGGGGGGAGAACGGACACCTGCGGTGGCCCACGGCGACGACCCGGCCTTTTCCGTGGCCCCGGACGACGACCTCGAAATCGTCGCGCACAGCGAATCCATGCGCCAACTGCTCCGAGAAAGCCGCGTCGTGGCCGAGAGCGATCTGCCGGTCCTGCTGCTGGGGGAGACCGGCGTGGGCAAGGAACTGTTCGCCCGGCGCCTGCACCGGCTGTCCCCCCGCCGCCATCGGCCGTTGGTGCAGGTGAACTGCGCCGCCCTGCCCGACACCCTCGCGGAGAGCGAGTTGTTCGGCCACGTGCGCGGGGCCTTCTCCGGGGCCACCGCTGACCGCAGCGGGCGGGTCGAGGCGGCGCAGGGGGGCACGCTGTTCCTCGACGAAGTGGGCGAATTGCCGCTGGCGCTTCAGGCCAAGCTGCTGCGCACCCTGCAGAACGGCGAAATCCAGCGCCTGGGATCGGACCGACCCCGCAAGGTGGACGTGCGCGTGGTGGCGGCCACCAACCGCGACCTGCGGGCGGCGGTGCGCGATGGCCACTTCCGGGCCGACCTGTACCACCGCCTGTCGGTGTACCCCCTGCCGATCCCGCCGCTGCGCCAGCGCCCGGACGACATCCTGCCCTTGGCCGGCCGCTTCCTGGAGGTCAACCGCGCCCAGCTCGGCCTGAGGGGACTGCGTCTGTCACCCGAAGCCGAGCGGGGTTTGCTGGGTTACCCCTGGCCGGGCAATGTGCGCGAGCTGGGACACGTCATCGGCCGCGCCGCCCTGCGTGCGGCCGGATCCCTGGAAGACCGCCAGCGAATCGTCAACCTGGGGCCTTCGCTGCTCGGCCTGGAACCGGTGACCGGGCTTGGGGAGCCGGTGATCGCCCACACGACCCCAGAAAGCCAGACCCCGGAACGGGCGGCGGAAGCGATGCCGGGCACCCTGCGCGAAGCAACCGATGCCACCCAGCGGCAGTGCATCCGCCACGCCCTGGAGGCAAGCACCGGCAACTGGGCAGCCGCCGCGCGCCGCCTCGACGTCGACGCCAGCAACCTGCACAAACTGGCCCGACGGCTCGGGCTGAAATGACCGCATAGGATTCCGCCGGGCTTCAGGCACACTGGCCGCCCCATTCCGGCCGCCCCACCATGACGCCCCTCCGCCCCTGGCGAACCGCCTTCACCGCCCCGGTCGTGACCGCGTGCATCGCCCTGATCTCAGCAACCGGGTCCGCCTCAGCCTCCCCAGCACGGGGCCACCGCCCACAAGTGGCTTGCGAACTCCACTACGGCGGCGACACCGTCCACGTGCGCAGCCGCCCCACCCCGGATCCCTACCGCGTCCCCACCCGCGAAATCGGCAGCTACTACCTGTTCCGACTGGTTGCTCAAGACCGTCCGGCCGACACCGCCCACATCCACGCCTACACCTACGCCGACCTGCCGCAGGGTCCCACCCTGATCCACCAGTTCAGCCTGCCATGGCGCGAAGCCCTGCGCCGCAACGGCCCGGACGGCTTCACCGGCTGGCAGCGGGTGCACGAACCGATGCGCGACGGTGAACTGCTGTACCGGTGCCGTCTGGAACAAGCCCCATCGGTCCCCGGCACGCCCACCGCTGCAGCGCCCGCGCCGACCGATCCCCCGTCGCCCCGGCGCATCCACCTGACCGGTCAAGGTCCGGTGCGCCTGGTTTTTGCAGGGGACGTGATGCTCGACGATGGCCCCGGTCGCCTGATCGCCCGAGGCGGCGACCCGCTGGCGCCCTTCGAGCCCTGGCTGCGCAACGCCGACGTGGCCATCGGCAACCTGGAAGTCCCCATCGCGGCCGCCGGCACCGGCAAGGCCATGGACAGCAAGATCTACACATTCCGCGCCGACCCCGGCGTCACGCGGGTGCTGCGCGGCCGTTTCCAGGCCCTGTCGGTGGCCAACAACCACGCAGGGGACTACGGCCACGCCGCCTTTCTCGAAACCCTGCAGCACGTGCGGGCGGCCGGCATCGTGCCCTTCGGCGGGGGCACCCACCTGGCCGACGCCCACGAGCCCCTGTGGATCGAACGCGCGGGCCTGAAGATCGCCGTGCTGGCCTACAACGAATTCAAACCCCGCGCCTTCGAGGCCGGCCCACACTGGCCCGGTGCCGCATGGAGCGAAGACGATCAGGTCGTGAACGACATCCGCGCCGCCCGCCGTGCGGGAGCCGACGTGGTCATCCCCTTCATGCACTGGGGCTGGGAACGCGAGCGCCAACCCAGCACCCGACAGCGCGCCCTGGCCGAGCGCATGATCGCCGCCGGAGCGGACGCCATCGTCGGCGGACACCCCCACGTCACCCAAGGTTCCGACACAGTCCGGGGCCGGCCGGTGATCTGGAGCCTGGGCAATTTCGTCTTCGACGGGTTCGAGGAACTGCCCGCAGCCCAGGTCGGCTGGCTGCTGCAAATGGACGTCGACCGCCACGGCGTGCAGCGATGGCACACCGTGGAGGCCCACCTCGACGCAGACGGCACCCCGCACCCCGCCCCGCAGGCCCCCACGCCAAGTGGAGCACGCCCCGTGCGGTGAGCCGCGGGGTCAGCGGTTCTCGTTCTCCGGCGTCTCGCTGTGGGACGTGCCGGTGACCCGCTCACCTCCGGCAAAGTGCACATTGAACATGGCCTGACGGGTCGATTCGGCCTGCCATCTCCAGCCCCACACGGTCTCGTTTTTCAGGGAAAAGCGGTTTTCCTGCGAGGGTCGACCCAAAAGGACGCGCACCTGGTCCTGGGTCATTCCAGGAACCACCTGGGCGAAATGCGCCTCCGTCAGCACCTGCTCGACCGTCGCGACCTTGCCGGCCGCGTCGATCGTCACCATGTAGGTGTAGGCGCCGGCGGGGCCCCTCGGATACTCCAGGCGGCGGCCGCCACCCTCCAGATCGCGCACGGTCTCCGGCTTGCCGGCGGACCGGCGAATGTCGTCCTCGGTCGAGGTGCCGAGCTGGATGTCCCGGAACAGCAGCGTGTCGGGCTTCAACGCGTCCACCACCTCCTTGGCGCCGTCGTTGACCTTCTGGATCGTGTCCTTGGCCTGCTCGACCTGCTGCGGATCACAACCCGCCAGGGAAATCAGCGCCACCAGGCACCCCAGCACAGGTCCCACCAGGGAACGTCTGCGGGCACGGATCGAAACGGTCGGTTTGGGGGTCATGGTCCCTCCAGTGGTCGGGCAGGGGCGAACCGCAGGACGGTGCGCCCCTGGCCCACCCTGTGGATGAAGCGCCTCACTCTACACGGCGACAGCGGCAATCTTTCACACCCGGCGCACCGCTGCCGCGGTTAGTCTTGCCCGCCAGATCCAGCCGTGGCGCGGCCACCGGCCGACGCCCCGGGACGACCCTTTTGGCCCTTTGGAACCGCACGCCGTGAACCTGTACGAACTGACCCGCAGCATCATCGAAAGCATCCCGTCCCAGCAGCGCTTCACTGCCGAGGACGAAGCGCTGCTGATGCAGCACAAGGACGCCCTGCTGGCCCTGGAAGACGAACTCGTCAAGGGCTTCTACGACGCCCTCGAGCTCAACCCGACCATGAACGCGCTGCTGGGCGAAGGCAACCGGACCGAGCGCGAAGGCACGCTGCGCCGCTGGTGGCAGCGCACCCTGGCGGGACCCATCGATGACAAGTACTGGGCCTGGCAAGCCCTGGTGGGCGTGGTGCACATCAAGGTGGGCGTCAAGAACCCCATGATGATGGGCATGTGGAACTGGATCCTGACTTGGCTGCGCCCGCGTGTGGCGGCCGTGGCGGGTTCGCCGCAAGCCACCGAAGCCCTGATGGAGTGCATCCAGCGCCTGGCGCTCACCACCCAGGCCATCACCGCCGAGAGCTTCCTGATGAACTACCTGGAGACGGTGATCCGCATCACCGGCTTCAAGCCCGCGCTGCTGGAGCGCATGTTCAACACCGAAATCAAGGTCGTGCTGGCCGAGGCGCGGGAGCAACTGGGCGAAATGCCCTGAACCCCTGGACGGCCCGACCGGCCACGGCGGGTCCCTCCAAAGGGACTCAGCGCCCCTTCCGGGCCTTGGGTCGCGCAGCGGCCCCACCGGCCCTGGGCGGCAAACCCGTGTGTTGCGTCAGGAGGGTTCCCTTCTGAGGTGTGGCACGACGCGCCACAGAACCGGTTGCGGTCGGCATCTTCGCTGCGGCAGACTGGCCCTTGCCCGCCGGCGTCGAATTCGTCCGCCGCGCATTGCAGTACCCCCCATCCGTCGCCGGCTGGTAATTCGGGATCAGGTGGTGCTTGCCATTGCCGATCAGATCCGCCCGCCCCATGGCCTTGAGCGCATCCCGCAGCAGCGGCCAGTTGTTTGGGTCGTGATACCGCAGGAAGGCCTTGTGCAGCCGCCGGCGCTTCTCGCCGCGCACCACATCCACCTTCTCGCCCTTGCGGGCATCCCGGCTGATGCCCTTGAGCGTGTTCAGCCCGGTGTGGAACATGGCCGTGGCGGTGGCCATCGGGCTGGGGTAGAAGGTCTGCACCTGGTCGGCGCGGAAACCGTTGGACTTCAACCAGATGGCCAGATTCATCATGTCCTCGTCGCTGGTGCCCGGGTGGGCGGCGATGAAGTACGGGATGAGGAACTGCTTCTTGTCGGCCTCGGCGCTGAAGCGGTCGAACATCTCCTTGAAGCGGTCGTACGTGCCGATGCCCGGCTTCATCATCTTGCTCAGCGGCCCACCTTCGGTGTGCTCCGGCGCGATCTTGAGGTAGCCGCCGACGTGGTGCTGCACCAGCTCGCGCACGTACTCCGGCGCACGCACGGCCAGGTCGTAGCGCAGGCCCGAGCCGATGAGGATCTTCTTGATGCCTGGCAGCGCCCGCGCGCGGCGGTACATGCGCACCAGCGGGCCGTGGTCGGTGTGCAGGTTCTGGCAGATGTCGGGGTAGACGCAGCTCGGCTTGCGGCAGGCCGCTTCGATCTCCTTGGAGCCGCAACCCAGCCGGTACATGTTGGCCGTCGGCCCGCCCAGGTCGCTGACGACGCCGGTGAAGCCCTTGACCTTGTCGCGGATCTCCTCGATCTCGTGCAGCACCGAGGCCTCGCTGCGGCTCTGGATGATGCGGCCCTCGTGCTCGGTGATCGAGCAGAAGGTGCAGCCGCCGAAGCAGCCGCGCATGATGTTCACGCTGAAGCGGATCATCTCCCAGGCGGGAATCTTGGTCGCGCCGTCGTGGCCGCCCTTTTCGTCGGCGTAGCTCGGGTGCGGGCTGCGCGCGTAGGGCAGATCGAAGACGTGGTCCATCTCCTCGGTGGACAGCGGCAGCGGCGGCGGGTTGATCCACACGTCGCGGGCGATGTGGCCTTCGCCGTGGCGCTGCACCAGGGCGCGGGCATTGCCGGGGTTGGTCTCCAGGTGGAAGACACGGCTGGCGTGAGCGTAGAGCACCGGATCACTCTTGACCTGCTCATAAGCCGGCAAGCGGATCACGCTGCGGTCGCGCGGGATCGCCACGGCGCGGTCACCCGGACGCTGCACCGGCTGGCGCACGATGCGGATGGGCTTGGCTTCGACCTCCGCAGTGCCGGTTGCCACAGCTGCTGAACCGCCCCCAGCGGCACCGGACACCTGCAACGTGTCACTTGGGCTTGGATCGGCCGCCCCATCTGCACCCGCCTTGGCACAGGAAGCGCCTTGCTCCCCGGCCTGCTCCTCGATCGTCAGGTAAGGGTTGAGCAGTGCATCGATCTTGCCGGGCTGATCCACCTCGGTGGAGTCGATCTCGAACCAGCCGTGCTGGCCCGGATCGTCCGGCTTGCGTAAAAAGGCCGTGCCGCGCACATCGGTGATGCTCTCGATGGGCTTGCGCTGCGACAGGCGGTGCGCGATCTCGACGATGGCGCGCTCGGCGTTGCCGAACAGCAGCAAGTCGGCCTTGCTGTCGATGAGGACAGAGCGACGGACCTTCTCGCTCCAGTGGTCGTAGTGGGCGATGCGGCGCAGCGAGGCCTCGATGCCGCCGATGATCACTGGCACGTCCTTGTAGGCCTCGCGGCAGCGCTGGGTGTAGACCAGCGTGGCGCGGTCGGGACGCTTGCCGGCCACCCCGCCGGGCGTGTAGGCGTCGTCGCTGCGGATGCGGCGATCGGCCGTGTAGTGGTTGATCATCGAATCC
>JACCDS011609231.1_pt1 | contig 13474 bp, 12 predicted proteins | sample 7446441 | NCBI WGS metagenome assembly JACCDS01 (sample SAMN15323445, study PRJNA562643) | freshwater metagenome | isolation source: river surface water | place: USA:Blue River Watershed | collected 2017-08-17 | reverse complement strand
TGGTGCGGCTGGCAGGAATCGAACCCACGACCCCTTGGTTCGTAGCCAAGTACTCTATCCAGCTGAGCTACAGCCGCAACGAAGAAGCAAGAGTATAAACCAAGTCCGCGATTCCCGGCAACTGCTTTTGCTGCAAAAAAGAAATCAGGGGGGCGGCGGACGTTTCGGGTGGTAGATGTCGTGCCCGGCTTCATGAATCTGCTGCCGCAATTCCTTGCGCTCTTCCGGGCTCAGCTTGGGCGGACGGCGGCCATCCTGCTGGGGTGGACGGGCGTCTTCCTGGCGCTGCCTGCCCTGCTCCGCCGGCGCGGCGTCGGGACGCACCTGTCCCGACCGACCTTGCTGCGGTTCGGCTGCAACCGGGCCGAGCGCGAGAATCAGCGCGCACAGGCATAGACGGCGGTACAGTGGTTTCATCAATCGGGAATGTGGTCTGGCGGCCTAAGGCCGCGCGGTGCTGACAAGTGTACGTTTGTTCTTCTGTGCCCTCGCCCCAAGTGCCGGGCAAAGTTTGTAAGGCTTTGTTAATTGGCTGCGGCGCAGCGCCTCACAAGAGCGGGTTCGAAGTTACCATAGGACCATGAACTCGACAAATCCCGTCAAGCCCGTCCTCTCCAAGCGCAGCCCCGGCTCGCAGGCGCGCATCCTGGTCGTCGATGACGACGCCCGGCTGCGCGAGCTGCTCAAACGCTTCCTGGGGGAGAACGGATTTTCCGTTTACACCGCTGCCAGCGCGCTCGAGATGAACCGCCTGTGGATGCGCGAACGCTTCGACCTGCTGGTGCTGGACCTGATGCTGCCCGGCGAGGATGGCATGTCGATCTGCCAGCGCCTGCGTCACGGCGGCGACCAGACGCCGATCATCATGCTGACCGCGAAGGGTGAAGACGGTGACCGCATCGCCGGCCTCGAATCCGGCGCCGATGACTACCTGGCCAAGCCCTTCAACCCGCGCGAGCTGCTTGCGCGCATTGCCGCAGTGCTGCGCCGCGCCGTGCCCGACGACCTGCCGGGCGCGCCGTCAGAGCGCGACGAAACCTATGTGTTTGGCGAGTTCAGCTTCGATCTCGCCAAACGCTCGCTGACCAAACGCGGCGAACCGGTGCCGCTGACCAGCGGCGAATACTCGGTGCTGAAAGTACTGGCCCGCCATGCGCGCCAGCCGCTGTCGCGCGAGAAGCTGATGGAGCTGGCACGCGGCCGCGAATACGAAGTGTTCGACCGCAGCCTCGACGTACAGATCTCGCGGCTGCGCAAGCTGATCGAACCGGACCCGTCCACGCCGCGCTTCATCCAGACCGTATGGGGACTGGGCTACGTGTTCATCCCCGATGGCACCAAGGCCTGACCGTGCCGTTACGCAGCGCCTGACCTGGCTCAGGAGCGGCCTGCTGTGGCGCACCTTCTTCCTGCTGGCCTTCCTGATCGCCGCCAGCATGGCAGCATGGGTTGCGAGCTTTCGCGTGGTCGAGCGCACGCCGCGCTCGGAGCAGATCGCGGCGCAGGTCGTGTCCATCGTCACGATCACGCGCGCGGCGCTGCTGCACTCGGCGCCAATGCTGCGCCGCGAGCTGCTATTCGAACTGGCCAGCGCGCAGGGCATACGCGTCTATCCAAAAGAAACAAGCGACGAAACAACGCAGCTGCCCGACAACGAGCTGATCCGGCTGGTGAAGGACAACGTGCGCACGCGTCTGGGCGAGAACACCGAATTCGCCGGCAGCGTGAACGATATCCGCGGCTTCTGGGTCAGCTTTTACATTGACGATGACGACTACTGGCTGATGCTCGAGCGCGAGCGCATCGAGCGCGCGTCCGGCATCCAGTGGCTAGGCTGGGGCGGCGTCACGCTGCTGCTGTCGCTGATCGGCGCAGTCTTCATCAGCCGCCTGATCAACCAGCCGCTGGCGCGGCTGTCCACCGCGGCACGCGCAGTCGCGCGCGGCAAGACGCCGCCGCGATTGCCGGAGTCAGGGCCGGCCGAAATCCGCGAGGCCAACCGCAGCTTCAACCAGATGGTGCAGGACCTGAAGCAGGTCGAATCCGACCGTGCGGTGATTTTGGCGGGCATTTCACACGACCTGCGCACGCCGATCGCGCGCATGCTGCTCGAAGTCGAGATGGCGCGGCTACCCGAGGAAGCGCAACGCGGCATGCAGGCCGATCTGGCGCAGATGGAGGCCATCATTGCGCAATTCCTCGACTACGCGCGTCCGGCGGAACCCGGCTCGCATGCGGTGTTCGACTTGTCCGCGCTGTTGCGCAGGGTCGCGCAGGAAGCGCAGCGTTCGCCGGAAATCGAGGTGTCGGCGACGATCGCCGAGGGTCTTTCTGTCAAGGGCAATGCGACCGAGATCGACCGGCTGATGAGCAACCTGATCGAGAACGCGCGCCGTTACGGCAAGACCGGAGACGGTGCAGTCACGCAGGTCGATATCGCGGCTTCCAAAATGAATGGCGAGGTGATGATCGAGGTGGCCGATCATGGCAGCGGCCTGCCGGATGAACAGATTCCCTACCTGCTGCGCCCGTTCACGCGCATGGATGCGGCACGCAGCCAGGCCAACGGCGCGGGCCTCGGGCTGGCGATCGTGGATCGCGTGGTGCAGAAGCACCATGGGAAGCTGGAAATAAAAAACCGCGAGGGTGGCGGCCTCGCGGTTCGGGTGTGGCTGAAATCCGCTTAAGCCAGATCTTTCAGCAGCGCCGCCAGCGTTTCCTGCGGCAGCTCTTCCAGATGCACCGGATAGTTGGGATGATCGCATCCAACCATCATCTGCGCGCCGCCCTTCAGCGCCGCCTTCATCTCTGACGTCAGTTCGAAGCGCACGAAGTGCACTGCCGAGGTCTTCTCGTCGTTCTCGCGATCGAGGTCTTCATCGGCGATGGCATACACGCGCGCCTTGCCCTCGACCTGAACGAACATCCTGTCCTCGATGCCGATCAGTTTCGCCAGCGCCGCCTTGCGCTCGGTGACGTTGGTGTATTCGATCAGCATCGTCGCCTTGAAATTGCTGCCGTTCGGGCACAGCGGATTGTAGGCATCAAGCTCGGACTGTATTCCGTCTTCCTCGAAGATCTTTTCAATGCGCAGCATCTCCTGCACCTGGTAGCGCAGCGTCATGTCGTCTTCGAACAGCAGCGTGACATGATTGCCGAGATGGACGGTGCGGTGCTTCTTGTGTTCTATGACCTGCTGGCGAAACTCGGGACGCTTCTTGGCGTAGACCTCGAGGCTCATCAGGCTGTCGCGGGAAATAATCATGGCTTTTCCTCCGTTCAGATTCCGTAGGCCTTGCGCAGCAGCGACAGCGGGTGCGCCATCTCTGCCGGCTTCAGGCCGTTGACTTCCATACCCTGTTCAATGTGATGTCCGGCCAGCTGGCAGTCGGACGAGATGTAATCCGGCTCGTCATTGGCCATCGACTTGAACACCGGCTTGCCGATCTTCATCGACATCGCGTGGTATTCCTTTTTCACACCGTAGGTACCCGCGTGGCCGGAGCAGCGCTCGACCACATTGATCTTGGTGTCCGGCACCAGCTGCAGCATGTCGGCGGTCTTGCGGCCCACGTTCTGCACGCGCGAGTGGCACGGTATGTGATACGACACCTTGCCTAGTGACTGGCTGAAATCCATTTTCAGCAGACCGTCGCGATTGCGCGCGACGAAATACTCGAACGGATCCCACATCGCCTGCTTCACCTGCTGCGTGTCTGCGCAATCGGGGAACATCAGTGGCAATTCCTGCTTGTACATCAGCGTGCAAGACGGCACCGGGGTCAGGATCGCGTAGCCTTCCTTCGCCAGTTTCGCCAGATGCGGAATATTGATCGCCTTCTTCTCTGCCACGCCCTGCAGGTCGCCCTGCTCGAGCTTCGGCATGCCGCAGCAGGCTTCCTTGTCCACCATCACATACGGGATCTCGTTGTGGTCGAGGATCGCCAGCAGGTCGTGACCGATGCCGGGTTCGTTATAGTTCACGTAGCAGGTCGAATAGATCGCCACCTTGCCCGGGGTGTTCTTGCCATCCCTGACCGGCCAGCCCTTGGACTTGGCCGCGCCGGAGCGGAATTTGGTGCTCGCAAATTCGGGCAGCCACGCATCCTTGTCGACGCCGAGCACATTCTCGACGATCGCGCGCGCCGCCTTGGTCTTGTTCACCGCATTCACCGCCTGCGTCACGATGGGAATACCGGCAAACATGCCCAGACCATCGGTGTTCGACAGGAACTTGTCGCGTGTCGACACCTCGCCCTTCTTGTACTTGACCGCCTTCGCACGCAGCATCAGGTGCGGGAAGTCCAGGTTCCATTCATGCGGCGGCGTGTACGGACACTTCGTCATGTAGCAGAGGTCGCACAGATAGCACTGGTCGACCACTTTCATGTAGTCCGACTTGGCCACGCCATCGACTTCCATCGTGTCCGACTCATCGACGAGATCGAACAGCGTGGGGAAGGATGCGCACAAGGACACGCAACGGCGGCAGCCGTGGCAGATATCGAACACGCGTTCGAGTTCCTTGTTCAGCGACTCTTCGTTGTAGAAATCCTCGCTCAGCCAGTCAAGCGGGTGCCGGGTCGGCGCTTCCAGGTTGCCTTCACGAGCCATGGTGACTCCTTACTTGTGTTTTTGTGGGGGAAGGTGATCTGTGTGAAGCGCGCCCGGACTGAACGCGCCCGGCGCAGGCTTCTCTACAGAGAGGCCTGCGCCGTGACAGCTATGACAGCTTTGTCAGCTATCAGTCGACCAGCTGGTCGAGGGCTTTCTGGTAGCGGTTCGCGTGCGAACGCTCAGCCTTTGCCAGCGTCTCGAACCAGTCGGCGATCTCGTCGAAGCCTTCGTCGCGAGCGGTCTTTGCCATGCCCGGGTACATGTCGGTGTACTCGTGCGTTTCGCCGGCGACAGCAGCCATCAGGTTCTGGCGCGACGAGCCGATCGGCAGGCCGGTTGCGGGGTCACCGCACTGCTCGAGATACTCGAGGTGGCCGTGCGCGTGGCCGGTTTCGCCTTCAGCGGTCGAGCGGAACAGTGCTGCGACATCGTTCTGGCCTTCCACATCAGCCTTGTTCGCGAAATACAGATAGCGGCGATTGGCTTGCGATTCGCCTGAAAAAGCCTCTTTCAGGTTGGCTTCGGTCTTGGAGCCCTTCAGTTGCTTCGACATTTGCATCTCCTTTTGAATTCACATCAGCGGAACACGCCGTCACTCGGGTTCATGGTTGCAACGGCGGTCAACCACGACTGAAAACCGACTGCTTAGTCTGAGTTTCCGGGAGTTGATTGTGTTCGCATGACTGGCAAAGCACAAATTGGCATATTCAATACGCCCCATTAAGAAAAGCTATCGATGTGCAGCCAACCCTAGATGAGAACTATTATCACTCTCGGGTGAGGAGTGCTAATGCCTGTGCGGCGATGCCCTCCTCCCGCCCCTCCCAGCCCAGCCGCTCGTTGGTCTTGGCCTTCAAGTTGACTTGTGAAGGATCGAGGCCGAGGTCTTCGGCAATGTTGGCGATCATGCCGGGCAAATGGGGCGCCATCTTCGGCGCCTGCGCGATGATGGTCGCGTCCAGGTTGCCGATCGAATAGCCCGCGGCAGCCACGCGCCGCCCCGCCTCGCGCAACAGCCGGCGCGAGTCCGCCCCCTTGAATTGCGGATCGGTATCGGGAAAATGCCGGCCGATATCACCAAGTCCGGCTGCACCGAACAGCGCGTCGGTAATCGCGTGCAGCAGCACGTCGGCGTCCGAATGCCCGAGCAGGCCGACATGATGCGGGATCGTGACGCCACCGATGATCAGCGGCCGACCCGGTACCAGCGCGTGACAGTCATAGCCCTGACCGATACGAAACGGCAGCTTGTTCATGCCTGTCCTTTCAGATGAAGTCCGGCAACCAGCAGGTCTTCCGGCTGCGTAACCTTGAAATTGCGCGCGCTGCCCTCGACCAGCTTGGGGTGCAGGCCGAGCGCCTCCATGGCGCTGGCCTCGTCAGTGATGTCACGCGCGACCTGCAACGCCTGCAGCAGCTGCCGGTGCCGGAACATCTGCGGCGTCTGCGCCGCCCACAACATGTCGCGCGCGACGGTCTGTTCCGAGCGGCCATGCCCGTTGCTGCGCTTGATGGTGTCGACCACCGGCAGCGCGAGCAGGCCGCCGACCTCATCGTCCTTCACAAAAGCGATCAGCTTGTCGATCAGGTCCACTGTCAGCCCGGGCCGCGCCGCGTCATGCACCAGCACCCAGTCGTCCGGATCGACATCGTCCGCAATCGCCAGCAGGCCGTTCGTCACCGATGCCTGCCGCGTATCGCCGCCGCAGCGCAATACCGTGCAGCGCTCGGGCAAAGTCAACGCCGGGATATACTCATCTTCCGCACTGACCACGATATAGGTGTGGTCGATAATCGATGCCGAGCAAAAAGTATCGACCACATGTTGCAGCATGGGCTTGCCTGCGACCTGCGCGTACTGTTTGGGAATCTTGCTTCCCATCCGCGCGCCGACGCCGGCGGCAGGTATCAGGGCAACAAAGCTCGGGAAGCTCATCTCATCTATAATTTCGGCTTTTGCAATAGTGCCATTGTAGCCCCTCGCCCGACCACCGGGCAGCCGCGGCCCGCCATGTCTTCCGACACCGATCTCCTCAAGCCGCCCAGACCCGGCACCCGTTTTGTCCTGCCCGCGCTGCACGGCGCAGCGGAGGCGCTCGCGCTCGCGCAAGCCGCACACGCGCTGAAGGCCGAGCGCAAGACTCTGGTCGTGGTGGTCGCCGATGCGCCTGCCGCGCAGCGACTGCTGTCTGAAATCGCGTGGTTCGGCAAGCAGGGCGACCAGGCACTGAACTGCCACCTGCTGCCCGACTGGGAAACCCTGCCCTACGACGCGTTTTCGCCGCACCAGGATCTGGTATCCGAGCGTCTGGCGACGCTGCATGAATTGCAGAACGGCGAATGCGACGTGTTGATCGTGCCAGCCACTACGGCGCTGCTGCGGATGGGGCCGCCTTCTTTCCTCGCCGGCTACACCTTCTTCTTCAAGCAGGGCGAGTCGCTGGATGAAGCGAAACTCAAAACCCAGCTGACGCTGGCCGGCTATGCGCACGTGACGCAGGTAATGTCGCCCGGCGAATACTCGGTGCGCGGCGGACTGATCGACCTGTTCCCCATGGGTTCGGTGCTGCCCTATCGCATCGACCTGTTCGGCGACAGCATCGAAACCATCCGCACCTTCGACGTCGACACGCAGCGCTCACTGTACCCGGTGAAGGAAGTGCGTCTGCTGCCCGGCCGCGAATTCCCGATGGACGAAGCCGCGCGCGCCGCCTTCCGCGGCCGCTGGCGCGAGCTGTTCGAAGGCGATCCGTCGAAAGCCAATATCTATCGCGACATCGGCAACGGCATTGCATCGGCCGGTATCGAATACTACCTGCCGCTGTTCTTCGAACAGACCGCCACGCTGTTCGACTACCTGCCCGCAGGCAGCAGCTTCGCGCTGATCGGCGACATCGATGCCACGATCAGGCGCTTCTGGGCTGATACGCGCTCGCGCTATTCCTTCCTGAAGGCTGACCGCGAACGCCCGCTGCTGCCGCCCGAAGACATCTTCCTGACCGACGAAGACTTTTTCACGCTGGTCAAGCCGCATGGTCGCTGGGTGCTGCAGGAGCCGGCCGCAGCGTCCGAGCTGTCGGCGCCGCTGCCCGACATCGCCGTCAACCGCCGCCTCGACGATCCGCTATCGAACCTGCGCTCCTTCCTGCTGCAGACGGACAAGCGCGTGATGATCTGCGCCGACTCCAGCGGACGCCGTGAAACGCTGCGTGAATACTTCAGCGAATACGAGCTGCCGCTGAAGGTCAGTGAAAGCCTGGACGAATTCCGCAGCAGCAGCGACAAGCTGCAGCTGTGCGTGGCGCCGCTGCATGCCGGCGCGCTGTTGTCGCCGGAACTGGGCAATCTTGCATTCATTACCGAAACCGAGCTGTATGCCGGCAGCGGCCGCCGCGCCGGCCGCAAGCGCCAGGAGGGCGCGACGCAGGTTGAATCGATGGTGCGCGACCTGTCCGAGCTGAAGATCGGCGACCCGGTGGTGCATGTGAACCACGGCATCGGCCGCTATCAGGGACTGATCAGCATGGACCTCGGCGAAGGCGAGACCGAGTTCCTTCATCTGGAATACGCGAAAGAAGCGAAGCTCTACGTGCCGGTGTCGCAGCTGCACGTGATCTCGCGCTACTCCGGCGCGGCAGCAGAAGATGCACCGCTGCACGCGCTCGGTTCCGGCCACTGGGACAAGGCCAAGCGCAAGGCCGCCGAACAGATCCGCGACACGGCAGCAGAACTGCTGAACCTGTACGCTCGCCGCGCAGCGCGGCAAGGACATTCGTTCCAGTACTCCGCGCACGACTATGAGGCCTTCGCCGACAGCTTCGGTTTCGAAGAAACGCCGGACCAGTCGGCGGCGATCAATGCGGTGATTACGGACATGACCTCGGGCCGCCCGATGGACCGGCTGATCTGTGGCGACGTCGGCTTCGGCAAGACCGAGGTCGCGTTGCGCGCCGCCTTTGTGGCGGTGATGGGCGGCAAGCAGGTCGCCATACTCGCGCCGACCACCCTGCTGGCAGAGCAGCATGCGCAAACCTTCGCCGACCGCTTCGCCGACTGGCCGGTGCGCATTGCCGAATTGTCGCGCTTCCGTACCGGAAAAGAAGTCACGCAGGCATTGAAGGGCATGGCCGAAGGCACCCTCGATGTTGTCATCGGCACGCACAAGCTGCTGTCGGCCGACGTGAAATTCCAGCGCCTCGGACTGGTCATCATCGACGAGGAACACCGCTTCGGCGTGCGCCAGAAGGAAGCCTTGAAAGCCCTGCGCGCCGAAGTCGACGTGCTGACGCTGACCGCCACACCGATCCCGCGCACGCTGGGCATGGCGCTTGAAGGCCTGCGCGATTTTTCCATCATTGCGACCGCGCCGCAGAAGCGTCTGGCGATCAAGACTTTCGTGCGCAGCGAATCCGATTCCGTGATCCGCGAAGCCTGCCTGCGCGAGCTGAAACGCGGCGGACAGGTATACTTCCTGCACAACGAGGTCGAGACCATCGAAAACCGCAAGGCCAAGCTCGAAGCCTTGCTGCCCGAGGCACGCATCGCGATTGCGCACGGCCAGATGCACGAACGCGAGCTGGAAAAGGTCATGCGCGACTTCGTGCAACAGCGCTTCAATATTCTGCTGTGCACGACCATCATCGAAACCGGCATCGACGTGCCGACCGCGAACACCATCATCATGCACCGCGCCGACCGTTTCGGTCTGGCGCAGCTGCACCAGCTGCGCGGGCGCGTCGGCCGCTCGCACCATCAGGCCTATGCCTACCTGCTGGTGCATGACGTGCAGGGACTCTCCAAGCTGGCCGGACGGCGACTCGAAGCGATCCAGCAAATGGAAGAACTCGGCAGCGGCTTTTATCTGGCGATGCACGACCTCGAAATCCGCGGCGCCGGCGAAGTGCTTGGCGAGAACCAGTCGGGCGGGATGACCGAGATCGGTTTCCAGCTGTACTCCGACATGCTGAACGCGGCAGTGAAGGCGCTGAAGGACGGCAAGGAACCCGATCTTGCCGCGCCGCTGGCCACGACCACCGAAATCAACCTGCACGTGCCGGCGCTGCTGCCGAATGACTTCTGCGGCGACGTGCATGAGCGGCTGTCGATCTACAAGCGACTGGCCAACTGCGAGGCGCAGGAGCGCATCGACGACCTGCAGGAAGAACTGATCGATCGCTTCGGCAACCTGCCGGATGCGGTGAAGGCTCTGATCGAGACGCACCGGCTGCGCATTGCCGCCCGCACGGTGGGCATCGTGAAGATCGACGCACATGCGGAATCGGCCGTGCTGCAGTTCGAGCCCAAGCCGCCGATCGACCCGATGCGCATCATTGAACTGGTGCAAAAGAGCCGTCATGTGAAGCTGTCCGGACAGGACAAGCTGCGCATCACGGTTGCCATGCCCGACCTCGCCGCGCGCGTGTCGCAGGTAAAATCAACGATCAAGGCGCTGGCCGCCTGACATCATGAACGACAACGCACTCAAACTGATACTGCAGGGTCCCGGGGCGACCGAGGATGCCGTGCAGAAAATTGCCGCGATGGCCGGCGCCGGCCGCCTGCAGCCGCTGGGTCCTTTTGCGTGGCGCTGCGATGACATCCAGTCGCAAGCCGTCGTGCGCGATGAAATTGGCTCGGCCGCGCTGAGCCTGAAGATGGATGTCGCTTTCCTGCCGTCCGAACTGAAGCTGGACGATTTCAAGCTGGTCGTGATGGACATGGATTCAACGCTGATCACGATCGAGTGCATCGACGAGATCGCCGACATGCAGGGCCTGAAGTCCGAAGTAGCCGAGATCACGGAAGCAGCCATGCGCGGCGAACTGGAATTCCGCGAAAGCCTGCAGCGTCGCGTCGCGCTGCTGAAAGGCCTGGAGGAATCGGCGCTGGCTAAGGTCTTCGAGGAGAGGCTGGAGCTGACGCTGGGCGCGCGCACGATGCTGCGCGGATTGAAAAAGGCAGGTCTGCGCACTGTGCTGGTGTCCGGCGGTTTCACCTACTTCACTGAGCGGCTGGAAAAGGATCTCGAGCTGGACGTGACACGCGCCAACCTGCTGGAAGTCTTCGATGGCAAGCTGACGGGCCGCGTGCTCGGAGAGATTGTCGATGCCGAGGCAAAAAAGGCGACCGTGATCGCGCAGGCCGCCGAGCTGGGCGCATCGCCACTGGCGGCGATCGCGATCGGCGATGGTGCGAATGATTTGCAGATGATGTCGGTCGCCGGCCTGTCGGTCGCGTTCAGGGCAAAACCGGTGGTGCAGTCGCAGGCCAGCGTGGCGCTGAATTTTTCAGGGCTGGACGGGGTGTTGAACCTTTTCCGCTAGAACGACCATGGGTCCCAGCTTGCGCTGGGACGACGTTTCAAGGACTGACAGCATCATAGGGGGTAGAGCGAAGCGAAACCCACCATCAAAACCCGGAGGCCCCCACCCCATGGACGAACAAACCCTAGAAGGCCAGAAATCGTGGCTATGGTGGCTCTACCTGATGCACGGCGGCTCGCTGCTGTTCTCGCTCGGCGCGCTGTCCTTCATCCCGCTGATCATCAATTACCTGAAGCGTGACGAAGCCAGCGGCAGCTTCCTGTACACGCATCACAGCTGGCAGATACGTTCGTTCTGGTGGTACGTGGTCTGGATTGCGGCCGGCTGGCTGCTGATGCTGACCCTCATCGGCATACCGCTCGCATTCGTGGTGTTCTTCGTCGCGTGGGTATGGAAGGCTTACCGCCTGGTCAGGGGCTTCCTCGATCTCGACAATAACAAGGCGATGCCTATGCCAGCTGCGTCAATCCCTGCTGAAGGTCAGCCATAAGGTCGTCCACGTCTTCCAGACCGACATTGAAACGCACCAGCTGCCCTGCCCCGTCCCAGCGACTGCGCATCTGCGCGATCCGGTAAGGCACGGCAAGACTGTTCGCGCCGCCCCAGCTGTAGCCGATCCTGAACAGCTTCAGGCTGTCGATAAAGCGGTCGGTCTGCGCTTCGGAGCACTTCGGGTCGAACAGTACCGAGAACAGGCCGCCGGCGCCTTTGAAGTCGCGCTTCCAGAATTCGTGTCCCGGGCAGTCTTCAAACGCCGGGTGCAGCACCTTGGAAATCTCCGGCCTCGCCTTCAGCCACGCAGCAAGCTTGCGCGCCGCCGCGTCGTGGGCATCGAAGCGCAGCTTCATCGTCGGCAGTCCGCGCAGCACGAGGTAGGTATCGTCAGCCGACACGCCCATGCCGAGCCGCATGTGCGCCATCTCCATCTGTCGATGCAGCGCCTTGTCATTCGTGATCACTGCGCCCATCAAGACGTCCGAGCCGCCCGAATGGTATTTGGTCAGCGCCTGCATCACGATGTCGACACCATGCTCGAATGCGCGGAACGCGAGGCCCGCAGCCCAGGTATTGTCGAGCGCCACCGGCACGCCTCTGGCCTTCGCGGCACGGCAGATGGCCGGCACGTCCGGCACTTCCATTGACACCGAACCCGGCGCTTCAACCCAGATCAGCTTCGTGTTCGGCCGGATCAGCGCGGCGATGCCGTCGCCAATCAGCGGATCATAAAAGCGCGCCGTGATCCCGAAATCCTTTTGCAGCCAGTGCGCGAGATCGCGGTTCGGGTTGTACACATTGTCAGGGACCAGCAGGTCGTCACCGGTCTTCAGCAAAGCGAGATCGACCATCGCGATGGCCGCCAGCCCGCTGGGCGCGAGCAGGCAGTCGCTGCCGCCCTCGATCTCGGCCAGCCGCGCTTCCAGCGTGAAAGTGGTCGGCGTGCCGTGCAGGCCGTAGGTGTACGCGTTCTTGTCCTGCCAGTTGCGCGCGCGCAGTGCGGCGACATCCTTGAACAGCACTGTCGATGCGTGATGAATCGCGGTCGGAAATGCCGCAAAACCCTCGGGCGGCCGGTAGTCCGTCGTGGTCAGCAGCGTCTGCAGCGATTTTCTGTCGTCAGCCATGAGGGTCAATCGACCGAACCCCACAGGTCATGCGCGTCAGCAGCGGTGATGCGCACGTCAATGAAAGTACCGACCTTCAGCTCGCGACCCGGCTCGTAAGGCCGTTTGACATAGACCACGCCATCGATCTCGGGCGCATCGGCGGAAGAACGTCCGGTGGCGCCGTTGCGATCGACCGCGTCGATCAGCACACGGATCGTCTTGCCGACCTTCTCCTGCAGCCGCTCGCGGGAAATGACTTCCTGAAGCTGCATCACGCGCGCGCGACGCTCTTCGCGCACTTCATCCGGCACCGCGTTCGCGATGGCGTTCGCGGCCGCGCCATCGACAGGCGAGTACGCGAAGCAGCCCAGCCGGTCGATGCGCGCCTCTTTCAGGAAATCCAGCAGGTACTCGAATTCTTCTTCAGTCTCGCCGGGGAAGCCGGCGATGAAGGTCGAGCGTATCGTGATGTCCGGGCAGGCCTCGCGCCACGCGCGGATGCGCTCGATATTTTTCTCGCCATTCGCCGGACGCTTCATGCGCTTCAACACATCCGGATGCGCATGCTGCAGCGGCACGTCGAGGTAAGGCAGCACATGGCCGCCGTTCATCTGCGGGATGACCTCGTCCACATGCGGGTACGGGTACACGTAGTGCAGGCGCACCCACGCGCCATACTGCTTCGCCAGTTCGCCGAGCGCGCCCACCAGATCGGTCATGTGCGTGCGCATCGGCTTGCCGTTCCAGAAGCCGGTGCGGAATTTGACGTCGACGCCGTAGGCGCTGGTGTCCTGCGAGATCACCAGCAATTCCTTCACGCCGGCCTTGAACAGGTTCTCGGCCTCCAGCATCACGTCGGCCACCGGACGCGACACGAGGTCGCCGCGCAGCGACGGGATGATGCAGAAGCTGCAGCGGTGGTTGCAGCCT
>JACCDS010180843.1_pt1 | contig 13475 bp, 9 predicted proteins | sample 7446441 | NCBI WGS metagenome assembly JACCDS01 (sample SAMN15323445, study PRJNA562643) | freshwater metagenome | isolation source: river surface water | place: USA:Blue River Watershed | collected 2017-08-17 | reverse complement strand
TCGGCCAGCACGGCCAGTTCGACCGCCGCCGGGCGACCGTAGTCGAACAGCTCATTGATCGCCGCCCGCGTCGTGCGGCCGGTGTAGAGAACATCATCGACCAGGATGATGTGGCGCCCTTCGACATCGAAGGGAATGACCGTCGGCCGGCATTGCGGATGCAGCCCCTTTTCGGAAAAATCGTCGCGATAGAAAGAAACGTCGATCAGACCGACATCGTCGGCCAGACCGAGCAATTCCTTCAGTCGCTCGGCAATCCAGGCCCCGCCGCTGTAGATACCGACCAGCGCTGGATTCTTGGACAGTTGCGGACGGATCAGGTCGGCCAGTTGGCGACACTGGGCCTCGGCATCAGGCAGTGGGTTGGGTAGGGATGACATGCTGCGTGCTTTCGAACCAGGTTTGGAGAATGAGTTGGGCAGCCACCGCGTCGAGCAGCGGCTTGGCAGTCTTGCTGTTGCGGCCGGTTTCGCGCAGGCGCGCTTCGGCGTCGAGCGACGTCAGACGCTCATCAGCGTAGGAAACCGGCAGATTGAAACGCCTTACCAGGCGTTCGCCGAACTTGGTGGCGAGCCGCGTCATTTCATGCGGCGTGCCGTCGGCATGGGTGGGCAGGCCGACCACCAGTTGTTCCGGCTGCCATTCGGCGATCAGCTTGCCGATGGCGGCAAAGCGGTCATCGTTCGATTCGGCATGGATGACCGTCAAGGGGTGGGCGCTACCGAGCAGGGTTTCGCCGGTCGCCACGCCGATGCGCTTTTCGCCGAAGTCGAAGGCGAGCACCGTGCCCATCAGCGACCGTACCCGATCATGCGTGTCCGGCCACGTCGGAAAGCTGGGTAAAGCTGATGCCCAGTTTTTGCATCGCGGCCGGCAGGCGCTCCTCCGGCGGCAAATCGAACAGGATGCTGGCTTTGGCCGGCACGGTCAGCCAGGAGTTTTGCGCCAGTTCGTCCTCGAGCTGTCCGGCATCCCAGCCGGCATAGCCCAGCGAAATGAGGATTTCAGAGGGCAAACCATCCTTGCCGACCGAACTGAGCACGTCGCGCGAGCTGGTCAGTCCGACGTCACCATTGACTGCCAGCGTCGATTGCCAGTGACCGACCGGGCGATGCAGGACAAAGCCGCGGTCCAACTGCACCGGCCCGCCGAAATATACCGGCAGATTCGCCAGGCTCCCGGCCTCCAGCTTGATATCGATTTTTTCGAACAGCCCGGCCACGTTCATGTCGATCGGCCGATTGACGATGATGCCCAAGGCCCCGTTCTCGTTATGTTCGCAGACATAGACGAGCGCGTTGGAAAAGTAGGGGTCTTCCAGCGTCGGCATGGCGATCAGGAAGTGGTCGGTCAGGTTGACGTTGTCCATGGGTGGAATTTTAATCGCCGAGGAGGTACAAACCAACCATGAACATAGAAAAAGCCCTGGTCTGGTTCCGGCGCGACCTGCGCGACCACGACAACGCCGCCCTCAGTGCGGCCCTGAGCAATGCCCGACAGGTTTATTGCGCCTTCGTTTTCGATACCGACATCCTGAATGCACTCCCCAATCGCCAGGACCGGCGCGTGCATTTCATTCGGGACTCGCTGCTCGAACTGGATAGTGCATTGCGCGCCAAAGGCGGTGGCCTGATCGTTCTGCACGGCAAGGCCGAGGAAGAGATCCCGGCACTGGCCCGACAGCTTGGCGTTGATATGGTTTATGCCAACCGCGACTACGAACCCAGTGCCAAGGTGCGGGACAACAAAGTAGCCGATAGCCTGCAGACATCCGGCATTGCCTTCCAGGCGACCAAGGACCAGGCCATCTTTGACGGCAACGAAGTCCTGACCCAGGCGGGCAAGCCGTTTTCTGTATTTACGCCTTACAAAAATGCCTGGCTGAAACGCCTGACGACCGTCGACCATGCCGAATGGCCATGTTGCGGCACGCTGGCCCCATGCCCGGTGCCCGCGCTTCCCACCCTGGAACAGCTGGGCTTCGTACAAACCGACCTGGCTGCGCTTGGCATTCGCACCGGCATGTCGGGTGCCCGGACGCTTTGGGACGAATTCCGCAGCGGGCGCATGGCCCGGTACGGAGCGCTGCGCGACTTTCCTGCCATCAAGGGCGTTTCCTACCTCTCCGTCCACCTGCGTTTCGGCACCATCTCGATACGCGAACTCGTGCGCAGTGCACTTGCCGAGGAATCGAATACCTGGCTCAACGAACTCATCTGGCGTGATTTCTATTTCATGATCCTCGACCATTTTCCGCAGGTCGTCGGCCATGCTTTCAAGCCGGAATACGACGCCATCCACTGGGCAAACTGGCCAGAAGGTTTGGCAGCCTGGCAAGCAGGGCGCACCGGTTATCCGCTGGTCGATGCCGCCATGCGCCAGCTCAATTACAGCGGCTGGATGCACAACCGTCTGCGCATGGTGGTCGCCTCTTTTCTGACCAAGGATCTAGGGATCGACTGGCGCCAGGGGGAAAGATATTTCGCCGAAAAACTCAATGATTTCGACTTGTCCGCCAACAATGGTGGTTGGCAATGGGCCTCGTCGAGCGGCTGCGATGCGCAACCCTATTTCCGTATTTTCAACCCGGTCACCCAGTCAGAAAAATTCGACCCGGAAGGAAAATTCATTCGCCGCTATGTCCCGGAACTGGCCGCCGTGCCGAATAAATACATCCATGCGCCGTGGCAGATGGGACGCATTGAGCAAGAAGCGATGGGAATGGTGATTGGCCGGGACTACCCTGCACCGATCGTGGATCACGCACAGGCCAGGGAAGAAACCCTGGCCCGTTACGCAGTCGTCAAGAAGCAGACTTAGTGAACGCGACGCGCCTTGGTATAGCCTTCGACGAGGCTTAGCAATTCAACTTCGTCATACGGCTTGCCAAGGTAGTGGTTGGCACCGATTTCAAGCGCGTAGTTGCGGTGCTTGTCTGCCGTCCGCGACGTAATCATGATCACCGGCAAAGCCCGCAGACGTTCGTCGGCCCGGATATTGCGCACCAGGTCGAAGCCGTCCATGCGCGGCATTTCGATGTCGGAAAGGATGACGTCCGGCATGACGTCGATCAGCTGTTCCAGCGCATCGACACCATCCTTGGCCAGGATGACCTGGTAGCCTTCGCGCATCAGCAGGCGGCTGGTGATCTTGCGCACGGTCAGCGAGTCATCGACCACCATCACGGTCGGCAGGCTTTCCATCTCGGTAGCTGCCGGCTCCGGCGCTACCGGAATGGCTGCCTGCACGCTGACGACCGGGGTCCGGCTGGCCAGCGCGACCGGGTTCAGGATCAGGACGACCCGGCCGTCGCCGAGCACGGTCGCTCCGGCGATACCGACCACCCGCGCCAACTGGGCGCCGATGTTCTTGACCACGACTTCCTGGTTACCCTTCAGTTCATCGACCAGAACTGCTACCCGTTGCGAGCCGGAACGCAGCAACAAAACCCAGTATTGCCGGTGCGCCTCGGGCATCGCCTCGGCATCGCCCAGCAGATGCGGCAGGAAATGGAAGGGGTAACGATTGCCCTGCCAGTTGACCTCGCCTTGCTCGCGGATGGCGGTCAGCCCCTTTTCCTTCATTTCCATGACCTGTTCGATCATGGTTGACGGTACGGCATACAGATGGCTACCGGCACGAATCAACAGCGTCTGGGTAACAGCCAGGGTCAGCGGCAGGTAGAGACGGAAGGTCGTACCCTTGCCAGCCTCGGAGAGAATTTCTATGCGGCCGCCGAGTTCGGAAACCTCGGTCTTGACCACGTCCATGCCAACACCGCGGCCGGCCAGTTGGGTCAGTTCTGCCGCTGTCGAGAAGCCGGGCTGGAAGATGAAGTCGTACAAGCTTGCCTCATCGGCCGCCTGCCCCGGCTGGAGCAGACCCATGGCCTCGGCACGAGCACGGATACGTTCGGTATCCAGGCCCTTGCCGTCGTCGGACATGGCGAGGATGATTTCATTGCCCTCCTGCGCCAGCTTGACGGTGATTTCACCGACTTCCGGCTTGCCAGATGCGAGGCGTTGTTCGCGAGTTTCGATGCCGTGCGCCACGGCATTGCGCAGCATGTGCTCGATCGGCGCCAGCATCTTGTCGAGCACGGAACGGTCGATATCGACCTGACCGCCGACGATGTCGAGGTTGGCGCGCTTGCCCAGTTCCTTAGCTGTCTGGCGAACGATGCGGTACAGGCGTTCGGTCTGACTGGCAAAGGGCAGCATGCGCACGCCCATCAGTTCCTGTTGCAGACTGCGGTTCAGGCGCGACTGGGCGAGAATGGCCGCGTTGGCATCGTCGAGGTTCTTCAGCAGGTTCTGCTGGACCGTCGCCACGTCGTTGACCGACTCGGCCATGAAGCGGGTGAGTTCCTGAAAACGGGTGAAACGGTCCAGTTCGAGTGGGTCGAAGTCGGCCTCGCCTCCCGGGGTATGGGCTACCTTCGCCTGAATTTGCGTTTCCGCCTGGATTTCAATTTCACGCAACTGGCGGCGCAAACGAATGACGTTTTCCGTCAGTTCGAGCAGTGAGCCCTTCAGGCTGCGCATTTCACCTTCGATCCGGGTGCGGGCGATGGACAACTCGCCCGCTTCGTTAACCAGACGATCAATGAGATCCGCCCGTACCCGCAGCGTAGCGCGCTGACCAGCCGCATCGGTCTCTGCTTCGTGTTCGGCAGCCGCCACTTGCACAGCCGGCGACGCGGTCGCCGGCGCACCGGTTTCAACGACCGCTGGCAAATCAAGGGCCACGGGCTCCTGCGGCCCCTCGCGCAAGCGCTCGACGGCCTGCGCCAGCATGTCGCAGCCTAATTCGATTTCCTCGACAAAAGCCGTCGACACCGAACCGGCACGCATCCCTTCCTCGACCCGGGCCTCCAGCATGTGGGTCGCTTCGCCAAGGTTCATCGCCCCGGCCATCCGGGCGCTTCCCTTGAAGGTATGCAGCAGGCGGGCGATGGCATGAGAAGCCGAACCACTCGACGGGTCGGCACGCCAGGCACGGAGTTGTGTTGTCAGATCCCGAGTCAGGTCAACTGCTTCTTCAAGGAAAATCGGCAGCAACTGCTCGTCGAGTTCATCGGTCAGTTGCGGCAGAGCAGGCGCCTGCACAGCGGGAGCGACAGCCTCGGCCTCGGGCTCAGGAATCGGCGCACTGATCGTGCCAGGCAACTGGATAATTTCGGCACTGACCGGCTCTGCCAACTCTTCGACAACTGGAGCCGGATGGTAGATATCATCCAGCGCGGCAATCAACTGGGCTTGCTCGACAGGGGCTTCCTGACGAGCCAAGGATTCGAACATGCCCTCGAGCGTAATGATGCTCTGACGGACTGTTTCGAGCCCCTCGATGCTAGCCGGATGGGCAGACCCATCCCGACGCAACAGTGCATGCTCAAGTGCCAGCGCAAGATGGTGAATCGGCATCAAGCCGACTGTGGCAGCAATGCCGCCAAGGGTATGAGCTGCGCGCGTCATCGCAAAGGTCGTCGGCCCCGACGGGTCGGACTCCAGCACGCCATAGCTGTCGACCAGCGTCTGCAAATGGCCGCGCGCCTCTTCACGGAAAATATCGTATAGCGTCGGTGAAGCCGTCACTGTTGGTGGCAATTCGGCCACAACGGACTCTTCGATCAACTCGACGAACTCACCAGGCTCCTCGACAACAAGGGCAGGCTCGTTGTGTAGTTCCGGGACAGGTTCAATAACGACCTGCTCGTCCGGCATCGGCAATTCGTCCGGGAAGGACAGTTCGAAGGCCTCGATCTGCGATTCAGCTACCTGAACCTCGGGCTCCAGTTGCAAGGACTCATGCGGCTCTAGAGAAATCGCTTCAATCTCTGCAATTTCCTCTGCAACGGGTTCGGCAACAGGCTCCAGCACCGGCGCTGGCTCCACAACAGCAACTGAGGGGGCAGGGGCAGCCAAGGGCTCGACACCACGCAAGCGGCCAGCCAGCGCTACCACGGCTGACGGGTCGGGAGCATGCCCTTGCCCGCTTTCCAGATGCTGCACCCACGTCGAGAATAGCGCGTGCTCACCCTCGATCAGTTGCATCAATTCCGGCGTCGCCCATTGATCCTGTCGCAGCCACAGATTAAGCGTCTGCTCGAGTTCCCAAGCCGCTTCGCCAAGATCGTTCAGCCCCACCATACGGCCGCTGCCCTTCAGGGTATGGGTATTGCGGCGTATCGTCGTAAGGGCCTCGACATTGTGTGGGTCGGCGACCAGGATCGCCTTCTGCTCACCCATGGTCTGCAGAACTTCCTGAGCCTCTTCCAGGAAAATTGACAGCAGTTCGGCATCGATCTCTTCATGCGTCGAATCGGCCAATTGCTGGGTTTCAGCCGAAGGCTGCAACACCTCCGGTTCCTGCGGTTTGAGCGCAGCCAGAGCGGCATCGACATACCCACTTCCCAGATCGCCCGTTTTCAAGGCTTCAAGAGCCGCCTTGGCTGTTTCACCCAGCTCATGATTGGCAACCAGGTCAGCATCCTGCTGGATGGCTTTGAGATTTAACTTGAGTTCTTCCTGCAAGCGCTCGTCTTGCGGCGCCTCCTTCAAGGCTTCAACCAAGGCGTGGGTATCGCGGGTTTGCCGAGCCAACTCCGACTCGACACTCACCGTCATTTCCGGCGCGATAGCAAGCTCGTCGCGCTCTTCTGCATCGCAAGGCTTGCCTTGCATCCGGGCAACAAAAGCGTCGAAATCGGACTCGCCACTCGGCAAAGCATCGACAAAAAAGCCAAGCGTCGACAACTGATGAGCAACCTGCTCAAAATCCTCCGGCAAATGCTGGGCACCGGGCTGAGCCAAGCGATGGATTTGCTCGGTACATGCGGTAACGCTTGACGCTGCATTCAGATGGCCTAGCATGGCCAGGGCACCGGCCGTCTGCTTCAACGGCCCGTCGAGTACTGCCAGATCATGTTCGGCAGAGGGGTCGCGGAAGAAAGCATCGAGTGCCTGCTCAACTTGCGCCAGATTATTCTGAATTTCACGTGCAACCTGGCTGATCAACAGCTTTTCCTGGGCTCGACGGGTCATTTCGTCGAGAAGCGGCATCGCCTCATCTGAAGCTGGTTTGCCCGCAATACAGGCATACAGACGAGCAACCATGTGGTCGACTTGCTGCGCGAAATCAGTCCCCAGGCGCCTAAAGCTTTCCTGGGCATTCTGAAGCAGCAGAATGGCCGTTGCCACTTCCATTGCCACGTTATCCGCAAAACGGGAGGCATCTTCGGTCAGCCAATTGGCAATGGCTCCCAGCCCCTGGCCCAGTCGCTTGAGATCGGTTTGGCCGATTTCCTCGGTCATGGCCGTGACAGCGCGAGCCTGATCGGCGAAAGCCGGCAAGGCTGCCGTACTACCCGACGAGCAGACACGATTCCAATGCTCCTCCGCTGCAGTCAGCACTTCACGCAAACGACGCAGGATTGCATCCTGCGGCAGTACGCCAGCTGCAACCTCCGGACCTGGCAACTGCGACGGCAGGCCGAAGGTCGTCTGAACCTGCGACACCAGGCCACCTGCATCAGCGCTGGCCTGGGCAACGTGGTACAGGGCCTCGCGCATCAAGCGTTCAGCGAGACTGCTGGAGCCTTCGAGCAAACGGCGAATCTGTTGGTCGATACGAGCGCTCACCTGACGAACGGAACCATCAGCGCTGACTGCCGGATCCTTCAATGCCTCGATGAAAGCCAGCGCCGTCCACCAAAAGGACCGTGCCGCCTGGGTTTCCTGAGTAGACTCAATATTGGTCAGCGCCTCGAGCATCAGCTGTCGGCCGTCTTCAGCCTGAGCAGGCCTGGTCAGCCAGAAGAGCAGGCCTTTCTGATAACGCGCACGCTCATTCTTGAGCAACTGATGCAACTCGTCTGGCGAGCGCTGAGCTACTTGGGCCATCCGTTTGGGTGGACGCAAGGACAAATCAGGAAAGAACAGGTCGCTGGCCCGTGCCGTCTGAATACCACGTGCCCGAGCCAGGGCAAGGTACAACGGAAGCAAGCGCAGCGGCTGGTTCGGCTCACCCGCCATCAGTTCGTCAAGGTAGGCACGAATGCCGACCATAGACTGGTGTATCGCAGCCGCGGCTTGTTCATCGGCCGCCTTGTGTCCATCTTCGATGGCTTCGAGGAGGCTTTCCAGGGATTCCGTAAGCTGGGTGACCCCATCCAGGCCAACGATCGACAAGGCCCCATACACCTGATGCACATGGGTACGGCAGAACTTGAGCTTGGTAACATCGACCTCGGCGACATACTGGCCGAAAGCCTCTTCCGCACGCTCCAGCGCGAGGTCAATTTCACCCTTGACCCAGGTCAGGGGGCCCAAATCGAATTCAGTTGCCGCGTTCATAGTCTCTCGCGATCGCTATTCGTCAATCCACCTTGAAGCCGGCAACCGAACCCTTGAGTTCGGAAGCCAGTGCGGTCAGTTCATCGACGGCCTCGGCGGTCCGCTGCGTACCAGCCGTGGTTTGTTCGGTAACGTTCAGGATGTCCTGCATCAGGCGCGCTACCTGGCTGGCGGAGTCGGCCTGGTTCTGCGTCGAACTGGAGATGTCCTGAATCAGGTCGGCCAGATCGCGCGACACCTGACCGATCTCGGACAGCGCCTGACCGGCCGCGTCGGAGAGCTTTGCCCCCTCGACCACGCCGCGCGTCGATTGTTCCATGGCGGATACGGCATCCTGCGTGTCGGTCTGAATGGTCTTCACAATCGCCGCAATCTGTTTCGTCGCTTCGGCCGAACGTTCGGCCAGTCGCTGCACTTCCTCGGCAACCACCGTGAAGCCGCGGCCCGCGTCGCCAGCGGAAGCCGCCTGAATGGCGGCGTTCAGAGCCAGAACGTTGGTCTGTTCGGTAATGTCCGAAATCAGTTCCACGATTTCACCGATCTCCTGCGAGCTTTCGCCAAGGCGCTTGATTCGCTTCGAGGTTTCCTGGATCTGGTTGCGAATTTCGTTCATGCCCTTGATCGAGTCTTCCACGGCCTGCGTACCCTTCTCGGCAGCCATCAGGGACTGGCGGGCAACCTGGGCGGACTGGGTCGCATTGCTCGACACTTCCGTCATCGAACGTGCCATTTCCAGCGCTGACTGACCAGCCTCCTTGATTTCGGACGATTGCCGTTCGGCAGCGTCAAGCAGTTGCGCGGAGTTCACACGGGCGATTTCGGTGGCAGCGGTCACGCGGTTTGCCGCGTCGTTGATCCGGCCAACCAGCACGCGCAGTTCTTCAATCGTGTAGTTGATCGAGTCGGCAATCGCGCCTGTAATGTTTTCACTCACGGTCGCCGTAACGGTCAGATCGCCGTCGGCCAGGTCGCCCAGTTCGTTCATCAGACGCAGAATGGCGTCCTGGTTATCGCGATTGGTCTGGTCGGAAGCCTGGCGTTGCTGTTCGGCAGCAGCTGCACGACGCTCGGTATCGTCGAGGTAGATCTTGGCCAGCAGGGCCAACGTCGCGATAGCGGCGACCGTCAAAAGAATCAGGAAAACGATGTAGAGACCACGACTACCAGCCCCCTCCTGATAGCCCAGAGCCAGGTTGTCGGTGGCCTTCAGCAGATCCTCACTGCCGCGGAAAATCCGCGATCCAGCCTGCTTGGAGAGGACCAGCGGCTGCATGTTACCGAGAATGCTGGAAATGGCGCCCTGATAGTCCTTAAAGGCAGCTTCCAGCTCTTCCAGCTTGCCGCGCGTATCGGCGTCGCCGCCCGCCTTGGCCAGACCGGCCAGGATGTCGCGGAAAGCGTTGGTGTCCTTGCCGAGCAGGAAGGCGACTTCCGGGTTGATTTCGTCACCGACAAGCAGCGCCGAAGCGTTCTTGGCGATACGCTGCGGCAACATGACCAGCTGGTTGGCGTTGGCGATGTCACGCGCGCCGGCACCGGCTTGCAGCTTCAGGGTGGCGATCTGCTCGGTCAGTTCGAGCATCGTAGCGTTGTTGTTGTCGATGGTCGCCACGTTCTTGCCGAGGGCGACCAGGTTCTTTTCCTGAGCAATCACCGTTTCAGCGTTCTTGTTGTTCGGTTCCCAAAGCTTGGTCAATTCGTCAATTTGCGGACGTACGCCATCGGGAGAGGCCGGCACAGCGACACCGCCCACATCACCACCGGAGGTCAGCGTTTCAAGCAGCTTGCCGAAGGTTTCGCGCGACTCCTTCAGTTGCGTAAACGCGACGGCGTTACCCTGCAGGGCGAGCGATGACGCCTTCGCCAAACGCTGCGAAAGCATGCGCATTTCACCGGAGGCCGCGACGTAGGCCGTGTTGTGCGTCGACTCGCGGTTATCGCGGAAGACCAGAACAGCGATCAACAACAGCAACAGCACAAAAATACCGCCCAGCGTCTTCATCTGCTGGACAACTGGCTGCCCCGCCAGGAACGAAGGCAACGGCATCTTGGCCGGTGCCATGTCGGCAGAAACAGTCATTGGGGCACCGGCATCACCAGAACCGCCAATTTTCGGCAACTTGAAGCTAAAAGCCATGGAACTCCTCCGCAAGGGCTGGGGCTAACACCCTCTATCAAACCCCGATATTCATGAAATCCTGATCGGCCAGCAATTCGCGCACCGACAACTTTCGCCAGATTTTTCCGTGCGTATCGGCGAAACGCTGCTGCCCCCAAATCGGCATCGATATATCGGCTGGTTCAGGGGAAAAATCTTCCGGGTTCTTCAGGCCCAACATCCGCGACACCAAGAGAGCAGCGTTGATGCCGTAGCGGGAACCGACCAGCAGCAACCGCGCATTGGCATTCTGGACGATGGGCGGCCCGCCACGAAATACCGAGAAATCGCTGACCGCATGAAGATTGCCACGAATGTTGGAAATCCCTACAAACCACGGATGCGTCAGCGGGACCGGCGTCATCTGCGAAGCCTGCACGATTTCCCCGCCATCCGACAGGTCGACCAGCCATGCTTCACCACCAGCCTCAATACCAAGCCAAGAAGCTGCCCCCTTGCCCTTGGCTGCCTGACTCAAGCGAGTTGCCAGGTATTCCTGAAAATCGCGAAGACTGGTTTTGCGTGCCATCGTGCTATGGCAATGCCGCGATTCGTTGCAACAACTCTTCCGGATTCAATGGCTTGACCAGATAATCGATGGCGCCTTGGCGCAGCCCCCAGATCTTGTCGGTTTCCTGCCCTTTGGAGGTGCAGACAATGATCGGAATGGACTTGGTATCCTCATCACGGGTCAAGGTACGCGTTGCCTGATAGCCGTTCAGGCCGGGCATCACAACATCCATGAGGATCAGATCGGGCTTGCTTGCCTTGGCCTTGGCAATTCCTTCTTCGCCATTTTCCGCGGTGCTGACCTGATAACCCGCCTTGGTCAGCAGATCAACCGTAAAAAAACGCTCAGTGGGAGAGTCATCAACAACGAGAATATTCTTGATGGGCATTTCTGGTTTCCTGGGCTACGAATTGGCTGCTGTTTCTGCTGGCAACGCAAAAGCGGCCACCGTCTGCAACAGACTGTCTTTGGTGAATGGTTTGGTAAGGTATTGGTCGGAACCGACCATGCGCCCCCTGGCCCGGTCGAACAAGCCATCCTTGGAGGAAAGCATGATCACCGGTGTTGCCTTGAAACGGGCGTTCTTCTTGATCAGGGAACAGGTCTGGTAACCATCGAGCCGCGGCATCATGATGTCGCAAAAGATGACGCTGGGCTGGTGATCTGCGATCTTTGCCAGCGCGTCGAAACCGTCCTCGGCCAACACGACCTGACACCCGGCCTGGACGAGAAATATCTCGGCGCTGCGCCGTATCGTGTTGCTGTCGTCAATCACCATGACCTTAACGCCACGCAGTCTCGACAAATCAGTCAATTTACCTGTCCCCTCGGCCTCTTGCTGAGGCGCTTTCAGTATCGCTGCATCATACTACGGAAGTATTGGCGACGATCAAACACAGCAGCAGAACACTGTGAAATCGCTCACAGCTTCGGCATCCGTAAGATTCGGATAAAATCCTGACCATCTTACCCAATTCCCTTCGCCTCCGCCAAGGGTGCGAATGTTAATGAACTCCTCACCAACAAACCCGGCTTGCCCACCGCTCGTCCTTGTGTTTGCCGCCAGCGACCCCTCATCGGGCGCCGGCATCCAGGCTGACCTGCTCACCTTGGCCAGCCTCGGCTGCCACCCGGTTACCGCACTGACCGCGGTCACGGTGCAAGACACCGTCGGAGTCCAAAGCGTACAGGCATTGAGCGCGGAATTGGTCGAGCAGCAGGCACGCGCGATTCTGGAAGACATGCCGGTCGCTGCCTTCAAGATTGGCGTCCTGGGCAGCGTCGAAAACGTCCTGGCCATTGCCGAGATTGTTTCCGACTACCCTGACATCCCGCTCATTCTCGACCCTGTGCTTGCCTCCGGGCGCGGTGACGATTTGTCTGGCGAAGAAATCATTTCGGCCATACGCGAGATGCTGCTTCCACAAACCACCCTGGTTACGCCCAATGCACCGGAAGCCCGTCGCCTGGCTGAAAGTGACGAGGATGAGGGCGAACCGTCGATCGATGTCTGCGCCCAGCGCCTGATCGAGATGGGCGCGCAATATGTATTGATTACCGGCACTCATGAAAACACGCCGCAGGTAGTCAATACACTGTATGGCCCGGACGGTGTCCTTCGCCACGACCAGTGGGAGCGCTTGCCGGGGAGTTACCACGGCTCCGGCTGCACCCTGGCATCGGCGATTGCCGGCTGCATCGCAGGAGGTGCCAGCATGGAAGACGCCGTGCGCGATGCCCAGGACTACACGTGGAACACGTTGAAGAACGGCTTCCGGGCCGGCATGGGCCAATTCATTCCGGACCGTTTTTTCTGGGCCAGGAACGATGACGAAAGCGATGAGACGAAGCAGGCCGATGAGCAAAAGTAAATTGCGCGGCCTGTATGCCGTCACGCCCGACTGCGCCGATGGGCAACGCTTGCTCGCCGATGTCGAAGCCGCCCTGAGTGGCGGTTGCCGCATCCTGCAATATCGCGACAAGATCAGTGCCAAACCTGAACAAGTGGCCCGCGCCCGCGCCCTGCGTGCATTGACGCAACATTTCGGCGCCACACTCTTGATCAATGACGACATGGCGCTGGCGACCCTGGTTGACGCCGATGGCGTGCACCTGGGACAGGACGACGGCAACCTGATCGCCGCCCGGGCCATCCTTGGCCCCAACAATATCCTCGGCGCCTCCTGTTATGCCGATTTTTCGCTCGCCCTATCAGCCAGGGCGGCGGGTGTCGATTACGTCGCTTTGGGTGCGGCCTTCCCATCCTCGACCAAGCCTGACGCACCGCGCGCTTTGGCCGCGCTGTACGCCCAAGCCGCTGCCGAGCCCAGGCTTAGCAGCACCACCATCTGTGCCATAGGCGGCATTGCACTCAACAATGCCCCGCCACTGATTGCCGCCGGCGTCGATCTGCTCGCCGTCATTACCGACCTTTTCAGCGCGCCGGACATCG
>JACCDS012419632.1_pt1 | contig 13477 bp, 9 predicted proteins | sample 7446441 | NCBI WGS metagenome assembly JACCDS01 (sample SAMN15323445, study PRJNA562643) | freshwater metagenome | isolation source: river surface water | place: USA:Blue River Watershed | collected 2017-08-17 | reverse complement strand
GTATCGCCCAATCCAATAAAACAGGGTGGCGAATTAAGCATCTCCCTGCCAACGAAATGGACCCATGCACAAGTAATTGATGCTACCGGACGGGTCGTGAAGCAACTCAAGAGCAATGAAACCAATCAGTCTACCATCGATTGGATGTTCGCCAAGGGGATGTATCAACTCCGGCTGTTCAATGGAACGGAGTCCTTGGGACAGATTCGCATTTTAACTGCGGATTAACGCGAGAATTTACATCTTTTCGCAGTCGGGTTTTTTATTATCTTTTTGCTCACTCGCCTCTTTCCTGCGCTTGATGAACCAATCGTTTCGTGAACCTTTGAGCTGGGCGATGGTGAATCCAAAATAGATATCCGCATCTCTCACGTTTTTGGTATACAGGAAATTCAATACGCTATTGCTTCCGATGTAAAAGCAGCCAGCACGCAAAGCGAAACCGGCCCTCAAACTGCGATAATCGTATTCGAGCAAAACAGGCACAGAAATTTCCCATTTTTCCTTTTCATAGCGGGGTGCTATCATGGCATAGCTTTGATAGCGCGCGTGCTTGGTGTAACGCCCCCTCAAACTTTGCACTACTTGGTAATTGATGAACACGTTTTTGCTATACTGATAATCAACACTTGCCACAAAACGCGTAGGCAAACCTATGATTTCAGTTCGTGTATCGGCTTGATAGCCAGACATATTCTTGAAAATGTTATTGATGGGCGTAAGCGTTAGCTCTGGCGCGGCACCCACAAATTGATCCCGAAAACCAGTGGCATCCCAAGTGGTGGATGTTGCGTTTACGATGTCGGTGGTACTGGCATTATCGTATCGAATTGAACCCAAATCCAATATACTCGCTCCAATCTTGTACTTGTACAATTTGTGTTTTTTGAGATAATCTCCATTTTGCTTGTAATCGGCTTTGTGATACACCCAAGCCCATCCCAAATCCATTCCTGCGCCGCTGCCCTTGCCTTGGTAAAGGGCGTAGTGAATGTTGGTTTGATCGAACTGCAACACATTTTGTCGCACTTTGTGCACTTGCATATCGTCCCATTTCATGTAGGCCCCGCCCAAGCCCCACACCTTTTTAATGGTGGCGCCGAACATCATTTTTTGCTTCCACGGCAAATCCTGACTAAATGAAAGATTGATACCAGAGGTGATATACGCATTGGCGCTGATGGTGCTGCGATCCAAATTGTAATTGGCGTTTTTATCGAGAATGAAGTAGTTGAATGCGCGCTTGTTGTAACTAAATTCTCGCGTCATCGCGTAAGCCAATGGCTCGTTGATGCCCACCCCACGTGCCAAAGTCACCGCATCGTTCACCCAACCCACATGGATCTTTTTGTATTGAAACACCACAGAAGGCAGGTATGCCATCGCCCCAACACCGGCAAATTTTCGCTTGCGATTGAGGTCTTCGTACAAAAACGACGAATCAAATCGCGCATTGCCATTGACCGTTTTATACTCATCGGGCATGGTATTGAAAGGCACGTGATAAGCAGAATATGGCAACTGCAAACTCATATAATTGTTGTTCACATTGGCCCACACACCCACAATGTTCACATGCCATTTATAGGGCGTGTAGGCAGTGAGTGCAGGATTGAGCTTGGCGGCATGAACCCCCGCATATTTGCCTACGGCGATGGGTGCAAAATGCTGAGATTTCAAAGGCAATTGCAAAATCACCAGCCCCGTGAGAATCATATTTTTTAGCCCGCCCATGAACATTTAACGCTCAAAGATAAGAATATGTTGTGGTGGGATGGAATTGCTCCATAAATCGACGAATTCAAAAACCAAATGGCTGATGGATGGTTTACTTTGCGATGAATAAAATTATGCGTTATACTTTCATAGCAACTTTTGCATTTCTTAGCACACTGTTCAGCCCAATTTCTTTGATGGCGCAATCCTCCAAAGGCTTGGGATTTCCTTGCTACAGCAATGATTTCAAACTAGAACTCACAACCACAAAAAAGAGCATCACCACTTGCAACGACACCGTTCAGTTGAGCGTGAGCTACACTGGAAGTCCGGACGTTTATTGGACAGACGGTTATTACGGAACCACCAGGGTGGTGAGCAGCAGCGGATATTATCAAGCTTATGCCTACGACAGCAATTTCTTTTGCGCAGACACTACGGCCGGCGTGATGGTTACCGTGAATGATGCCTACATCAAAGCGTACAGCGGTAGTTTCACCAACCCCACAAAACTGTGCGATGGCAGTTCGGTAACCTTATACTCCTACTCCACCACTCCAGTGAAATGGAATACTGGAGAAACATCAAACAATATCGAAGTAACCAAAGCGGGTAAATATTTTGCCATCGCGAAATCTGTGAATGGTTGCGTAGATACTTCTGAAATCTTGGAAGTTGTGGTAAATTCCGTGAAGGGCTTGAGCATCAAAGCCAATTCTGACACCATCATTTGTTTGGGCGATTCAGTAGAAATGGAACTTACAACCCAATACGGCTACAACAGCTTTTTCTGGAATCCATATTACAGCAAATCCAAAAAGATAAAAATTGGCGGTTCGGGCGGCATCAATGTGTATGCGTTGGATTCGGCAACGGGTTGTAGCATCAAATCCAATACTATTCAAGTAACAGTACTCACACCAAGTATCGAACCGTTGTGTATGGTAACTGTTGACAGTGCCACGGGCAGAAACAAACTCATTTGGAATGTATCGCCTGGAAAGCGCATTGCCTATTACAACATCTACAGAGAATCGAATTTCGCGGGTGAATTTGACCTCATTGGCGATGCAGACCTTACCAACGCGGGGACTTTCCTCGATACCCAGGTAAACCCAAAACAACGTCCCTTCACCTACTACATCGATGCGATAGACTCTTGCAACAACAAAGCGGAGTATTCCAAATATTACGCCCACACCACATTGCACTTAACGGCCAACTTGGGCGTGAATGGCGAAAACAATTTGAATTGGTCTGATTACGTGGGCATTTACCCACTCAATACATACATCATTTATCGCAGCAACAATTCTGGCAAGTTTACCGCCATTGCATCGGTGGCTGCTACCGTGAAATCTTTCAGCGACTTAACCCCACCAAGTGGCAAAAATCGCTACTACATCGGCATCAAAGGTCAAACCGCCTGCGACACAACCGGAAACACCTTGAGCATCAACTCAAACATGGTGGCATTGGGCTTGTTGAGTACCCAAGACATCAAAAAACAAGGCATCAGCATTTCGCCAAACCCTTGCTCTGATTTCTTGGAGATCCAGTTGGGTGCGATCCCAAGCACAACCTTAACCATTTACAATGCCCAAGGATCTGTTGTTCGCCAAATCCAAGTATCCGGTGAATCTCAGCCCAGAATTCAGGTATCTGAATTGCCAGCGGGTGTATATTGGATCAACGATGCGATGGGCCGCAGCAGCAAGTTCATCAAAGAATAACTGTCCAGCCCCTTGAGTGGGCGATAAGGGTGGTTCGAATTCAACAACCCATCCCAATAAAAAAGGCGCAGAGATCTGCGCCTTTTTTATTGTAGTACTTTTTGACTATATTGTTAACGATTTTTTGTCACTTTTTTAATCAAAACCAGTCATGATCGTTCACTTTCACTCCTATTTCAGTTTGCGCTATGGCTTAATGTCGCCCGAAGAAATTGTTCACCGCTGTGAATCCGAGGGAATGTCGATGCGATTCAAAGTCCCCATATTGCTGGCCGACATCAACAATGTTTCTGGGGTGAGCAATTTCTTAAAGGCGGCGCGGGGCTGCAAGCACATTTTGCCATTGGTGGGGTGCGACATTCGCAACGGCGACATCCATTTGTATTTGCTACTGAGCGAATCTCAAGAGGGGTTTGCACAGATGAATGCTTTTTTGTCGGACCACCTCATGCAAGCCACCCCATTTCCCTTGAGGGCACCTGAACTGGAGGGTGTGAAGGTCATTTATCCGGGCGATGTACTCATTTCTATTGGGGATGGGCACAGCACAACAGACGAAGGAGACCGGGCGATGTGGGGGGTACATTGGGGGGTATTGGAGCGATTGCGGTTACGGAAAGCACCCATTCACAAGCACCGATTGTTGGCGATTCATACGGTCACGGTGCGGGATTCGATTGATTTTGAGACGCATCGATTGTTGCGTTGCATAGATCACAGTTGCTTGCTTACGAAGCTGCCCAGCAATGCCACGGCGATGCCGTGGCATTGCTGGATTCCGCTGCGGCAAATTTTTTCAAAATTTGTGGCAGCGGATTACTTGCTGTCCCAGGCGCTTGCCTTCGCAGAAGGCTGCGCCTGGACATTCCAATGGAACCATCCCCAAAATAAAAATACCTTCACAGGTAACACCGATCAAGACTTTCGAATGCTCAGAGAACTGGCCACAAAAGGCCTCCATGATCGATACCCACAATACACCTTCTCCACCACCCAACGATTAGAAAAAGAAATGCAAATGATCTACCAATTGGGATTTACCACCTACTTCCTAATCAATTGGGACATCTGTAGATTTGCTCAAGAAAACAACTTCTTCTATGTAGGCAGAGGCTCAGGCGCCAACTCCATGGTGGCCTACTGCCTCAAAATTACCGATGTAGACCCCATCGACCTCGACCTCTACTTTGAACGATTCATCAACCCGCATCGGAGCAGTCCGCCCGACTTCGACCTTGATTTTTCATGGCAAGACCGCGACCATGTCACCCAATACATCCTCAACAAATACAAAGACCACGGAGCAGCGCTGCTGGCCACCTACAGCACCTTTCAAACCAATGCCGTAGTGAGAGAACTTGGAAAAGTATTTGGCTTGCCCAAATCGGAAATAGACGCCCTGCTCAACAAACCCTCCTACTACAGCCAAGCCGCCTTCCAATCCCATACACAGGAAAACAACAACGTATACGCCCAACCGGGCATCGGACACAACATCCGAAACAGAACCCTCGGAAGCAAATCAAACAGCACACAAACAACCACCGCATCATCCGCCACCCAACCCAGCATCGAACAAAACCAAAGTCCAACCCTATACCAAGAACTGCTCAAACACGCCCATCGCATCCACAACCTCCCCAACCACCTCAGCATCCACGTGGGAGGCATCCTCATCCCCGAAAAACACATCCACCACTACAGCGCAACCTTCCTGCCACCAAAAGGATTCCCCGTTGTACAGTTTAGCATGCTAGAAGCCGAAGACCTTGGGATTGCCAAATTCGACATCCTTTCGCAGCGAGGGCTAGGGCATATCAAAGACGCGGTAACCTACATCAAACAAAACCAAAACACCCAAGTAGATATACACCAAATCCACCAGTTCAAAAGCGACGAACGCATACAAAGACTGATCGTGAGCGGACATACTACGGGGTGTTTTTACGTAGAAAGTCCAGCCATGCGACAGCTACTGCGGAAACTCAAATGCAGCGATTACCTCACCCTGGTGGCGGCAAGCAGCGTCATCAGACCCGGCGTGGCCCGAAGCGGCATGATGCGCACATTCATCGAAAGACACGTGCAAATTGAAAAGAGAAAAGAAGCCCATCCCGTGTTGTGGGACCTTATGCCAGAAACCTACGGCATCATGGTTTACCAAGAAGATGTGATCAAAGTAGCTCACCATTTCGCGGGCATTGGCTTGGGCGAAAGCGATGTACTGCGCAGGGGTATGAGCGGCAAGTTCAGGAGCAAAGAAGAATTCCAAAAAGTCAAAGAATCGTTCTTTGCTGCCGCAGCCAAAAAAGGACATAAAGACACCTTGATTGCCGAAGTATGGCATCAAATCGAAAGTTTTGCTGGGTATAGTTTTGCAAAAGGACACAGTGCGAGCTACGCCGTGGAGAGCTACCAAAGTCTATTCCTCAAGGCCTACTACCCCTTGGAATTCTATACCGCCGTAATCAACAATTTTGGGGGATTCTATCGCACAGAATTCTATGTACACGCCGCCAGAAAAAGCGGTGCCAACATCCAAGCCCCCTGCATCAACCACAGCGAAGGCCTCACCCGAATTCAAGAGAAAACCCTGTGGCTAGGACTAGGGCTCATAGACGGGCTAGAGCAAAAAAACATGCAAAAAATCTTACAAAGCCGAGAGCAAAACGGGCCTTTCATTGGCCTCGGGAATTTCAAGCAGCGCGTTGAACCGGGACTAGAACAGCTCAAAATCCTCATCCAAATTGGGGCTTGTAGGTGCTGGGACAAAAGCAGAAAAGCCCTCATGTGGGAAGCGCACGCCCTTTACGCAGGCAAAAAAATCACCCATCAAACAGAAAAACTCTTCATAGAACCCACCAAAGAATACCAGCTCCCAAATCTGGAAGACTCGTGGTTAGAAATCGCCCACGACGAACGCAACCTGCTGGGATTCTCCCTCACAAACCCCTTCTACATGATCAAAGACGCACCCTACCCACACTGTCCCAACATGCCACACCTATCCAAAATGAGGGGCAAACACTTCAGTACAATGAAAAACAAAGGCGTTGTGATCGAGGGATATCTCGTAACGGTAAAACCCACCAAAACCTCTGATGGGAAAGAAATGAATTTTGGCACTTGGCTCGATGCCGATGGCCATTATTTCGATAGCATACATTTCCCACCATCGTTAAAAGCCCATCCATTCCATGGAAGAGGCGTTTACCGAATGTGGGGATATATCACCGAAGACTTCGGCGTATTTAACATCGAGGTGAGCAAGATGACAAAAATCCCTTACCAAGCAGACCCTAGGTTTGCTTAGTGGTGATGTCCGCCTTCGCCGTGAACGTGACCGTGGTCCAATTCTTCGGCCGTAGCCTCACGCACTGCCAAAATGGTTCCTGTGAAATGCAACGCTTCACCAGCCAACGGATGATTGAAATCCATCTTCACGGTATCATCACCAATTTCAATCACTTCACCGTCCATCGGATTGCCATCTTGGTCTTGCATAGGCAACATCGCACCCAATTGCAACAAATCAGCTGGAACATCATCGCCACCGAAAACAGACTTCGGCAATTCTACGATCCATTCATCTGTGTGCATACCATAACCTTCTTCGGCAGGCAATTGAAATGAAAAACCATCGCCAACATTCAAACCTTCCAACCTCGCATCGAAAGCATCCAAAGTTTGGCCAATGCCATGAATAAATACCAAAGGCGCATCAGCTTCTGCGAAATCAGCAACTTCGCCATCGGCGAGTGAAAGGGTGTAAGAAATGCTTACAACGTGGTTGGGGGCAACGGGCAAATTAGACATACTATTTAAAATGTAACGCAAGTAACCACAAATCTGTGGGACCATAAAATATGGGGCCAAATTATCGCGAAATTGTGAATAACTCTTACCCTTAAAATTCGTTGTCACAGAGGCCGTCATCGTAATTTGGTTGCTGCGTATCTAGCCATGCAAATCGCCGAAGTACAAGCCAAAATACAAGCCCTCAGTGCCGAACTCAAAGAACACAACTACCGTTACTACGTTTTGGCAGAGCCCACAATTTCAGACCATCAGTTCGATATAAAACTCAAAGAACTTGAAGCCTTAGAAAAACAATACCCCGAATTCACCCTTGCCGATAGCCCAACCCAACACGTGGGTGGATCGCTGCTCGAAGAGTTCAAAACAGTGCCCCACAAACGCAGAATGCTATCGCTCGGCAATACCTACTCCGAGGAGGAATTGCTGGAGTTTGATGAACGCGTGAGAAAATCACTCGGCATCGCAGAGGTTGAATATGTGTGCGAACTCAAAATCGACGGACTGGCCATCTCTCTGTTTTACGAAAACGGCCAATTGTCGCAAGCCATCACCCGGGGCGATGGGTTTCAGGGCGATGACGTAACCGAAAATGTAAAAACCATCCGCAGCGTAAAACAACAATTGCACGGAAATTATCCCGCATCGTTCGAAATCCGTGGTGAAATCTTCATGCACCGAAAAGGTTTTGAAAAACTCAACGCCCAAAGAGCCGAACACGGAGAAGCGCAATACGCCAACCCCAGAAACGTGGCCTCCGGTTCGCTCAAAATCAAAGACCCGAAAGAAGTCGCTAAGCGACCGCTCGACATTACCCTATACCATTTCCTTGCCGATAGCAACCCCTTTGCATCACACAGCGAATCGCTCCAAAACGCCCATCAGTGGGGCATAAAAACCGCAGAACACAGCCAAACCTGCCCCAACATTCAAGCCGTATTTCAATACCTCAATCACTGGAATGAGGCCCGACATCATTTGGGATACGACACCGACGGAGTGGTGATCAAAGTGAATTCGTTCCGATACCAAGAAGAATTGGGCTTCACAGCCAAAGTACCCCGATGGGCCATCGCATACAAGTTTCAAACCGAAACCGCCAGCTCAACACTTCTCGGCATCACCTACCAAGTGGGCAGAACCGGCGCCATCACACCCGTTGCAGAATTACAACCCGTGCAATTGCTCGGAACCACAGTAAAGCGAGCCAGCCTCCACAACGCCAATGAAATTGAACGCCTCGACGTGCGTGTGGGCGATGCCGTTTTTGTTGAGAAAGGGGGCGAAATCATCCCCAAAATTGTGGGCGTAGACTTCTCCAGAAGAAACCCCAACTCTGTCCCCCACCCTTATATCACCCATTGCCCCGAGTGTAACACCCAACTCCAAAGAAAAGAAGGGGAAGCACAGCACTATTGCCCAAACATCGATGAATGCCCACCCCAAGCCATCGGAAAAATCGAACATTTTGTTGGCAGAAAAGCCATGGACATTCAGAGCATTGGCGCGGAAATGGCCGAAACACTGTACGCCGCAGGTTTGGTTAAAGACCTGCCAGATTTATACACCCTCACATTTGAACAAGTCCTCGCATTGGATCGCGTGGGAGAAAAAACTGCCACAAACTTGATCCAAGGCATCGAAGAGAGCAAAAAACAACCCTTCGAACGCGTACTCTTTGGATTGGGGATCCGCTATGTGGGAGAAACCGTGGCCAAAAAACTCGCCGCAGGCATGGGAAACATCGACAACCTCATGGCAGCATCTGCAGAGCAACTCATCGGCATCGACGAAATTGGTGAGCGCATCGCAGAATCCGTGGTGCAATATTTCAGCGACCCCAAGCACATCATGGGTATAGAGTCGATGAAAACGGCTGGACTCATATTCACCGCCATTGAAAAAGAAAGTCTTGGCGATGGATTGGCAGGTAAAACGCTTGTAATTTCCGGGGTTTTCGCAAAACACTCTCGCGATGAAATCAAGGCATTGATAGAGGCCCATGGCGGCAAAGTTGGCAGCGGAGTTACTGGAAAAACCGATTTCCTGGTAGCTGGCGACGGCATCGGCCCATCCAAACTCGAAAAAGCCACGCAACTGGGTGTGCAAATCATTAGCGAAGACCAATTCTTAGAACTTCTTTAACCACAAAAAAGCATGAGCCAAAAACCAGGATGGGTATCGCAAGTTATCGGAAAACTGCACCAACACAAAGCCAAAGAATTTGGCAAACTTCGATATGCCCCCAATTTTGAAAAAGCCAAGCGCTTTGTGATTTGCTGGGACAGTGGCATCTCCCCGGCCGAAACAAAAATTGTAAAGGAATACATCGAATACCTAAAGCAAATGGGGAAACAAATCATCCGCATCATTTACTTCAATGTAAAAACCAAAGATGAAACCCCTCTCGTCCCCGAAGTCAACACCTACCATGTAGGTCGATGGGATTTCGACCGAACCGGGTTCCCCAAATCAGAAGACCTTAAAAACGTATTGCAATTCGATACCGACTTCTTTATTTCGCTTGATTTAAAAGGCGATTGGCATTTTTTGGGCATGGCATCGGTGAGCAAAGCCGCCTGCAAAGTAGGCCCCTACAACGCCAAACACATCAAGAATTTCGACGTATTGATCAACCCCGCAGAGAAGCACAATTTGAATCAGTACCTTTGCGATATCAAAGAACACCTTAATAAATTGGCATGAAAGAACTCATAGGCACAGGAACCGCACTCATCACCCCTTTCAAAGAGGACTATAGCATTGATTTTGAATCCCTTGAAAGAATCGTGGAACAACAAATCGCCGGTGGCACAACCTACCTCGTGATGTTGGGTACCACTGGTGAAAGCGCCACATTGAGCAGCGATGAGAAAGCCCAAGTGATAGAATGCATCATGAAGGCCAATGCCGGTCGATTGCCTCTGGTTTTGGGCGTTGGCGGAAACAACACAACCGCCGTGGTTGAACAATTAAAACAACTCAATACCACTGGCCTTACCGCCATCCTCAGCGTATCGCCCTACTACAACAAGCCCAACCAAAAGGGCATCATTTACCATTACAACCAAATTGCCGAAGCTTCACCGCTTCCGGTAATCCTATACAACGTCCCTGGCAGAACTGGCAGCAACATGACCGCCGCCACCCAGCTAGAACTGGCCAACCACCCCAACATCGTGGCAACCAAAGAAGCCAGTGGCAACATGGAGCAGGTAATGACCATCCTCAAAAACAAACCCGCAGACTTCTTGGTAATCAGCGGCGACGATGCCCTCACATTCCCCATTACAGCCTGCGGAGGCAGCGGCGTGATTTCAGTAATCAACCACATCTTCCCTAAAACTTTCTCCGGCATGGTTCATTCAGCCCTACAGGGCGATTTTACTGCTGCACGCAAAGCCCATGAAATTGTACTAGAATCAGCCATCGCCATTTTCAACGACGGCAGCCCTGGCGGCATCAAAACCATGCTCAACGAAAAATCTTTGTGCGGCACCACCGTTCGTCCGCCCCTGTGGCAAGTGAACGATCAACTGGATCAACAACTGCGCAAACTCGCTCACACCGCCCAATAAACACCAACCATGAATCCCAACCTCGACCCCAACGCCAACAACATGAGCAATTCCGACAAGGACATTGAAAAAGTGTTGCGACCGGCTGATTTTGGCGATTTCACAGGACAACCCAAAATCATAGAGAACCTTAAAATTTTCGTTGAAGCGGCGAAATTGCGTGGAGAAGCACTCGATCACATCCTGCTTCACGGACCTCCAGGCTTGGGTAAAACCACCCTAAGTCACATCGTTGCCAACGAAATGGGGAGCAGCATGAAAATTACATCGGGCCCCGTTTTAGAGAAACCAGGCGATTTAGCCGGCTTACTCACGAACTTGCAAGAGGGTGATGTTTTATTCATCGATGAAATACACAGATTGAGTCCGGTAGTGGAAGAATACCTCTACTCCGCCATGGAAGATTACCGGATTGATATCATGATCGATACCGGACCAAATGCTAGGAGTGTACAAATCGCTTTGCAGCCCTTTACTTTGGTGGGCGCTACAACGCGAAGTGGCTTATTGACATCTCCCTTGAGGGCTCGTTTCGGGATCAACTGCCGGTTGGAGTATTACGATGCTGCAACCCTTACAAACATCGTGGGCAGAAGTGCCCATATTTTGCAATCGCCCATCGTAGAAGAAGCGGCTTTCGAAATTGCCCGAAGAAGTCGTGGAACCCCGCGTATCGCCAATGCGCTGTTGCGTAGAACCCGCGATTTCGCGCAAATCAAAGGCGATGGCACCATTACTTTGGATATCGCCAAGTTTGCTTTGAAAGCATTGAACGTGGACGCCAACGGCTTGGACGAGATGGACAACAAAATTTTGAGCACAATCATTGAGAAATTCAAAGGCGGTCCGGTTGGATTGAACACCATAGCCACCGCTGTGGGAGAAGACGCCGGCACCATCGAAGAAGTGTATGAACCGTTCTTGATACAAGAAGGATATTTGCAGCGAACCGCTCGGGGAAGAGAAGCCACCGCAATGGCATTCAAACACCTGGGAAAACTCGACCACCGTTATCCCGGGGCGAATACGTTGTTGTAAGCACCACCCAACAATGTACCCAGGTCCGAGTATTTGGCCTTCCGATGGCAGGGGGTTAAATTTGGGCATTGAATTAACTTTTTGAAACCAAATCGGTTAGAAACCATATCATCGAACTTTCATTTTTGCTATAATTGCAACTACAAAATGAGAACATTCATCAAAACAGTTTGCATTGCTACACTTCTTTTTTGTAGTGGTGTCCGCTTAACCGCCCAAACCGACATGGACGGCTTGATGATGGCTAAGCGCAACCTCTGCGGTGGTATCGTGGTTGGACAATCGCAGTGGTATCATTATTGGGAAGGCACGCTTTATCGAAACAATGAAAACATCGGCACATTTACATCACAAATGGCAATGGCCATGGCCAACTATGGCGTTAGCGACAAGTTCAACATCATCGCCTCAGCCCCTTACATAAAAAATCAAACCAGCGCCGGCACACTCAGAGGTCAGCAAGGAATCCAAGACGGATCGTTAACCGCCAAATGGGAGTTTTTTGGCAAAGGATACAAACACGCCTATGTAAGTTTATTGGCCTTGGGAAGCGTTTCTGCACCACTCACAAACTACGTGGCCGATTACTTGCCCCTGGCCATTGGAATGCAAAGCAAAACGGCTTCGGGTAAATTGATGATCGACATTCAACGCAACCGCTGGTTTGCAACCGCATCAACCCAGTACACCCAACGTGGAAATGTAACCATTGATCGCGAGGCATACTATACCACCGAAATGATTTACAGCCACTTGGTAGCCATGCCATCGGTACTTTCAAGCAACGTGAGATTCGGATATCGCAAAAACGCTGAATTAATCATTGAAGCGGTTTACGACAGAATGAACACTTTGGGGGGCTTCGATATCAGACGAAACGACATGCCCTTTTTGAGCAACAACATGGAGGCATCGCGCATCGGCCTCAACTGGAAGCTACCCGTACCCAAAATGAACGGATTAAGCTGGTTGGGCAATGCCACCACCACCATCATGGGCCGCAACATGGGCCAAAGCCACATGGTGATGACAGGCCTGGTTTATCAAGGCGAGTTCAAATCTAAAAGCACGCCAAAATCATGAACTCATTGAAAATTTTCGGCGCCGTTTTGGTTGCCACTGCCCTATATATTGGATGTAAAAACGATGTCGTTTCTGAGCACAAAACTTTTCCTGCCTTGGAGCCAATTAACCTGGACACCAATGCTGGCAACTGGAAACCCATTCTCTTGAGCAAGCCCGATGAAATCGCCATCGCCACGCCCATCTCAGCAACATCGCCCGATTACAAATTGGAATTGCTAGAGATCAAAAGCCGTCAAAACCAAATCACCGACGCAGAGCGTGAAAACATGAACTATTGGAGTGCTGGAGTGGTCCTTAGGTGGAACGAAATCATGCGCGAATTGGTGGCCAAATACAACTTACCACCCTACCAAAACCCAGACGGCACTTACCCCATTCCCAGTGCCAACAATCCTTTGGCCTATCCGTTCTTCCCTTTTGCCAACCCTCCTTATGCTGCACGTGCCTACGCCTACATGTCTGGCGCCCAATACGATGCCTTGGTGGCCGCCTATCATTACAAATCCAAAT
>JACCDS012211094.1_pt1 | contig 13479 bp, 6 predicted proteins | sample 7446441 | NCBI WGS metagenome assembly JACCDS01 (sample SAMN15323445, study PRJNA562643) | freshwater metagenome | isolation source: river surface water | place: USA:Blue River Watershed | collected 2017-08-17 | reverse complement strand
GACCATATGGAAACCTGGATGCTGCGCAAGGATGGCACCCAGATTTTCGTGCAAATCTCGCAAAACTCGTTCCAGTTAATGGGCGAACATTTTATTACCGTCGCCTTTGAAGACATCACCGAAAAATTCAACAATGAACTGGCGATCCACGACCTAAACGTCAATCTGGAACACCGGGTGGTCGAACGCACCAATGCGCTGCAGGAAGCGAATTTGGAACTGGCTGCCACACTGGAAACACTCAAGCGGGCCCAGGAAGATTTGGTGCGCAGTGAAAAACTGGCCGCGCTCGGCTCGCTCGTGGCCGGCATCGCGCATGAACTGAACACACCAATCGGCAATACCCTAATGGTGGCCTCGACCCTGATCGACCAAACCATGGCCTTTGCCACCAGCTATGAAAATGGCTTGAAGCGCTCGGCGCTGGAGAATTTTATTCGCGACGTGGGCAAGGCGGGCGACATCATGGTGCGCAATTTACACCGTGCCGCCGATCTGGTGACCAGCTTCAAGCAGGTGGCGGTCGATCAAACCAGTTCACAACGCCGCCAGTTCAAGCTGGCCGAAGTGATTGGCGAAATCGTGCTCACGCTCTGGCCCTCAATCAAAAAGACCGCCTACAGCGTGGCGCAAACCATCGACAAAGACATTGCAATGGATAGCTACCCCGGGCCGCTGGGCCAGATTTTGACCAATCTGGTGAATAATGCCCTGATCCACGGCTTTGAAGACTGCGCCACCGGTCTGATCAGCATCACCGGCAACAGTATTGATGCCGACTGGATCGAACTGGTGGTGGCCGACGACGGGGTCGGAATTGCACCGGAAAACCTGAAACGGATTTATGACCCGTTTTTTACCACCAAAATGGGTTCCGGCGGCACCGGCCTTGGGCTTAACATCGTCCATAACATCGTCACCGGGGTCCTGGGCGGGCGGATTGCGGTACACAGCGAACCCGGCCAGGGCACCAGTTTTACCCTGACCCTGCCCAAAATCGCACCGATTTCCAACCAGTTGCCACATGAAGACAAGGTGCTGCTGGCCAAGGCCACCAAGAATTCGGGTAGTTCGGCTACGCTGCCGGTCAGCCAAGCAGCGAAACGGCCCTGACTTGCCTACGCCACACTTGCCCCCCGGATAATTGAGCGCCGCGCCCAATTGCACCGGAAACGGGCAATACTTCTGCTATCCTCTGCTATTCTGTGAACCCGCTGACAGCAACGGTGCGTTGGCACTGGCCCGATGCCGCTCGCCCTTCGCCCTGTCGGCATTCACATCAACACCGGGCATGACTTGAGATTCGCCCAATTTTTCTGGAGCCACTTTATGAAAATACCCCAAATAAATACTTTTGCTGCCTATTTATTGGGTTTTTTGTATGGCTTGCTTTATTTTTTTGGCGATTTCGCTCAAAACGGTTTATTTCCCAATCTAGCCGTAGCGCATGTGAAAGAAGGCCTGCTGCAAATGCTGGTGCTGCCCTTCGCCTTGCGCTTGCAGCAACAATTTCTGCATAGCAAGGTAGTCGCACCATTAACCAATGCCAGTGAATCGGCTGCGTTTTATCGGCTTGAAGCGTGGAGCTATGTTCTGTTGTTGCTGGGCAATGTCAATCTAACTGGCATTAAACCAACGCTGGCGCTGACCGCCGCGCTGCTGATCCTGTTGTTTCTGTGTCAGGCTGGCTGTTTGTTGTTTGTACTGAATAAAGAGAAGCGCAATTCGCTGCTCGTTTCTGAAAAATATATCGCCGTGCTGTTTCTGGTATCCGGTTTCTCTGCGCTGATCTATCAGGTGGTGTGGCAACGTGTGCTGTTTGCCACGTTTGGCATCAATACCGAAGCGGTAACGGTGATTGTGTCGGTATTTATGTTTGGGTTGGGGGTCGGGGCACTGGCGGGTGGTTATTTGCAACGGCGCTTTTCTAAGCGCCTACTCGGTTTTTTTATTGGGCTGGAAGTGCTGATCGGCGTATTTGGTATGTTCAGCCTTGATGTGATCCATTTTGTCGGCCAGCTCTCAAATAACAATTCAACACCGGCCCTGATTGCCTGGACCTATCTGATTTTGGGCCTGCCAACCCTGCTGATGGGCGCGACCCTGCCAATTCTGGTGGCGTTTTTGCAAAACCATTTTCGCAACCTTGGCAAAACGGTGGGTTTGCTGTATGCCTTCAATACAATTGGTTCGGCAATTTCGGCATTTTGCACGGTCGAGATTCTGTTTGTCTTTTTTGGCCAGGGCACCGCAGTATTGATAGCGGCGGCCTGCAATTTGGCCACGGCACTGTTTATCTATGATGCCAGCCGCCGTTTGCGCGCCTTGCCCCAAGCCACGGCCAACGATGCGGCAAGCGCGGCCAATATTGAGCCAAAACAACAAACCAAACTACAGACTAAACAACAAACCACAGCACAGGCAAAACAGCGGCCAACCGCTGCGCCGCCAACGTCGGCAGCACCACCAGCACCAACGGCGTGGCCCGCCCTGCCCTATCCGGTGGTTTTTGTCGCATTAATGGCGATTGGCTATATTTCTTTAAGCCAGGAAATCATTTGGTATCGCATGCTGGGCTTTCTGACCGGTGGTCACCCCAAGGTATTTGGCCTGTTGCTGACCGCCTTCCTGATCGGGATTGCCATGGGTTCATTGCGCTCGAAACAGATTTGCGAGGGAACGCAAAACCCGTATGCCTATATCGTGCGTGCGCTTGGTTTGGCGATTATCATTTTTTACCTTGCGCTGCCGCTGGTGGCCTTGGCCACCGGCCTGTTTGGCAAAAGCGTCGGCCCCATTCTGGGCTACGTTTTGATTGGCACGCTGGCCTATTACACGGGCGGCATGTTGCCGATGCTGATGCATGTTGGCATTGGCAAGCACGAAAAAGATTCGACCCTGGCCATGTCCTGGCTATATTTTGCCAACATCATCGGTGCCACCGCTGGTCCGATGTTAACCGGCTTTATTTTGCTCGACCGTTTTTCGATGCAGCAAAACATTGTCATTCTCTCAGGCATCACCATTGTGTTATTGCTGTCGGGTTTGATTTTTATTCCGCAGAGCAAGGCTTATAAATTAAAGGCGACCGGTCTGGTACTGGTTTTCAGTCTGGTCGGCTGGGTGTTGCATGAACCCCTGTTTGCCGGGCACTTGGAGCGGTTGCAGTTTGGGCAAATGGGCAAACCTGATTTTAAGCACAAAATTGAAAACCGGGCTGGCATTATTACCGTGGAAAAGGGCGAGACCGACATTATTTACGGTGGCGGGATCTATGATGGGCGCTTTAATATTGATCCGCTGATCAATAGCAACCTGATTGACCGTACCTTTATGATTGCCGCACTGCATCGCAATCCGCAACGGGTATTGGATATTGGCTTGAGTTCCGGTTCATGGGCCAGAGTGTTGCTCGATTATACGCCGGTGAAATCACTGTCAGTGGTTGAAATCAACCGTGGCTACAGTGACGTTATCAAGCATTATCCTGAGATTGCTTCGATCTTGTCCTCACCCAAGGTGACCCAGTTCTATGACGATGGTCGGCGCTGGCTGCGCTCCCATCCGGATGAGAAATTTGATTTTATCCTGATGAACACCACGTTTTACTGGCGCAGCAATGCGACCAATTTGCTCTCGCGTGAATTCCTTGAACTGGCCAAGAAACATTTACAGCCGGGCGGCGTCATTTACTACAACACCACCGGCTCCGATGATGTGGTGCGAACCGCAGCCGAGGTATTTAAGCACGTCATAAAATATAGCAACTTTGTTGCGGCAAGTGATGCGCCGTTTGATATGACGCCTGAGGAAAGACAACAAAACCTGCTTAAATTCGTGCAGCAAGATGGCACGCCACTGTTTCAAAAAAGTGAGCGGCATGTGCATCTGATGCAGCAATTGGCCCAGCATCGACTGGTCGAACTGCAAGATACGCTCAAGCAAAACAAACGGCTTCATGTCATCACCGATGACAATATGGCAACCGAATTTAAAGTCGATTGAACGCCAGGGGCGATTGTTGCGGCCAAAACGCCGGGCATGCCGCCCCTTGGTTTATAATGGGCACTTTCGTTAAACCAACCTGTGCCGCCAAAGCGGCCCGCTCACCATGGCCATTACCATTAATACCGCCGCCGACATCGTCGGCATGCGCATCGCCGGTCGTCTCGCCTCCGAAGTGCTGGACTACATTACGCCCTTCGTCAAACCGGGCGTGACCACGGGCGAGCTGGATCGGCTCTGCCATGAATACATGGTCAATGTGCAGGGCACGATTCCGGCCCCGCTCAATTATTGCCCGCCCGGCTACCGGCCCTATCCCAAGGCAATTTGCACCTCGGTCAACGATGTGATTTGCCATGGCATTCCGGGTGACAAGGTGTTGAAAAATGGTGATGTGGTCAATCTGGACGTCACCGTCATCAAGGACGGCTACCATGGCGATACCAGCCGCATGTTTTTAATTGGTGAAGCCTCGATTCTGGCCAAACGTCTGGCGGAAATAACCTATGAATGCATGTGGCTCGGCATCTCCAAAATCAAACCCGGTGCCCACTTGGGCGATCTGGGCTATGTGATTCAGCAACATGCGGAAAAAGCCGGTTACAGCGTGGTGCGCGAGTTTTGTGGCCATGGGATCGGCAAGATTTTTCATGAAGAACCGCAGGTATTGCACTATGGCAAACCCGGCACCCATGAAAAACTGGCGGCAGGCATGATTTTTACGGTAGAACCGATGATCAATGCCGGACGGCGTGAAATTCGCGCCATGAACGATGGCTGGACCGTTAAAACCCGCGACCGCAGCCTGTCGGCGCAGTGGGAACACACGGTACTGGTGACTGAAACCGGCTACGATGTGCTGACCATATCGAGCGGTTCGCCAGCACCGGCGTTCGGCCTGCCAGTCACGGCCAGCGACACGGCAGCGGTTGCGGCGTAAATGATATGATTCCCGGCCTGAAAGAACGGATCAAGCAAGACCGGCAGCGCCTGATTGCCGCCTTCTTACAGGACGGCAAGCCGGAAAAACTACTGCGCAACCTGCGCCAGAGCATTGACGTGGTACTGTCCGATGCCTGGCTGGCCCTGCAGTTGCCAGCCGATACCGCCCTGGTTGGGGTGGGTGGCTATGGCCGGGGCGAACTGTTTCCCAGTTCGGACGTGGATTTGCTGATTTTGCTCGGCAGCGCACCGGCGCCAGAGCTACAAGCGCAACTGGAGCAACTGGTGCAGGGCCTGTGGGATTTGGGGCTGGAAATCGGTCACAGCATTCGCACCATTGATGAATGCTTGCAAGAAAGCGCGCAAGATATCACGGTACAAACGAGCTTGCTCGAAGCGCGGCTGGTGTGTGGCAGTGCCGAATTGTTCAGCCAGATGCAACAACGCTACCAGGCGGCACTCGACCCGCAGGCGTTTTTTCAGGCCAAGATGCTGGAAATGCGCCAGCGCCATATCAAGTACCAGGATACCCCCTACAGTCTGGAACCGAATTGCAAGGAAAGTCCGGGCGGCCTACGCGATTTGCAAGTGATTTTGTGGGTGGCCAAGGCGGCCGGGCTGGCCGATTCGTGGCGTCAGTTTGTTACCCGTGGCTTGATCACGCTGGCCGAAGTGCGCACCCTGATGGAAAAAGAACGGGCCTTCAAGGATATCCGGGTGCGGCTGCACATTCACGCCAAGCGGCGTGAAGACCGGCTGGTGTTTGATGTGCAAACCGCGATTGCCGAATCGCTCGGCTTTCGTGCCACACCGGACGGTCGGCGCGCCAGTGAATACCTGATGCAGCGCTATTATTGGGCCGCCAAGTCGGTCACGCAGTTGAACGCGATCATGCTGCAAAACATTGAAAGCCGCCTGTTTCCGAAAGACATTACCCCGAAACCGATCAACGAACGCTTTAACGAAGTCGGCGATTTGATCGACATTGCCGACATGGACACGTTTGAGCGCACTCCGTCAGCGATGCTGGAAGTGTTTTTGCTGATTGCCCAGCGCGCCGACCTAAAGGGCATGACGGCGCGCAGCCTGCGTGCGCTGTGGCATGCGCGCACCAAGATTGATGCCGATTTTCGCAATGAGCCGTACAACCGGGCGCTGTTTTTACAGATTTTGCAAGCCCCGCAAGGCATTACCCATGCCCTGCGCAGCATGAACCAGACCAGCATTCTTGGGCGCTATTTGCCGTCGTTTCGCCGCATCATCGGCCAGATGCAACACGATTTGTTTCACGTGTACACGGTTGACCAGCATATTTTGATGGTGGTGCGCAATGTGCGACGGTTTACCCTGTCCGAACATGCGCATGAATACCCGTTTTGCAGCCAGTTGATTGCCAATTTCCCGCACACCTGGCTGCTCTACATTGCCGCGCTGTTCCATGACATTGCCAAGGGCCGGGGGGGTGACCATTCAAAACTGGGCATGGTCGATGCGTTTGAGTTTTGCCGCGACCATGGCTTGACTGAACCGGAAACCGAGCTGGTGGTGTTTTTGGTCGAGCACCACTTAACCATGTCGCAAGTGGCGCAAAAGCAGGATTTGTCGGACCCGGACGTGATCGCCGCCTTTGCTGCGCTGGTCAAGGACGAGCGGCACCTGACGGCGCTGTATTTGCTGACCGTGGCCGACATTCGCGGCACCAGCCCGAAGGTGTGGAATGCGTGGAAGGGCAAGCTGCTGGAAGACTTGTACCGGATCACACTGCGCGTGCTGGGCGGCGAAGCCCCATCTGCCGACCGCGAACTGAAAAACCGTCAGGACGACGCACTGAAAACACTGCGCCTGTATGGTTTGCCGCCAGATGCGCATTTGGCACTGTGGAAACAGCTCGACATGGCGTATTTTTTGCGGCACGATGCCTCGGACATTGCCTGGCAAACCCGCAGCCTGTATGACCGGCTCGATAGTCCGGTGCCGGTGATCAAGTGTCGGCTGGCCCTGATTGGCGAAGGCTTGCAGGTAATGGTGTACGCGCGCGACCACCACGACCTGTTTGCCCGGATTTGCAGCTATTTTGACCGCAAGAATTTTTCAATTCTGGACGCCAAAATCCACACCACCAAACACGGCTATGCGCTCGATACGTTTTTGGTCAGCGAACAAACCTTTGCCAACAGCTACCGCGACATCATCACCCTGATCGAGCATGAGCTGGCGCAATTGCTGCAATCACAAGAACCGCTCGGGCCGCCGAATCAGGGCCGCCTGTCGCGCCTGTCGCGCCACTTCCCGATCACACCCACGGTCGATTTGCGGCCCGATGAACGCGGCCAATACTACTTGCTATCGGTCTCGGCCAGTGACCGCAATGGCTTGCTGTATGCGCTGGCGATGGTGCTATCAAAATACCAGGTCAGCCTGCATACCGCCAAGATCATGACGCTCGGCGAGCGGGTGGAAGACGTGTTTGTGATCGGTGGCGCGTCTCTCAACCATACCAAAAACCAGTTGCAGTTTGAGACCGAACTGCTCGATGCACTACGCATCCCGGAGCTTGCCCGATGAATTCCCCGACCAAACCCAACAAACCGAGCACCCCCTACCCTGCCGCCGCTCCCGCCAATCGGGTGCGCAAGGCACCGCGCCCGGCGGAGCTACCGGCCAGCCCGTATGCCCGCTTCACCCGTTCAACTGCCGGAGCCACACCGCCCTCGAATGAACCGGTGCGGCTCTCGAAACGGATGTCTGAACTGGGCCTGTGTTCGCGCCGCGAAGCCGACGAATGGATCGAAAAAGGCTGGGTCAGGGTCGATGGCAAAGTAGTCGATGTGCTGGGCACCAAGGTATTGCCGGATCAGCGCATCAGCGTCGAACGGCAAGCCGCTGCCGAACAATCGAAGCGCGTGACGATTTTGCTGAACAAGCCGATTGGCTACGTCAGCGGTCAGGCCGAAGACGGACACCAGCCAGCGTTCACCCTGATCAAGCCGGAAACGCGCTGGACTGACGACCCGAGCGAAGAGATCTTTCATCCGACCCAACTGCGCCATCTGGTGCCCGCCGGGCGGCTCGATATTGATTCGGTTGGCCTGTTGATTCTGACCCAGGATGGCCGGATTGCCAAGCAGTTGATTGGCGAGCAGACCGAGATCGAAAAGGAATATCTGGTGCGGGTCAGCTATGGGGCCGGTGGCCGCTTGCCGCCCGAACAACTGAAAAAGCTCAATTTTGGCCTGTCGCTCGATGGCAAGCCCCTGCTGCCAGCCAAAGTCACTTGGCAAAACGACGACCAGTTGCGCTTTGTGTTGAAAGAGGGCAAGAAACGCCAGATCCGGCGCATGTGTGAACTGGTCGGACTGACCGTACTGGGCTTGAAACGGGTGCGAATTGGCCGGGTTGTGCTCGGTGATTTGCCCACCGGCCAATGGCGTTACTTGCGCCCGGATGAATCTTTTTAGGCACAGCAGGCCAATCCGGCAGGCCGGGTGTGACTTTTTCGCAGGCCAAACCCGGCCAATTTGGTGCCTGCGCCCGGTTTTTTACCCGTCACGACCAGAAACTGCCAGCGTTTAGACCACAAAGGACTACAATAAACCGTCCTGCCACCAAACGGTTCTCCCCGCCATGAGCGCTCTTGCTGCCAAGCTGATTCTTGAAAACCGGGCCAGCCAATCCCCGTTTCTCGATCTGGCCAACTGTGGCCTGTCGCGCCTGCCGCTCGAACTGGGGGAATTGACATGGCTCGAAACGCTGGCCCTGTCCGATGGCTGGCTGGAGTCTGCCGGGCAATACCAGCGGGTGCGCAAAAGCCCGAATCAAGAGGCCCCGAACCGGCAACTGAAAAACCTGTCGGCCATCGCGCCGCTCAAACGGCTACAGACCCTGTACCTGAACGACACCGAACTGGCTGACCTTTCAACCCTGCCCGCCCTGCCCTGCCTCTCCACCCTGTCTCTGGCCAACAATCCACTGACCGATCTGGCTGCGCTGGCCCAGTTAAAAAAGCTCGAATGGCTCAATCTGGCCGATACCCGGGTGCATGACTTGCAGCCGCTGGCCGGATTGCACAATCTGCAATGGCTCAAGCTGTCCGGCAGCGATATTGCCGACTGCACGCCACTGGCAACGCTGACCGGGCTAACCACGCTGGAGCTGGACAAAACCGCTGTCAGCGATCTTGGCCCGCTGGCTGGCCTTGAACGCCTGACCACGCTCAACCTGAACAGCAGTCAGGCCGGTGATCTTGGCCCACTGACGGCCCTGCATACCCTGACCACGCTCAACCTGAGCCACACCCGGGTTTCGGATCTGACGCCACTGAAAAGCCTGATCGCACAGGGTCGGCCGGTGGTGCTGAAAGCGGCAATGTGGGGCAACGATGGCATTACCGTGGAAGCTTGCCCGCTGCAACACCCGCCGCCGGAACAGGTGCTGCAGGGCAAGGCAGCGATGCTGGCCTGGTTTGCCGAACAAAAAAAACAGGGCAACACATTGTTGCAAGAAGCCCGGCTGGTGCTGTTTGGCCGCACCGGTTATGATACGGCGCGCCTGTTGCGCCAGTTTCGCATCAGCCGCAGCGCCATCCCGTTTAGTGCCGCCGGTGGCCCCGGTTCCGTCCGGTCGGGCAACACGCTGGGCCCGGCACTGGGGCCGGGCAACAGCACGCTCGGGCTGGAGGTTGGCCAGGGCAGCGGCCCGGCCTGTGGCCATTACGACTTTATTGCCGCCAATGGCTATCCCTTCCGGCTTCATGTCTGGCACTTTGAACCGGAATTGGCCGGTTTTACCGCACTGCCCGCCCTGCTGGCCGAGCCATGCCTGTTTTTGCTGCTCGATCAAAGCGAAAACGGCCAAACCGACCCGGCACCGCACAGCCCGGCAGCCCGGCTGCAAGCCGACTGGCTGCGCCTGATTCGGCCCGAGCTGGCGTGCGAAGCGGAACACCCGGCCCCGCCCCCCCAAGCTGCGCCCGTGCCTGTCGGACACGAAACGCAAGCGGCTACAAGCGGAGCCGATGCCGAGGCGCACACCAAGCCACAACCGGACGATGCGGCCACCGCACTTGGCAGCGCAGCGCCGGGGCAGGCCGCCCCGGATGTTCATGCGAATGCGCCAATTTTGCTGTTTCGCCAGCAAAGCGGTGCCCATTCACTACACCTGCAAGAAACCCGGCCCGGCCTGCAGGGCTGTTACGGCGGCGACTTAAGCCAGGTCGATAATGCCCGGGCGCTGCGCGTGATAATCGAAGAAATGTTGGGTAAACTGCCGCTGTGCGGCGAGCGGGTGCCCCAATCGTGGCTAAAAATTCGCCAGGCACTGGAACAGCAGAGCGCACCGTTGCTGCCGTATGCCGATTTTCTGGCGCTGTGCCAGCAACACTGGCCCGACGCCGAGCCAGATGAAATCGAACCACAGGCACAGCAACTGTGCGCCCGGCTGCATGCCAGCGGTGCCATCCTGCATTTTTCACAGCACCCACGGCTGCGCGAGACCCTGATTACCAATGTGCCGCAAGTCATCACGACCCTGCATGCCCTGACGCAAGACGAAACCATCATCGCCCGCAATTACCGCTTTGACCGGGCCGATTGCCTGCGCCTGTGGCAAATTCAGGCTGAGCCACTGGCACAATTGCGGGCGGAATCCCGGGGCAATTCACGAGCCAATTTCCGGGCAGATTCCGGTGATGAATTGGCGTCTGAATTACAGACCGGCAACGTGCTGCTCGACCTGTTGCAACATCTGGAATGGGCTGCCCCGCTGCCCTCTGGCACCGGCTATCTGCTGTGCCACGAATTGCCGCCACACCGCCACGAAATGCTGCGCAAGTGGCAGCAAAGTGGCGACTGGGTTGGCCTGTTCCGGCACCAAAGTCTGGCGCGCAACCTGATCCCACGCCTGCTGCTGCGCCTGCTGCGCTTTGTCGCCGAACCCAAGCTGGCCAGCACGCGCTGCCTGTTGCTCAAGCATGGCACCAGTTTTGTCTTGGTCGAACTGGCCAGTGGCAAGCCCGAAGTGCGGCTCTCGGCGCGCGGCCCGGCCAGGGATGCGCTGCTTAAAATTGTCCAGACCGAACTGACCGCGATCAACCATGGCCAGCCGCTGGTGCGGATCAGGCCGCCTCCCTCAACCCCATCTGGGCCAGCCCAGCCAAACCCGCTATGATTCGACCCTACTCACCCGCCAAATCGCCACACACCGTCCGGCATGCCCGCCATTCCCTGCTGCACGGCATGCTGCTGTGTACCGCACTGTGTGCGATACCAACACCCGCCTCGGCACGCGCGCAAAATGGCAGCGCGCCCGGTGCCGAAAATCAAGTTTTGGTGATGGGCATGATCCATGGCGAACACCGAACCAGCCAGCGCTATGGCATCGCCACCCTGAAAACCCTGCTGGCGCGGATTGCGCCCGACGTGGTGCTGACCGAAATCCCGCCCGACCGATTTGAGGCCGCCAGCAGGGAATTTGCCAGCACCGGCCAAATCACCGAGCCGCGCGTAAAAAGCTTTCCCGAATACACCGAGGTATTGTTTCCGCTGCAAAAGCAATTGGGCTACCAGATAGTACCCACCGCTGGCTGGACGCTGCCGATGCACACCGCCCGCGTGGCCGCCCTGAAACGACTGGCAAGCGACCCGGCGCGCGCCAAAGAATGGGCTGAGTATCAGGCTGCCGATAAATTATCTGACCAGATGGTTGCCAAAGGTGGCGCACCGGACGATCCGGCATGGATACACAGCGATGGCTACGATCAGGCACTGGAAATTGGCCTGTCGGCCTACAACCGTTTTAATAACGATCTGGGGCCGGGCGGCTGGGACAATATCAACACCAGCCACTATGGCCACATTGCGCGCTGGCTCGATCAACATGCGTATCAGGGCAAGCGGGTGTTGATCACCTACGGCGCGGGGCATAAGGGCTGGTTTTTGCGCCAGTTACGGCAGCGCAAGGATATCCAGTTGCTGGAAATGAAGCCTTTTTTGTGAGTGGACAGGCGGTGCAACGACGTTGCAGGCGCGGGCAATAGCCAGCCGGGCCGGTTTTGCGGTAGTATTGCCGCACCCGGTCGGTAGCCCATTGGCAAGCCAGCGTGGCACCGGTCAGTCGGTTCGCCTGATCAAGGCCACCCCCGCCGCGCTGAATTTGGGCCTTTGCACGATAAATTTAACATGTCAGGATTTTCACCTATGTTGCGCCTTAACCGTTTCAACGTCAGCGGATTCAAAGCGGAAAACCGCTGGGCCGAAGTAAGTTTTTCCAAACACCCAATTTCGGTCATCTATGGCGAAAATGGCAGCGGCAAGACCTCATTTCTGAAAGCGATATCCGGTTTTTTGTCCCGCGATGACGCCGAATTAAACGCAATCGGCGTAACGAAAATTGAATGCACCTTGCTTGATGACAGCAGGGATGAAAAATCGGTGGTGGTGGAAAAAAAATATTTGGGTTATGACTGGTCGCAATGGCTCGATGCGGGCTTGCAAAATGCATCGTCCCTGTCGCTTGGGGTTGAGCGCGGCATCAGCACGCAGGTTTCGAAGATTGATTCTAGATTAATTCTTGATTTTATAATCACATCGCAACATCAAATAAACGTTCTTGATGGAACAAAGTTCGACAGTATTCACGAATTCGCAGAGAGGTTAGCCGCTTACATTGCTCATCGACAACGAACCAGACGCGAACAACGTAACGGAATCGATTTTGAAGAATCGCACGTCAATTTGCAAAACATCAAACTGGAAAATATCGAAGATTTATTGCTTAATCGCTATCGACTAGCCCGTATCTCGGCCAATCGGCGGGTTCAAAGCGCCCTATTTAATACGCTGGCCGGTGCCATTACCCCAAACATCGCCACACCTGCTACCGGAGCAGCAATTCCGGCTGATTTCTACAAAAACCTGAGCGAAAACAAAACCCGATTGCTGGCCGCGCTGAATGACAACTCCCCCAACGAGTTCAAACATACCGTAGTCAAAGTCCTCACCGACCTCAATGAAACCAACTTTGAATCGACGGTCCTTGGAACGCCCCTGTTGAGTCGCCTGTTTATAAACATGATTTCCGAGCTTGAAGCCGAAAAACTGGCGCTTGGCTCCATCAATTTGCTGATTGAAAAATTCAACCAATTTCTGATTGAAGGCAAAAAGCTGATCGTGACCGAAGAAAAGGTGTATGTGGATGTAGAAGGCGGACAGCACAGCATACACGATTTGTCGAGTGGCGAGCGCCATATACTAACCTTTTTGTCACTGGTCTTGTTCGAGGGGCAAAAAAGAAACTTTTTGATTATCGACGAACCAGAGATTTCATTGAATATTGTCTGGCAGCGCGAGTTATTATCGCTTTTTGGGGAATTACTACCCACCACCCAAATTATCGTCGCCTCGCATAGCCCGTTTCTCGCCAAGCGCAGCCCGGCAATGTTGACCCCATTGACGGTTGGGCGCATAAGCCTCACTGCAATACATTCGGGCCAGAATTCATGGCTTGCCCGCAGCGGCACAACTGCGACAAAAGCGG
>JACCDS011807396.1_pt1 | contig 13480 bp, 15 predicted proteins | sample 7446441 | NCBI WGS metagenome assembly JACCDS01 (sample SAMN15323445, study PRJNA562643) | freshwater metagenome | isolation source: river surface water | place: USA:Blue River Watershed | collected 2017-08-17 | reverse complement strand
TCATCGCCAACCTGCACGACGTGGTCATCATCCTGGGCTTCTTCGCCTTCTTCCAGTGGGAGTTTTCGCTGGCAGTGCTGGCGGCGGTGCTGGCGGTGCTGGGTTACTCGGGCAACTAAACGGTTGTGATTTTTGACCGGATTCGCAAGAACTTCCGCCGTTTCCGCAAGATGAACACGGTCGAAATCATCGACAACGCCATCACCTCCACCATCAGCCGCACCATCATCACCCACGGTTCCACCCAGATGATGGTGTTGTCCATGCTGCTGTTCGGTGGCGAGACCCTGCATTACTTCGCCATGGCGCTGACCATCGGCATTCTGTTCGGCATCTACTCGTCGGTCTTCGTGGCTGCCGCCATTGCCATGTGGCTGGGCGTGACGCGTGAAGACCTGATCAAGCAACAGGTGAAGAAAGAAGGCGATCCTTCGGACGAGAACCACGGCGCAGTGGTTTGAGCGCTGCGTCGCAAAACAAAAGGCCCTTCGGGGCCTTTTTTCATGGAATCAAGCTTTCACCAGCCGCTGAAACAAGCCTCCTGGCAGGCGTTCGACCTGTCCGGCCAGTTCCAGGTCCAGCAGCTCGGCCTGCAGTTGGGCCGTACCCCAGCCACTGCGCGCTTGCAGCGCGTCCAGGCTGACCGGGTCGTGGCCCATCTGGGCCAGCAGACCCGAGGCGTGGGCTGGCGCTGTGTCCAGCGCCAATGGCACTTGCGCAAAAGGATCGGGCAGGCGCAGTTCTTCGAGCACGTCTTTTGCCGACTCCACCAGCTTGGCGCCCTGGCGAATCAGGGCGTGGCAACCCTTGCTTTGCGGTGAATGGATGGAGCCGGGGATGGCGAAGACCTCGCGCCCCTGCTCCAGGGCCTGCCTGGCGGTGATGAGCGAGCCCGATTCGAGCGCGGCTTCGACCACCAGCGTGCCTTGCGACAGCCCCGAGATGATGCGGTTGCGGCGTGGAAAGTTGGCGTTCAGTGGGGGGGTGCCCAATGCGTATTCGCTCAGGATCAGGCCGTGCTCGGTCACGCGGTGTGCCAGTGCGAGGTGCTGTTTGGGATAGACCCGGTCCAGTCCGGTGCCGACCACGGCAATGGTGGCAAGCTGGCCCGTCAAGGCCCCATCGAGCGCGCCTTCGTGTGCTGCCCCATCCACGCCGAGCGCCAGGCCTGAAACGATGGTCAGACCGGACGAGGCGAGGCTTTGGGCGAAGGCGTGGGCGTTGAGTCGGCCCTGTGGTGTGGGGTTGCGGCTGCCCACCATGGCCAGGGCCTGCGTGGCCCGCAGGTGTTGCAGCTGGCCAATGCGGCCCATGGCGTAGAGCAGGCAGGGCGGGTCCTCGGTTTGCAGCAGCGAGGCGGGGTAGTCTGCATCGCCCAGCGTGACGATGGCACGGTGCTCGGCGTCCTGCGCCAGCCAGGTCCAGGTGTCGTCGAGCAGGCTGGGCCAGCCTTCGGGTTCGCGGCCCATGGCCTGGGCGGTGCGCACACCCACGACCTGCTGCCAGGCCCCTGGCGACTGTGCCCAGATGGCCTGCGGCGGCCCGAATGCCGTAAGCAGCTTGCGTGCCGTTTCCGGCCCGATGCCCGGGGTTTGCAGCAGGCGCAACCAGGCGCCCAGTTCGTCGCGGTCGGTCAGCATGTCGTCTCCCTGTGGCCTTTGAAGGCTCTGCGGCCCATTCTGGGTGAAAGCGCCACCGACGGCAAGGCGACAATGGCGCCATGACGATCTGCATTCTGGACAACGACCGGCTTGATCCGGCGCTGGTGCCGCGCTGGCACTCCTATGGCGCGATGACGGCGCAGCTGCTGCGTGCATCGGGCTGGGACGGGGACATCGAGATCCACGCCGCCCGCGACGGCCAGTACCCGGCGGACATGGCGCGCTTCACCGCCGTGGTGCTCACGGGCAGCCGCTCCGATGCCTTTGGCGACGAACCCTGGGTGGTGGCGCTGCGCGAACAGGTGGCGCAACTGTTGGCGAATGGACAGAAATTGCTGGGCATCTGCTTTGGCCATCAGCTGATCGCGCACGCGATGGGGGCGACGGTCGGGCGCGCGCCCAAGGGCTGGGGTCAGGGCCGCATGGTCTACGACTGGCTGGGCCCCGAGGGCGTGGCCGATGCGCAGGGGCAGCTCGCCTTGCTGGCCAGCCACCAGGACCAGGTGCTGACCCTGCCGCCGGGGGCCACGCTGCTGGCGCGCAATGACCATTGCCCGGTGGCGGCTTATGCCGTGGGCGATCAGGTGCTGTGCGTGCAGCCCCACCCGGAATTTGACGTGGACTACACGGCCCGCCTGATCGAGGCGCGCAGCAGCCGTTTTGCGCCCGAGGTGGTGGCCGAACGCCTGGCCAGCTTGCAGGCGGGGCACGATGGCCCGGCTTTTGGGCGCTGCATGGTCCGCTTCATCCGGCAGGGGCTTTGAGCCTGGGCGTGCCCTGTCGTCTCCAGCCCTGCGAAAATACGCCCCATGGCTCTTCTTCCCATCCTCCGTTACCCCGATCCTCGTCTGCACAAAGTGGCCCAGCCCGTGCAGGCGTTTGACGCGCGCCTGCAGCAAACCATCGACGACATGTTCGAGACCATGTACGACGCCAAGGGCATCGGCCTGGCCGCGACGCAGGTCGATGTGCACGAGCGCCTGATCGTGATCGACGTCTCCGAGGAGCGGGATCAGCCGCTGGTGCTGATCAACCCCGAAATCACCTGGGCCAGCGAGGTGCGCGTCAAGGGTGACGAAGGCTGCCTGTCGGTGCCCGGCATCTACGACGGCGTCGAGCGCGCCACGGCCGTCAAGGTCAAGGCGCTGGATCGCCACGGCAAGGAACAGCTGATTGAGGCCACCGAACTGCTGGCGATCTGCATCCAGCACGAAATGGACCATTTGATGGGCAAGGTGTTTGTCGAATACCTCTCGCCCCTGAAGCAGGGCCGCATCAAGACCAAGCTGGCCAAGGCCCTGCGCGACGAGCGCTGAGGCAAGCCCATGCGTCTGGTTTTTGCGGGCACGCCCGAATTCGCACGCGAGGCCATGGCGGCGCTGCACGCCGCTGGCCACGAGATCGTCCTGGTCCTGACCCAGCCCGACCGCCCCGCCGGGCGCGGCATGAAGCTGCAGGCCTCGCCCGTCAAGCAATGGGCGCTTGAACACGGCGTGCCCGTGCAGCAGCCCCGCAGCCTTCGCCTGGACGGCAAATACCCCGAGGAAGCCGCCGCCGCGCACGACGCCCTGCTGGCGGCGAATGCCGAATGCATGGTCGTGGCCGCCTATGGCCTGATCCTGCCGCAATGGACGCTGGATTTGCCGCCCAGAGGTTGCCTCAACATTCACGCCTCGCTGTTGCCCCGCTGGCGCGGCGCAGCCCCCATCCACCGTGCCATCGAGGCGGGTGACTCTGAAACCGGCATCACCATCATGCAGATGGATGCAGGCCTGGACACCGGCGACATGTTGCTGGTCAAAACCCTGCCGATCGCGCCTGACGCCACCACCGCCACGCTGCACGACCTGCTGGCCGCGCTGGGGGGCGAATGCATCGTGCAGGCCCTGGCCGCGCCCGATGCGCTGGTGCGCACGCCGCAACCGGCCGAAGGCATCACCTACGCCCACAAGATCGAGAAGGCCGAGGCCGCGCTGGACTGGGCGCTGGACGCCCGGGTGCTGGCGCGCCGCATCCGTGCCTTTGACCCCTTTCCCGGCATGACGGTGCCGCTCACGCACAACGGCGCGACCGAAACGCTCAAGCTCTGGGCCGCGACCGCCGAGCCGCTGCCACAGACCGCAGAACCCGGCACCGTGGTCAGCGCCGACGCCAGCGGTGTGCGCGTGGCCTGTGGCGAAGGCCAGCTGTGCCTGACGCAGCTGCAGCGCCCGGGCGGCAAGCGCCTGAATGCGGCCGACTTTCTGCGCGGCTGCCCGCTGCAGAGCGGCCAGAGTCTGAAAGCGGCCTGATGTTTTTCCTGCCGCACCTCTACCGCCACCCCGGCTTTCGCGAAGGCATGCGCGACGTCTCGCCGCAGTCACCGGGCATCGCGGCCTGGGGGCTGATGACCGGCGTGGCCATGGTCAAGTCGGGCATGAGCGTGTTCGAGGCGGTGGCCATGACGCTCACCGTGTTCGCGGGCAGCTCGCAGCTGGCGGCCATTCCGCTCATCGTGGCGGGCGCACCGGCCTGGGTGATTCTGGCCACTGGCTTTTGTGTCAACCTGCGCTTTGTGGTGTTCAGCCTGCACCTGCGGCCCTTTCTGATGCACCTGCCGCTGTGGCAGCGCCTGGGCCACGGTTACCTCACGGCCGACATCAGCTATGTGCTGTTCACCCGCAAATACCACCAGCCAGGGCACACGCCAGCAGAGAAACTGGAGCAGGAAGCCTATCTGGCGGGCAACGACTTCCTCAACTGGCTCAGCTGGATCGTCGCCAGCCTGGTGGGCATCGGCCTGGCCAACATGATTCCCACGTCCTGGGGCCTGGGCTTTGCGGGCATCCTGTGCCTGTTGGGCATCCAGTGTTCGTTGGCCAGCTCGCGCATGCGCATCCTGTCCTCGGCCGTGGCCGGTGTGGCCGCCGTGGTGGCTTACGCCCTGCCGCTCAAGCTCAACATCGTCTTTGCCATCGCGGTCGCGGTCATCCTCTGCCTGACGGTCGAGCGCCTGCGCCCTGCGCCTGCCGGAGGTCACGCATGAACGGCACCGACCTGTGGACGCTGGCGGTCATCGTCGGCCTGGCGGCGGTGACGGTGCTCACCCGTAGCTTCTTTTTCATGTCCAGCAAGCCCTGGCATTTGCCGGGCTGGGCGCAGCGGGGCCTGCAATACGCGCCGATTGCGGCCTTGTCGGCGGTGGTGGTGCCCGAGATCGTCATGTCGCAGGGGCAGCTGATCAGCACCGTGCTGGACGCGCGCCTGTTTGCGGCGGCGGCCGGTGCGATCGTCTACTTTCGCACGAAGAACGTGCTGCTGACCATCGTGCTGGGCATGGCGGTTTACTTGCCGCTGCACCTGGGCCTGGGCTGGTAGCTTTAGAGCGGCAGCAGGCTCTGCGCCTCGGCTGCTGCCTTGGCCTGCTGGCGGTGTTCGGCCGCCCGTTCGGCGTATTTGTTGAAACGCCAGGAAGTGCCTTCGAGCGAGATGCGGCGCCAGACAGCGCGCTTTTCTCCGGCACTCATTTCGGTCCACAGCTGCACTTCTTCAAAAGTGCGGCCGCAGCCCTTGCACTGTTCGTCACCTTGGCTGGTCGAACAGATCGCGATGCAGGGGGTGTCTGGTGTGGTGGCGTACCAGTCCTGGAAGGCCTCTGCGGCATCATGCGGCAGGCTGAACTCGTCGGCCAGGTCCTGTTTGTAAAAGACCATGAGCGCGTACACCTCGGCCAGCGCGCGCAGTTCGCGCGGCAGCGTCACCCCGTCGGGTGAGGGGTTCTTGGCGCGCCAGTGGTTGATGGCAGCTTCGATGTCGGTGATGTGGATGCCGGCCATGGTCTGTGAAGCAGGGACGGCGATCATAGCCTCTGCGCCTGGCCGATACCCCCCTGGTTCATGGGGAATTCTCGTCCGGGGTGTAATTTGCAGATGAAGGGGAGTAGCTCCCTGCGTCAGGCCAAGCCTGACATCGGTATGCCGTCATTTCGAAGCCTGCAAAGCTTCCGGTGTGCCGGGCCCGGTCTGTCCGGGCTGAGCAAGACCTTCGATGAATGCCTGTGAGGATTTGTCGAGGGTTTGCATCCAGCGGTGACGCCGCTGCTGTCATTCCGGATGAGTGTCTTGCGGGGTTTGCAAACCGTTCTGGAGAAACCCGATCATGGAATTCCTGTCTGCCCCCTGGTGGTCCGCCCTGCTGGCCATTGTCCTGATTGACCTGGTGCTTGCTGGCGACAACGCCATCGTCATTGCGCTGGCTGCCCGCAACCTCCCTCCCCATCTGCAGAAAAAGGCGATTGCCTGGGGTACTTTTGGTGCCATTGCCGTGCGCAGCGTGATGACGCTGGGTGTGGTCTGGCTTCTCAAGATCCCCGGCCTCATGCTGGTCGGCGGTCTGGGCCTGCTGTGGATCGCCTACAAGCTCATTGCCGACACCGGCGAGGGCGATGACCATGGCCCGGCCGCCACCACCTTCTGGGGGGCCATGAAAACCATCATCGTGGCCGATGCCCTGATGGGCGTGGACAACGTGCTGGGTGTCGCTGGCGCTGCCCACGGCTCCTGGGATCTGGTGATCATCGGTTTGCTGGTCAGCGTGCCGATCGTGGTGTTTGGCAGCTCGGTGGTGCTCAAGCTGGTCGAGCGTTTCCCGATCATCATCCAGGCCGGTGCGGCCGTGCTGGCGTTTACGGCAGCCAAGATGATCGTGGGCGAGCCCTTGCTGGACACGGTGTTTGACGTGCCTTCGCTGGCTTGGCTGCAGTGGCTCACCTACGGCGTCTCGGTCGTGGGTGTGCTGGCGCTGGGGGCCTGGCGCAACCGCCGCAGTCATCCGGCCGGTGCCTGAAGGCCGAGGGATTCAGCGCTCGAGCTGCATTTCCCGCAGCTGAGCCTGGATCTCGCGCACCCGGGTGTCCACGATCGAGGCTTCGATGTGGTCGCCCGGCTGCAATTTGCCCTGGCGTGCCACATCCTGCGCCGCCCGAAAACGGTCCTGGGCCCCTTGCAGGTCCATGCGGGCGAGTTGGGCTTCGCCTTCGGCCCGCAGTGAAGCGAGTTTCTGGCCCTGATTGGCGAGCAGGGTGCCCAGCAGATTCCACGCCTGCGCGTCATGGGGCACGCTCTGCACCTGGCGCCGCAACTGTTGCACCACGGCGTCGGTGGACGGGTGGCCAGGAAGGTGAGCCACCGCCTTGGCCACGCCCACCAGCTCAGGCCGAGGCCAGCGGCTGACCATGGACGAGGGCTGCAGGCGCTGCATCGATGGGGCGTGGTCACCCTGAGCCGCCTGCAATTCGGCGCCCAGCAGCCGCGTCAGACGCGCAGCTGCCGTGTTGGCACCAGTCAGCGCTTGCAGTTGCTGCCATTGTTGCCAGGCCATGGCCATGTCATGCAGCAGCATGTGCGCCAAGGTCGCCGCATACAGGCTGCCCACCTTCTGGGCCAGTGGGGCCTGGCCAGGCAGATTCACCGGCAACTGGGTCCAGGCCCGCAGGCTGTCCACCTGCGACTGGGACAGTACCCGGGCGCGAGCGGACATCATGGATTGCTCCAGATCCTGCGACGCGGCGGCCGCTGTCACGCCCAGGGGCATGCGGCTTTGCATGTCGGCCATGCGCTCGGTGGTCAGCGGGTGGCTGCGCAAATACGGAAAGGCCCCGTTGTCGTTCACGCCCGCGGCTTGCTGCAGTTTGCCGAACATGGTGACGAAGCCGCGCGGGTCATAGCCCGCATCCGACAGCACGCCAAAGCCGATCCGGTCGGCTTCGCGTTCCATGTCGCGTGAATAGCTCAGCTGCGTCTGGATGGCGGCAGCTTGCCCGCCCACGATGAGTGCCTGGGTCGCCTGCGGGCTTTTGCTGGCCGCCAGGGCGCCCAGGATGAGTGAGCCGATCACCATCGGCGTCATGCGTCCTTGTGCCTCCATGGAGCGGGCGATGTGACGCTGCGTGACATGGCTGAGCTCATGGGCCAGCACCGAAGCGAGCTCATCGCGGGAGGTGACCACCGCGATCAGGCCCAGGTGCACGCCCAGATAGCCACCCGGCAGGGCAAAGGCGTTGACCGAGCGGTCCTTGCCCAGCAGGATGCGCCAGGCAAAACGCTCGCGCAGTTCCGCAGAGAGCTCGCCACGGGCGGCAGCGGCATCGACCAGCGGTGCCCACAGCTGCTGGATGTATTCGTCAAGTACCGCGTCTTCCAGGTAGTCCGGGTCGCGGTAGAGCTCGCGAATGATGCGATCGCCCAGTTTGCGTTCGGCAGCCAGCGAAATGCCAGCCTCCTCACCCAATGAGGGCAGTGCATTGCGGTGCTGGGGCCAGGCCGGGCTTTGGCACAGACTCCAGGCCAGCACGGTCAGGCCCAGGCGGGGCAACCAGCGGCGTGTGCGGAGGGGACTGGGATGGGAGGATTTCAAGGTCCGGACGGGGCAGTAAAACGGGCGATTGACCGTATCATGCGCCATTGTCGTCAACCTTCTGTAAATCCCCTGAACGGGCCGGTTTCATGAGCGCAAATTCTTCCCCCTTGACCCATTTCGATGCCCAGGGCCAGGCCCACATGGTGGATGTTGGCGCCAAGGCCAACACCCACCGCACGGCGGTGGCTACTGGCCGCATCCGCATGCAGGCGGCCACACTGGCCTTGATTCAGTCAGGTACTGCCAAAAAAGGCGATGTGCTGGGCATTGCCCGTTTGGCCGGCATCATGGGCGCCAAGAAGACGAGTGACCTCATTCCGCTGTGCCACCCGATCGCGCTCACGCGTGTGGCGGTCGACTTCGCGGTCTTGCCCGAACGCAGTGAGGTGGTTTGCACCGCCACGGCCGAAAACGTCGGTCAGACCGGGGTCGAGATGGAAGCGCTGACGGCCGTGCAGGTTGCTTTGTTGACGATCTACGATATGTGTAAAGCTGCCGACCGCGGCATGGTCATCACCGATGTGAAGCTGCTGGAAAAGCACGGGGGCAAGAGCGGCAGCTGGACGGCTGGGGTCTGAGCCCAGCCTGTCCGTCTGCGGATTGCCCGCGCCATTGCCTGCTCAGCGCGAAGACGTGCCGCGCGAGAGCAGCGCGTAAAGCACGATCGCACCAAAGGTCGCGGTGCCGATGCCGCCCAGTGCAAAGGGGCCGAACTTGAGGGTGAAGTCGCCCGTGCCCAGCACCAGCGTGACGGCGGCGACGATCAGGTTCTTGTTCTGAGAAAAATCCACCTTGTTGTCGACCCAGATCTTGGCGCCCGCCACGGCGATCAGGCCGAACACCACGATGGACACACCGCCCATCACGGGCAGCGGAATCGCCTGAATCAGCGCGCCGAACTTGGGTGAGAAGCCCAGCAGCACGGCCATGAGCGCGGCCACCAGGAAGATCGCGGTGGAATAGATGCGGGTCGCCGCCATCACGCCGATGTTTTCGGCGTAGGTGGTCACGCCGGTACCCCCCGCGCCTCCGCTGACCATGGTGGCCACGCCGTCGCCGATGAAGGCTCGGCCCATGTAGGCGTCCAGGTTCTTGCCGGTCATGGCGGTCCCGGCCTTGATGTGGCCCAGGTTTTCGGCCACCAGGATGATGGCGACTGGGGCGATCAGCAGCATGGCGCGGCCGTCGAACACCGGTGCGGCCAGTGTGGGCAGGCCGAACCAGGCGGCATTGACCACACCCGACAGGTCCAGCGGCTTGCCCAGGCCCATGCCGTTGGTCAGCACCGCGTAGATGACACTCGCCACGATCAGGCCCACCAGGATCAGCAGGCGCTGCACCATGCCGCGCGAGTACACGGCCACCAGGCCCACGCTGACAAAGGTGACCAGCTGCATCCAGGCGTCAAAGTCGCCTGCAGCCATGTTCTTGACGGGCACACCCGCCAGGTTCAGGCCGATCACGGCCACCACGGCGCCGGTGACCACCGGCGGCATCATCCGCTCGATCCAGCCGGTGCCGATGGCTTGCACCACCAGCCCGATCAGGGTGTAGAGCGCACCGCAGGCGATGATGCCGCCCAGCGCCACGCCGATGTTCGCGTTGGGCCCCTTGCCGGCGTAGGCCGTGGCGGCGATCACCACGCCGATGAAGGCGAAGCTCGAACCCAGGTAGCTGGGCACCTTGCCGCCGGTGATGAAAAAGAAGATCAGGGTGCCGATGCCGCTCATCAGGATGGCGATGTTGGGGTCAAAGCCCATGAGGATCGGCGCCAGCACGGTGGCGCCGAACATGGCGATCACGTGCTGCACGCCCATGGCGGCGGTGTGCGGCCAGGGCAGGCGCTCGTCGGGGGCAATGGTGCCGCCTTGGGCCAGCACCTCGGCTGGCTGGCGTTTCCAGGCAAACATGGACATGTGTTTCTCCTTGAGTGAACGGTGAACGGCATGCTAGCGCAGTCCCTTGCGCAAAGGAGATGCCATTGCGACGCTGCCAGAACATTGGGCGGGGGCACAATCCGGGCTTTGCAGACACCCTGCCTCCAACGCACAAAAGGAACCGAGCATGATTGCCATCGACCCCGCCGCCCGTGCCCAGGTGCACCTGATCGACCACCCGCTGGTGCAGCACAAGCTCACGCTCATGCGCAAGAAGGACGCCAGCACCAGCAGTTTTCGCCGCCTGCTCAACGAGCTGGCCAGCCTGATGATCTACGAGGTTTGCCGCGACATGCCGCTGCAGGACGTGCAGATCGAGACCCCGCTGGAGACCATGACCGGCCGCGTGATCGACGGCAAGAAGCTGGTGTTTGCCAGCATCCTGCGCGCGGGCAACGGCATTCTGGACGGGGTGCTGTCGGTGGTGCCGGGTGCGCGTGTGGGCCACATCGGCCTGTACCGCGACCCCAAGACGCTGCAGGCGGTGGAGTACTACTTCAAGATGCCCAAGGCCATGAACGAGCGCGACGTGATCGTGGTCGACCCGATGCTGGCGACCGGCAATTCGGCCGCTGCGGCCATCGCCCGGCTCAAGCAGTGCCAGCCCCGCTCGATCAAGTTCCTGTGTCTGCTGACCTGCCCCGAGGGCATCAACACCCTGCACCGGGAACACCCCGACGTGCCGATCTACACCGCAGCGATTGACCGCGAGCTCAACGACCACGGCTACATCCTGCCGGGGCTGGGCGATGCGGGTGACCGGATTTTCGGAACGCAGTAAACCCCAAACTCATCAGCGCGCGGGCGGCCCGTAAACAGTGGCTTTGCGGGCCTCGTGCCAGTCGGCCAGCGCCGTCTGGCCGGACAGCCGCGCGCTCTCGATCAGTTTGTCGATCACGCGTGGCTCGGGCGAGTAATGCAGCACATCCTGGCTCAACTGCAGCAGTGCGGCGGCATTGTCGGGGGTGACCCGTGCAGAGGTCAGTTCAGCAAAGCGCAGGGCCTGGCCGAAAAACAGCGTGCGGCGCGCTGCGCCCCAGGGATCGTCCTGCCACAGCGCCCAGCGCTGGGTGGCGGGCAGATAAATCTGGCGCACGCGCTGGTAGTCGCCGCCGACCAGAAGGGCCAAGGCCAGCACCCCCCAGGCCAGCGTTTGCCGCAGCCACGAAGGCCGTTGCAGCACCTCGCAGGCGCGCGGCCACAGCAGCAGCGCCGACACGAGGGTGGCCACCTGAAACGGCCCGTACCAGAGCGGGTATTCGAGCAGGCTGTGCACCCCGACCATGGCCAGCACGCCCCAGGCCAGGCTGTCCGTGGGGCGCGTTGGCCGCCAGGGCCTGGCGCGAATCACCAGGGCCAGCAAGCTGGCGCACAGCATCACCGCGACCGGTACGCCAAAGGCAAAAGCCAGCTGCAGCGGCAGATTGTGCGCATTGCCCAGAATGTCGCAAAAACGCGTGCCGGGGTAGTCGGCCATGTAGTGCGCGTATTTGAGCTCGTCCCAGCCCCAGCCGGTCCAGGGCCGTTGGCCAATCAGTTGCAGCACATTGGTCCACAGCACATTGCGTGAGCCGCAGCCGCCCAGCTCGCCCAGGCGCGTCACGGCGCTGCTGACATCGGCGCCCGTCCATCGCGACAGCGCGTGGGGCAGCAGCCACCCGGCCAGCAGGAACACGCCCAGCGCCCAGCCCAGCAGGGGCCAGGACCAAGGCGCCGAGCGACGGCGCAGCATCAGGGTCCACACAAGCAGCAGACCAGGCAGCACAAGCCACTCCAGCAGGCCAGTGCGCGATCCGGTGGCCGCATTGCCTGTGGCCAGCAAGGCCAGCATCCAGCATGCATGGGCAGCCGACAGGTCCTGGCTGCGCCACCAGAGCACACCCACCGCACCGATGCCGGTCAGGGTGGCGAGCTGGTTGCGCTGGCGCAGGTTGCCGAGCGCGTCACCCAGATAGCTTGGCACATGGACCCAGCCGCCCAGTCGGGCCGCCTCGCCGAAATACTGCAGCAAACCCATGGCACTGCTGATGAGCGCAGCCGCGACCCAGGCCCTGGCCAGCTCGTGTGCGCTGGGCCAGCGTCCCAGGGCGGGCAGGCACGCCAATGCCGCCCAGCTCAGCAGCCATGGCAGGGTGTTGGACTGAGGGCCTGGCGCCCAGGGCTGCACCCAGGGCAGGGCGAGCAACACCACAACCCACCAACGTGGGACTGCGTCAGTGGTGTGCAGGCGCATGGCGCCCCACCTCAAAGCCATGCACAGCGAAAGTGCTGTGCAGAAGAAATGGAATGGGCCGCGCTCAGGAAGCCTTGCATGAGGCAGGCAGGTATTTGGCTGGCAGCGGGTTGCTGCCCGCAGGGCCACATCGCCAGCCACTGACGGGCTTGCCGCCATCGGTGCTGCCATTGACGGCCGTGTCACCGGATTGCAGCGGTGTGAGTGCGATGGCGTTGGCCGAGGCACTGGTGGCGCCACGCAGGGCCTCATGGTTGCCCTTGACGGTGATGACACCGTTGCCGTCCACAGCGATGCCACTCACGTATTTGGAAGTCTGGCTGTCGCAGGCTTTGGGTAAAACGTCGGAAACATCGGCACCCGAAGCGGAGCTGATGGCTTCTGCCACAGCGGTCTTGCAGCCGTTGGCCGCAAGCAGCATCTCGGACACTTTGGCCCGGATCGTGTAGTCCTGATAGGCAGGCAATGCCAGTGCGCCGAGGATGCCGATGACCGCGATCACGATCATCAATTCGATCAGGGTCATGCCCCGTTGCAGACGGTTCTTCATGTCATCCTCCCTGGATGTGGTTGTTGGAGAGGTCATGGTACGGCATGCCCTCTCCAACGCCAAGCACTCAGTCCGAGGTCTTTGCGGTACCTTGGCGTGCTGTCATGACTTTCCCAATCAGGAACACCAGCAGTGCCCCTGCGATCCCCAATCCGTAATGCCAGGCTTTATCTTGTGGGATGTAGTCGATCAGGCCGGGGTCGGTGTGCACCATGGTGCCTGCGATCCAGCCCAGCAGCATGCCGCCCAGCGTGATGATCAGCGGGAAGCGGTCCATCAGCTTGAGCACCAGCTGGCTGCCCCAGACAATGATGGGGATGCTCACCAGCAGGCCAAAGATCACCAGCGGGAGCTGGTGGGCCTCACCTGCGCCCTGGGCGGCACCGGCAATGGCGATCACGTTGTCAATCGACATGACCAAGTCGGCCACGATGACGGTCTTGACGGCGCCCCAGAGCTTGTCGCTGGCCTGGATGTTGCCGTGCTCGTCATCATCGCCGGGGGCCAGCAGTTTCACGCCGATCCACACCAGCAGCACGCCGCCCACCAGTTTGAGGTAGGGCACAGCCAGCAGGGACAGGGCAAAGGCGATCAGGATCACGCGCAGCACGATGGCGCCAGCCGTACCCCAGATGATGCCCTTGGTGCGCTGGGCCGGTGGCAGGGAGCGGCAAGCCAGTGCGATCACGACGGCATTGTCCCC
>JACCDS011550471.1_pt1 | contig 13484 bp, 12 predicted proteins | sample 7446441 | NCBI WGS metagenome assembly JACCDS01 (sample SAMN15323445, study PRJNA562643) | freshwater metagenome | isolation source: river surface water | place: USA:Blue River Watershed | collected 2017-08-17 | reverse complement strand
GCATGGCATCGCCCACGCTGGCATCGAGCATGGGCGGAATCGAGACCTCCACCGCCTGCTGCAAGAGATCACGCTGCGCAGGTTCCGGCACCAGCTCGACCAGGGTGTAGCGGCCGTAGCGGGCCACCGGAACCAGCCCCTGGTCCACCACCGAAGCTATCTCGTCGGGTGGCGCTTCTAACTGATCAGGGGTGGCCGGTGTCGTCGTGCAACCGGGCAGTAGGCCGCTGAGCACGGCGAAGATGCAGAGGAAACGAGGCAGAGACGGCAGCATGTGGCACCCCACTGTGACGGGATGCCTTCACCTTTGCAGAAACGTGCTGCGCGGGATGCCGAAAATCCGAAACGCGCGGCGCCCCATTTCCCAAGGGAGGGGCACATATCAATCAGCCAGCGTGACTGGCTCGCTGCTGGGCCGGAACTGCGACGATGGATCTATAGAGGCTGGAAAGTGCTGCCGGGGCTGGCAGCTCGGTGGGAGGCAGGGCAACGCTCTTTCTCACATGGACGGAAGACAGGGGTCATCGAATCATCGCCAGGAGGCCAATGGCGACAACGACGCCAATGACGCCTGAAACAGCGACAGCTCCCCATGTTCCCAGCTTCGGCTTGAGCCAGTAGTAGCAGCCAAAGGTGACCAGTCCACCGACGAGACCGAACAGCTTGACGATGATCACCGCCACGATGGACGGCCACAGCCAGTCCCACGAGCCGGACTTCTTTTCGGGTGCAGCGACTGGTGTCGTTGCGGGTGCGGGCGTCTGCGGCTGCGACGGCGCGTTCGGGTCTTCGTAAGCCATGGGTTCCTCCCCTGTTGGTTATCACTTTCCTGCCGCGTTCAATGCGCTGATCAGGATCAGCACGGCGAAGACGGCGGCGGTACACACAAGCGCGCGAAACACTCCCCACTTTTTATGGAGCACCACTGCGTTGGCGGATGTATCCCACAGGGTCGTGCCGGTCTTCGTGAGCCGCCGATACGCAAACAGTTGCGTGAACAATGCGACGAACGGAATGCCCAGACCGACACCCTGAATAAAGACAAGAAATGAGCGGTTCAGCGCCTCTGAAAAGTTCAGCAGGTCGCCGCCCGGATGTGCGACCCTGATGCCAAACAGCCACTTCGCCGGAGTCGTCCCGAACAGCGAGAGAAGCAGAGCCTCGGCGGGCAGCCAGATCAGATACAGCACGACACTGGCGATAATGGGATTTTCGATTGCCTTTGCGAAGCCCGCTGCCTGTTCGGGCATCGTCGCGCCGAAAGCAAATATCAAAAGAAGGAACAGCACGAAGCCCGCGGTGCAAATGTCGACCGTGCGCGCAAACAGTCGCCGCCACGGGTGATGCTGCCCTCCAAGAAAGGTCTTGCTTTGATCGACGGGCGAGGTTGATTGTTGGGCGTAGCCGCTGGTGGCAGGCGACGGAGCGTTGGGGTCTTCGTAGGCCATTGGCTGTTCCTGTTCTTCTTATCGAATTACGATGCTGTTCTTCAATCGATTGTGGGCAGCGATTGCCTGCTGATCACCTTCAATGTACGAAAGAGTGATCAATGCCTTTTCGGCGCCCAGCGGCACGTGGTACTGGGCTACTCTCATCGTCTCTGCCGAGTTGACGGATGATGTGCGTCCGTAGCGAATGATCAGGGCGGTCTGGCCTCCAATGGGTTCAACGGCAAAGCTGGGGCGTCCGACCTCCTTCATTCCATACTTCGCCATCCCCGCCCACATCGTTGGAGACTCTTCGCGCCAGACTTCCGCCAAATCTCTCAACACCTGCTGCTTATTGGCCTGAACCTCCTGCCTAACGTCTGCTTGAGTAAGTGGCGGTTCCATTGGAATGAACGACACCCGGACAAACACCCGGGAGGGTGCTGGATAGGACTGCACCGATAGCGAGGCCACATGATCAATAGCCACGCCAGTCATCTTTTCGCTGAATTCCTTGACACGCCTGCGCTGTTCGGCATCACTGATCGTCCAGTCGCTCGGCACTTCAAGCTGGACCCGCCCTTTGACGTTGAGCTTGGTGTAACCGGCTGACTGCGCGGCCACCGGCATGGCGACCGCAGCCAACAAGCAGAAGCACAGGGCGAAGAATATTGTTCTGGAATTGTTCATCATCAGTTCTCGGTGAGGAGGCTGTTCAGCAACTCCTGCTGGACAGCTTGCAGTTGGCCACGGCTCTGTGGTGAACCGGTTCCCTCATAAACGTTGATCGAGAGCGGCAGGGAGTTCAGGAGCGTTATTGCGCTGATTCCCGAAATTGGTCGGCTGCTTTCCCCAACGCTCATGTTCATCCGCATGGAAAAATAGACCGCGTTCCCGTCCCGCCCAATCGGTTCAAACTTCATGTCTGTTAGGGCGACGTCGCTATTCTCGAACGACGCTTTCAGCCGTCGATTGAGCTCGGCGGAATTCACCCGGGGAGTCGACTTGGAAAGGCCGGAAAGGAACGCCTCTCGCGGCATCTCGATTCGCTGGAAATTCCCCTTCGGGCCGATAAGTTGGATTTGCAGCCAGTGATCCAGCATGTCCCTGCGGCCCGCTCGGTAGTCCTCCAGTTCGGAGCAACGGACTGCTGCGTGCACGAGGCGCGAACCTTCTGCGAGGGAACGCTTAGCCAAGTCCATGAGCTCGACTTCGCGCGCCGACTCACCCGGCGTGCAATAGCCACTTGGATTGGAGAACAGGACCTGCTGACCAAGCACGTTCACCGACTCCGCAGCCGCGCGTTGCTGGATAACTGTCTCCAGGGCAGCCTGCCGATTCTGCGTGGCTGGCGCGACAGTTGGCGGTGGATAGGAGGGGGCCGCGGTGACGGGGGCTTGAGCAACTGGTGCCGTCGCCGAGCGGGTGGGCTCGTTCTTGGTCGAGTTGACGAAGACAATGAGCAGAAGCCCGATGCCCAAGCCGATACCGACCATCCATTTACCGGTGGCCGCGTCTGATGAGCCGTCGCTCTTTGATTTGGATGGCGGTGGAACAATTGAGGCAGACGGCGCTTCCTCGGCCTGTCTGGGTGGCGCTTCGGGAACCGGAGCGGGGTTGGGCGGCGGAGTTACTTGTGGCGTGGACTCGCCGGCTGGGCTGCCTTCGTCGACATCCGAAACAAGTGTCGAAAGGCCTGAGAAGCCTTTGGCGTTTCCATTTTGTTTGTCGTCAGCAGCCACGGCTCTTCATCTCCTCTTCAAAGCCGCAGCTTCGTATAGACGCCTTCGACCATACAGTCGTCTCCGTCTTCGAAGCGAAGTTGTCCGAACCCAGAAGCCGAAATTGTCAGGTAGGCTTCTTCGCCGAGCGCAAGGGAGAGACAGGTCGATGTCTTGATGTACGAATCTGTTCCGAGGACCTCGTACCAATCATCATCTTCACGACTGACCGTCACCACGTACTTACCAGCCTTCTGCTTCGACAGACCAAAAACCGCCTTCACATCGCACTTGTCCTTGCTGTCGAAGAAGATTAGCTCTCCGCCGTAGCCGGACGCCTTGAAAATGGCCTCTTCAGAGTAAGCATACACGTAGCAGTAGCGCGTCTGGATGATGATGTCTTTGCCGTCGATCTTGTAAACGTTGCTGCCCTTGCGGGTCAGGCTCACCTCATAGTTTTCAGCCAGAACTGGCCCGGCCTGAAGGGTCATCAATGCGGCAAGCGTGGCCAGCAGGGTCTTCTTCATGACCATCGCCTATTGGGTCTGGAAGCTCGACAAGCGGCTTTTCACGAGGTCTAGCTTGGCCTTATGGGCCAGTGGCCTGTTGAAAACACGATTCTGGATTTGGTCGAACACCTTGCTGATGGCGATGTACGCCATGCTCAAGCCAGACTCCCGCTCTGAGGCCTTCTTCTCGACGAAATCGTATGGGAAGTTCTCGCAGAACTTGTGGAAGCCGGAGAACTGCGCGACATCCTTCGTGAATCGGAAGCCGTCTGGGGTCAGGCGCGAGCGCCGTGGATGGTAGAGGTCAACGAAAAAGATGAACCATCCGCTTCCGTCGAATGTCACGGCCTCAAACACGTCCACTTTATCGATGGCCCCGAGGCGATGAAAAAGGATGCGCTGCCCCGACTGCGTTTCGAGTCTGGACAGATATGCCAGTTGACCGATCGGCCCGTTAACCGGGATGGGGTTCGTCTCAGTAAAGCCAAATGGGCCAGAGCCGTTCGGGTCCTTGTCGTAGGCAGGCGCAGATTCCAGCATCGCCTTCATCATTGGATGAACGAGCTCCAACTGGAACTTTTCGTCATCCAGGATGCGATGGATGTGCGCAAGCGCCTCACGTAACGCCTTGTCTTCTTTGTTGCCCCCGAAGAGGTTTGATAAAAATCCCATATAAGCTGCCCCCAAAGTCGAATGGATTACGTCATTGCAGCAGTTCGCTCAGTCGGCGCAGTCCGGGCTTCTTGAAAGCCATGCGAATGAGCTGCTCCAGAATGTGCGTGTTTGCGACGTGAATGTAGGAAATGCCGACATTGGTTTTCTTGTCGTCCTTGGACCCGATGCAGAACGATCCATCAGCATTCCATATCTGCACCTGCCCCCACGTGCACCGCACCCTTTCATTGGCACCCAGAAATTTGTGCCTCACCAGGGTGATGCCATCGTCGTGAAGGAGTGCGTCGCCGAAGTACAGGTCCCGCCCATCCTTCAGCGCTTCCAGCATCTCACCCAGCAGGCGAACGCACACGGCTCGCCAGAGCTTGTCGATAAACTTGCTGTAGATGTCCTCTTTCTTTAGCTCGACAACCGCCTCCGAGCGCTTGTCTCCGAAGGCAATGGTGTAGGTCGTCCCCGTCGGCACGCCGTTGACGGAGTGGCGCACACCACCCCAGCGAACTCGAGTGATCGAATCCAAAGAAAAACTCTGCCCTTTCCATGAGATTCCATCGGGCGAAATACTCAGGGTGTCCTTGAACATCACACCAATTTCAGCGCGATAGGTGATCTCACGCGCCCATTCGTCTCTGCGTGCTACCGCCTGCTTCCGCTCATGGAAGATATCGGCAAGCGCATCCGCATCCTGCTCAACGCGCTCAGATACTTCAGGTAGCTCGGCAAACAACTCTTGAAGCAGGCCAGTCAGCCGTTGGGCCTGCGTCAACATGTCATGCGTGTTGAACAGGTCGATGGCGAGGCTACGTATCTCGTAGGCCAGGTCACGGCTTGCTTCATGATCGATGCCGCGCGCTTTGGCACTCAGCTGGATAGGCTGTGCGACCTTGTCCCAATTACGTGCCACGGCATCAAGCTTGTCCACATACGGCTTGACGGCAGCTTCACCCGAGTTCGCCGAGTCACGGGCGGCTTTGATCAGCTTGTGGACGTTCTCAGCTTCCTTCTGAAGAAAGCCCTGGGTTTCCACTTCGTAGCTATCGACGAGGTCATCGATCAGTTCGGGCGCGTGATCCTCGCCGCCCAACGTAACCCCCTCCACTGTGTCCGTCATGACCTGGACGAGCGTCGTAGGTGGCAACCTGTCGAGGGCGTCCTTGATGGCGCTGCGATAGTACCGTTTACGTTCCGCCAGTTCGGCTTCGATTTGGTCGAGTGCCCGGACCTCCGGGAAGCCGGAGACGGCACGGTCTTCATTGATGTCGCGCAAGACATCTTCGGGATCGATCTCATCCACGAGGTAAGCAACCTCCTGAATGAAACTCGCCAGATCTTCCGCATCGTGTTCGCTATCCACCGCCTCGAAGGCGGCGGCAAGCAAATTCAAGTGTGCAAGCGTGGGCAAGCCAGACTCCTCCCTGACCGCCATAGGATCATGGAGCAGGTTTTCAACGAGCTGGGATGCCTTTCGCGGAGAAACGCCGGGAAGCCATGCGATCTCCGCGCTCAACCTGGTGCGTGGATTCGTTAGATCAGAGCGTGCCTTCTGGCAGACATCGTGGTCCAGCTCCAAAGACTTCTCTTCAGCCAATTCAACGATTCGCCTGCGGTCGTCGCGGGTGGTCACACCGAGAATCGCGAAGGGCGTCTGATGGAGTGCGGTTGTTTTCAGTGTGCGTTGAACTCGGGCTCGCGGAGATGGGGAATTCCTGGCCAGTTGCGCAGGAGGTGCAGCAACTGGGCGGGAAGATGCCGTTGTTGGCACGGGCTTCGCAGATGCGTCTGATGCCGGTTGAGCACCAAGCATCGCCATAAGCTGCGGGTCCTTCAAAGCTTCTTGCGCCTGAGCCAAAGCATCAGCTGGCACGGAAAGCTTCAAATGATTGCGAAGCTCGTGGCTGTAATGTGCCAGCTGCGTTTTCGACGAGAGGTGATCAGTAAGCACGAGTGACAAAGCCAGCTCGCTGTTTAATCGAGGAGTGGTTCCGCAAGCACCGCAGGCGAGCAATGCACCTGACTTCTCTGAACCACATTTAAAACAAATTGCCATTCCAGAACTCACTCATCGCTCGTAGACGGAAACGCACTTTTCGCCAACCTTTCGATACCCATCATTGCAGTACCAGTTGGAGCCAGACACCCAAGCGTTAGCAGGAACGTTGAGCGCTACGCATTGGTCTCCAACTTTTCGGAATCCATCGTTGCAATACCAGTTAGACCCCGAAACCCAAGCGTTTTGAGGAACATTCAGCCTCTCGCAGCGCTCGCCGACCTTTCGATAGCCATCATTGCAATACCAGTTTGAGCCCGACACCCAAGCATTAGCAGGAACGTTGAGAGCTTCACATTGGTCTCCAACTTTCTTGAATCCATCATTGCAGTACCAATTGGAGCCGGACACCCAAGCATTACGAGGCACATTCAATTTCTCGCAACTGTTGCCGACCTTTTTGTAACCATCGTTGCAATACCAGTTCGAGCCTGACACCCAGGAATTGGCTGGAGGGCCTGATCTCTGCACGCTTGGCGTTGGAGGAACGAACAGTGGTGCAGTCGCGGATGGCGAAGATCGTGATGGGGGGTCCTGGACGACCGGGGCGTTGACACCCGAACCGCGAGCGGAACCTGAAGGAACCTGCCGAAGCTGAAACAGCAACGTCTGGTCTGCTACGCCAGTTGTAGCCAGGCCTCTGTCTTGCTGAAAAGCGATGATGGCGGCGCGAGTGCCCCTTCCCATCAGCCCATCGGCGGGGCCGGCGCTGTAGCCAAGCTCATTGAGCTTCTGCTGAACGGCACGTACCGTCTCATCCGCAACAGGACGCGCCGTTGCTGGTGCCGACAGGGAGCCAGTGGATGGATCGCGAGCGAATCGGCTCCTTCCTTCTGCCTGAAGTTGACCCCGATACGGCTCAACGTCTCGGCGTGCGCTCTCCAAAGCACCGCTTCTATAGCGGAAACGGCCACAGCGACTGTTGTAGTCAGCCACCATGGCATTGAAACGATCGACATCGGAGTCGCTGTAGTTGTTGAGAGCGGCCTTCGCGCCCTCCATGCGGATGTCTTCGGCCAGGCAATACCGAATCTGAGCCGTTGAAAACACCAAGTCCTGACCAACTGGCGGCTTTGATTCTTGTGGCCCGGAGGGGGCTTGCGGTGGAGCAGGCGGCGAATAGCTCGGCGCTGCACTCTGCGCGGGCGGTGAGTAGGCGGGAGCCGGAGACGGAGACGGAGACGGAGACGGAGACGGAGACGGAGTGTTCTTGTTGGACTGGCCAATGAGCAAAAGCAGGCCAACGACGGCAGCTATGCCCAGTATCCATTTGCCCCCAGACGAGCCAGAAGACGGTTGCGGAGGCTCTTGATACGCCTGACGCTGAGTCGGCTGCTGCGGTCGAGGAGCTTCCGAGTCTGGGCGTTCGGTGGATTTCGTCGAGCCGGCCGATTCTGTCTTGGGTGCAGGAGGGGGCGGTGTCGTGTCCACGTCGGACACGAGCGATGAAAGGCCGGCGAAACCCTTGCCTTCATTTTTCTTGTTGTTTTCTTCCTCCGCTGCCACCACTGTCTCCCTTAGATAAATCCTATGCGCCGCTTTTCGCCGCCTTCACGTTCCCGTGCAGGTGTCGTGCGCAAAGCCGCCAGCAGACTGGCCTGGTCCAGCCTTTCCTTGCCAGAGCGTGCTGCGAGCCTTGCACCTTCCCGCACAACGAAAGCAACGTCGGACAACGGTCGTCCAGCGAGTTCTTGCGCCAGCGGTTTGGAGTCCACGTCTGACTCCTTCGGCAAAGCTGACAGCAGCTTGTCCAGCAGCGACAGCACCTCGAGCTCGCTTGCAAAGTCCACCTTGATGACATGATCGAAGCGTCCCCGGCGCTGGATGGCGGGGTCGATCATGTCAATCCGGTTCGTCATCGCGATGATCAATACCTCGTTCTTCACGGCCTCCGGGATGCGCCGCAGGAACTCAGCCACCTCTTCGACGCGGTGATGGCCCGATCCCATTTCGCGGTCAGCAAGAAACGCCTCCATCTCGTCGATCACGAGAACTGATGGCGCGTTTTCCATCGCCTTGTCGAACACCTGTGCGACCTTCTTGCTGGTCTCGTGGATGTAAGGGCTGGCCACGCTGGATGCGTCAATCTGGAAGCTCGGCCAGCCGAGGAAATCAACCAGTCGCTCGACCGCGAAGGTCTTGCCGGTGCCTGGAGGGCCGTACAGGATCACGGCTGATGGGAATTCGATGCCAAGCGCCTTGTAGCGGTCGCGGTGCAGAATGATGTCAACGATGTGCTCGTTGAAGAAGGTCGCCAGTTCGGGACGCCCCGCGAGTTCGAAGACCTTGTTGGGCTCCGGCTCGGCGCGCTTGACTTCCGCCACCTTCTCGGCAGGAGCAGCTTCCGTTTTCTCGGCAGGCGCCGCTGGCTTGCGCTCCAACGGAATGATTTCCGCGACTTCGAAGCCCGCTGCTTGCACGACATCCTTCAGGTGGCTCGCGCCCAGCCAGCTCATGGTCTGGCGGAGACGGCGGAAGGACGTGGCCGGAATGCTGGTGCCGCCTGTCAGCCAGTAGCCGAGCACGACGTCATCGCCAGTTCGGGAGCTGATGCTGTAGGTTGGCAGCAGCCGCGTGATCTTCTCAACGTAGAGCGCATCCTGGAGCGCCGAATCCGCATCGATATCGCGTGTTGCCTTCAATGCAAGAGCGAAGGCGAGCGCCTCGACCTTGGTATCGGGTGATTTCGCCTCGCTGACCGGGCACAGCGTCTGGCTCGGACCGCAGGAGATGGACCGAAGCTGCTGATCGCCGAACTGGAAGGCGTTGAAGGTCCCGTCATCGATCAGCCCGGCATCTAGCCAATGCTCCACCAGTGCGTCGCGTACGACGAGCGCCCGCCCACCACCTTGGGTCTCAAGGATCTGCCAGTCTGCCCCTTCAAACAGGGTGACGCGCGCCTTCGCACCGTCGGGCAACTTGAAACCGATGGGAAGCCACGCGTCGAGTGCCATGGGTCAACTCCGCACGATGTTCGCGCCAGCAAGCATGTCGTCTTCACCCGCAGAACCGATGCGGATGGAGTCGAGATGGGCTACTACGGCACGAAGCTTGTCGATGTCATTGGCCTTCAACGCCTCCGCTCCCGCAGCCACCAGCTGGGCATGCTCGCGGGCATCTGGGAAGAGGTAGGTATCCTCGGCCAGCCACTTGAAGCGCTCGATGACGAACCAGTCCTGACGCCACAGGATCATGAAGTTGCGACTGCGCAGATCATCCAGGTGCGACTCGAAGTCGCCACTGTTGTTGTCAATCGCGCGCTGCGCCGTCTTGACCAAGTTGTCGAAAGACGAGGCTTCGGTGGGTCTGGCGTGCTGGCGCACCACCTTGTCGAAGAAATCGACTGCCTTGTCCAGTTCCAGCTGGCGAATGTCCTTCAGATGCTCCTTGCGGGTCAGCGCCAGCAGCCGTTTGGCCTCCTGAACGTGATCCATCGCCTGCTTGGCCGTCTCGGGGTCGGCCTCGTCAGTTTTGATAGTGCCCGCCTGCTCCAGCTTCTCCCGAGCCTGCTCCAGACGTGGGTCATCGACCTTGGATGCCATCTCGTCAAGCCGCTGCAAGGTGTGGTCCGACTGCTCCTGGATGTTCTTCGCCTGGTTGGTGTAGTCGACCTTGCCTTCCTGGCTGGAGTAGAAGTTACGCCCGCTCTGGAACGAACCGCTGATTGAAGGGACTGAAACCTCCAGAACGATGTTGCCGGAGTCGAGCACTTCGTACTCGCAGATCAGCTCCGCGCCAGCGGCGATGACACCGTCGTCGAAATCCGTTCCCTTGATCTCAAACATGCCGATGAATCGGTTGTCGTTGATGGGGTCGGAGATGTCGCCCTCCCACAACTTGAACTTGATCGACCCAGCACTTCCAGCCTTGAGAGACTCGCCCGCCTTGAAAGTCTTCTTGCCTTTCTTGGGTAGCTGATCGCCCTCCCGAACGAGATAATCCAAGCTCAAGCGACCACCCACCTTGTCGCGCGCTTCCACGCCGACGGAATGCGATGCCGGGATCGCATCGATGCTGGAGGCGGTGCGTGCGATGACAATCTTGTCTTCACGCAGCGATACGGGCCCGCCGTTGGAATCGAACACAAACACCTTGAAGGTGTTGTCGCCAGGCTTGGTCAGGTTGAGTTCGATACCTGCGCCATCCTTCAGGGCGATGCGTCCGGAAGACCACCCGGTGTCCAGACTGTCAATCTGAAACTCGACTCCAGCCGGAGCAGAACTTCCCAGTTTGGCGACGATCTTTGCCTTCGAGTCCGGCGTGCGCGCGATGTAGTTGAACGACAGATCAAGCGCGCCACCGGCGCTGATGGCTCCTCGGGCGCTCTTGCGTCCACGGCTTTGCGACGCCCAATCGATGGACTCGGCGAAGACCGCTGCGCCTTCCGCAACGGCGGTCATCGGGTTCACATCGGTGGACGGCGCGATACCGAGCTCGAAGGCCACCTTGTCACGCAAAGGCTTGTAGTGGGTTGGGCCACCCACAAAGACAACACGCTCGACGTCGTGTGGGCTCAATCCAGCCTTTTCGAGGGTTTCGCGGGCGGACACTATGGTCTCTTCCACCTTCGGCCCGATCAGACCGTCGTATCGTTTGCGATCAATGGTGATATCGATGTAAATCTCCTCACCCGCCTGATCGCGGACACCGAGTTCGGTCTCGGGCAGACTGACGACGGCCTCTTCCTTCTGCGACAACTCGATCTTTGCCTTCTCTGTCGCCCATGTGGCCATACGCAGCAGGGACTTGAACTGTGGATTGGTCGTCAAGTCTTCCGGAAGATCAAAGTTTTCCAGCAGCCACGGCTTCACGATGTTGTCGAACAGAATCCGGTCGAAGTCGCGACCGCCACACATGGCGATGCCACCGTGCGCGAGAAGTGTCACGCGACCGGAAATACTCTCTGCAATTGCGATGTCGAGCGTTCCACCGCCGAGGTCATAAACGACAAACACGCCGTCATTCTTTCGCTGCCGCATGACGCTCATCACGGCGGCCACCGGTTCTTGCATCAAGGCCACTCGCCCGAGCCCAGCCGCATCAGCGGCAGCCATCGTCGAGTCCTTCTGCATCTGGTTGAACGCGGCTGGAACCGTAATGACGGTACCGGTGTCGCCATCGCCCCGGATCTCTTCCGGCAGGTAGCCGTACAGCGCACGCAGCACCTCGGCAGAGCATTCCTCTGGTGTCATGGTGAGGTTCACCGCCGGCAGCTTGACCGGCGTGCTCGTACCCATGAGCCGCTTGAACAGCACCGCCGCGTTGTCGGGGTTGCGGGCAGCATTGTTGTAGGCGCGCGAGCCGACGTACTTGTTGCCACGCCGGTCAATGAAGATGGCCGACGGCGTGACGTCGTGCTGTTCTGGACTCTTGTAGAGCCGGATCGACTCGCCGTCGAAAGAGCAGATGGCACTGTTGGTCGTGCCCAGGTCGATACCGACGTACTTCATGCTTCCACCTTCCTGAGCATTACCGTGCCTTGTTTGCGCAGGCCGTTCGGCCCCATGATGATTGGCTCCACCATCTGATCGACGAGCAACACGTCGTCAGGGCCGAAGTCCCCGAGGTTCAAAGCAGATGCCGCCATACCCGCGTCGTAGTGCTGCCCCTCGACGTTGACCAGCTTGAGGCCACTCGAGTCGAGGCTCTCCTCGACCTTCTTCTGGAAGTAGCGGAGCTGATTGACATAACGGCCCGACTCACCCGCATCGAGTTTGCTGACGACCTTTCCGAACAGACGCGAGAAACGCCAACTCTCGACAGCGATGTCGATCAGGGATTGCTCCATCTGCTCACTGCTTTCGGCCTGCTGGGTCATCAAATCCTCCTGTGGTTACGTCTTATCGGCTTTTCCGCCCTGCGTTTGCTGCTGAATCCATTCAGTGATCTCCGCCTTGGAGAACCGCCATGTCCCACCAACCTTGAACGCGGGGATCTTCTTGGCTGCGGCCAGCCTGTAGATCGTCCGGTCCGTGACCTTCAGGAACTCTGCGACCTGCTTGAGGGTGAGGATCTCGCCCTCGCTGGTACTTGTAGGCATGGTGATGGCCAGTCTAGGTAAAACTATGACAGAATAGTGCAGAATTTTCAGGGCAGCAATGACATACGTCACGGCGGTCACCCCGCTGTGTGCTGCCCGAGGGCTTTGCTGTAAAAAGGAAGCGGCCCCCGAAGGGGCCGCCAAGTTCAGCAACGCTCAATGCACCAACTGCCGGGCCAGTGCCACCTCCACCGAGTCGCCGTCCTGGTTCAGGACATCGAGTCCGGATTCGGGCACGTCGCCCGATGTGCTCTGCGACACCATGATCTTCTTGGCCATCAACCCCAGGCAGGTCATCTGCGAGGAATTGGCGTAGCCGAGGTAGACCACGCGCACCGGCTGCTTCTGGCCGATGCGCCATGAGCGCCGGGCGGCCTGCTGCAGCGAATACACGTTGTAGCCGGACTGGAGGAACACGATGGTCGGGAACTCCAGCAGGTCCAGGCCGGTTTTCACCAGCTCGGGATTGGTTATGAGCACGTCGATGCCACGGTCCAACTGCTCGGCGATCCAGTCTTCGCGGCGGGAGGCATCCACGCTCGCGCGCAGTACCGCCACCTTGAAGCCTTCCTGCTCCAGCAGCACCTTCAAACGCGATGTGGTGTCGCGGGTGCCGGTGTAGACCGAATAGACCAGGGTCTTGCGACCTTCTGCTTTCTCCTGCTTGCAGATCTCGATCAGCTCGCGTTCCTTGGGCATCACCTCCAGCTCGTTGAACTGAGCCGGGACGAAGGCCAAGGTGTTGCGCGTGCGCGGATGCACCACCGTTTCCGACCGGAAGCAGCAGTCCGGCCAAGCCAGCAGCACGTTGAGGACCACACCGAGCAGCGTCGTGTCGCGCTTCGCCAGGGCCTGCTTCAGCTCCTGGGTCAGGCGACCCGCCAGATCGCGATAGGCCGCAGCTTGCGCCGTGTCCATCGCGACTTCGCGGAACTCCTCGTCGTAGGGCGGCAGCACATTGCCACCGATGTCCTTCAACTTGAGGAAGACCGTGAACGGCAGGACGCAACGCAGCACGCCCTTGGGACCGAAACCCGGCGCCTTGACCGTGCGCACCGATACCTT
>JACCDS010414115.1_pt1 | contig 13484 bp, 9 predicted proteins | sample 7446441 | NCBI WGS metagenome assembly JACCDS01 (sample SAMN15323445, study PRJNA562643) | freshwater metagenome | isolation source: river surface water | place: USA:Blue River Watershed | collected 2017-08-17 | reverse complement strand
TGCTCACCGTCAACAAGCTGATTCCCCAGGGCCGCGGCCTTGCCAACGTGCTGCTCAAGCGCGCCGCCAGCGTCGAGCTGGACTGGGACACGCGCCAGAAAAGCCGCTTCGATGCCCATGACAGCGCGGGCCGCCACATCGGCGTGTTCCTGCCGCGCGGCCAGGTGGTGCGCGGCGGCGACGTGCTGGTGGTCGAGGACGGCAGCCTGGTGCGCGTCATCGCCGCCCCGCAGGACGTGCTGGTGGTGCGCGCCTGCGCCGATCACGGCAGCCCCTTCGACCTGCTGCGCGCGGCCTATCACCTGGGCAACCGCCACGTGCAGCTGGAGCTGCAGCCTGATCACCTCAAGCTCGAACCCGATCACGTGCTGGCCGACATGCTGCGGCAGATGCACCTGATCGTCACGCAGGAATCGGGCGCGTTCGAGCCCGAGGGCGGCGCGTATGCGGCCGGGGCGCATGGGCATGGGCATGACCACGGTCATGACCAGGCGCACGCCACGGCCCCCGCCCGCGGCAAGCCGCTGAACATCCCCGTGCAGGCCGCCGCCGTGCCGCACGTGCACGGGCCGGGTTGTGGCCATGAACACGGACATGGTCACTCGCACGATCACGGACACGACCACGACCACGGCCACGATCACAAGCACGACCACAAGCACGCATGACCACGCCGGACGCGCTGCTCAAGCTGATCTGGCTGGCCTCGCCGGTGCTGCCGGTCGGGGGCTTCAGCTACTCCGAAGGGCTGGAAGCCGCCGTCGACGCCGGCCATGTGCGCGACGAGGCGCAGGCCCGGCGCTGGCTGGTCGGTCAGCTGCGGCTCGCGCTGGCCCGGTCGGACCTGCCGGTGGTGGCCGAGGCGATCCGCGCCTGGCGTGGCGGGCGCGACGATGAAGAACCGGGCGAAGTCGCAGACGGACGCGGTGCCGACCTCGACCGCATCGAGGCCCTGAACACCTGGGTGCGCACCACCCGCGAGACCCAGGAGCTGCGCCAGCAGACCGAACAGATGGGCCGCTCGCTGCACGAGTGGCTGCGCATCCAGCAGGCCGGTGCGCCGGGCACGGCGTCGATGCCCGGGAAGGCCGATGAACACGGCGATCGCGTCGATGACGACGAACGCATCGCGCAGCTCGGCGCGCTCAAGCCGGCACCCACCTGGCCCGTCGCCCACGCGCTGGCACTGGCCCGCAGCGGCGCACCGCTGCAGCAGGCCCTGCTGGCGCACGGCTTCGGCTGGGCCGAGAACATGGTCCAGGCATCCTTGAAGGCCGTGCCCCTGGGCCAGAGCGCCGGCCAGCGCATCCTCGCCGCGCTGGTCGCCGCCCTGCCCGATGCCGTCGCCCATGCGATGACGCTGGACGACGCCGGCCGACAGGCCCACACGCCGATGCTGGCGATCCTGTCGGCGCGGCACGAGGCGCAGTACTCGCGGCTGTTCCGGTCGTGAGCGACGCCTCCACCAGCGGCCTCGCCGCCCTCTGGTCCATCCGTCCCTACCGCCGCTTCTGGCTGACCCGCGTCACCACCCAGACGGCCAGCCAGATGATGATGGTGGCGCTGGGCTGGCAGATGTATGAGCTGACCGGCAGCGCGTGGGACCTTGGCCTGGTCGGGCTGGCGCAGTTCGCGCCGGCGCTGGTGTTCACCTTGCCGGCCGGGGCCATGGCCGATCGGCACCGGCGCTCGCGCATCCTTCAGGCCACCACGGTGATGCAGGCGCTGATCGCGCTGGCGCTGGTGATGGGCAGTCTGGCCGGCGGGCAGCTCGGTGTCTGGGTCGGCTGGCTGGACCGCGATGCGGTGCTGCTGCTGTCGGTGTTGCTGGGCGTCGCCCGTGCCTTCCAGACGCCGGCCACGCAGGCCCTGCCCGCCCTGCTGGTGCCCGGCGAGATGCTGGCCCGCGCGGTGGCCCTGAGTTCGAGCGGGATGCAGATCGCGGTGATCGGCGGGCCGGCGATGGGCGGCTTGCTCTATGCCTTCGGGCCGGCCGTCGTGCACGGCGTGTGCACGGGCCTGCTGGTGATCGCCTTCGGCTGCGCGCTGGGCGTGGTGCACGCGCGGCCGCAGCCCGATCCGGACAACAAGGGCTGGTCGGCGGTCTGGGCCGGCGTGCACTTCCTGCGCGGCCAGCCGGTGCTGCTGGGCGCCATCTCGCTGGACCTGTTCGCGGTGCTGCTGGGCGGTGCCACGGCCTTGCTGCCGATCTTTGCCAAGGACATCCTGCACGTCGGCCCCTGGGGCCTGGGACTGCTGCGGGCGGCGCCGGCGGTCGGTGCGCTGGCGATGTCGGTCTGGCTGGCACGTCGACCCAGCCTGCAACGGGCCGGCCCGGTGCTGTTCGGCGCGGTGGCCTTCTACGGCGTGTGCATGGTCGGCTTCGCGCTGTCGACCTGGTTGTGGCTGTCGATGCTGCTGCTGGCGCTGTCGGGCGCGGCCGACATGATCAGCGTGGTGGTGCGCCAGACCCTGGTGCAGCTCGAAACCCCGGACGCGATGCGCGGCCGCGTCAGCGCGGTCAACTCGGTCTTCATCGGCGCGAGCAACCAGCTCGGCGAGTTCGAATCCGGCGCCACCGCCGCCGCCTTCGGCCCGGTCGGCTCGGTGCTGCTGGGCGGCGTGGGCGTGCTGGCGGTCGCCGGGCTGTGGACACGGCTGTTTCCGGCGCTGTGGCAGCGCGGGGCGCTGGAGCGGCGGGCGGGGTGAGGCCTTGGGCCCCTCAGGGCCAATCAGGGCCTCTCAGGGCCTCTAAGGGCCCCGGGATCAGACCGCGAACTGCCTCAGCAACGCGTCGATGCGCGCATCGCCGCAGGTGCCGCCCGACATCGCGGGGATCTTGTAGAGCGGCATCTCGTTGGCGAAGGCCAGCGCGCCCCGGTCGCCCTTGCGCTTGGCGTTGAGCTGGTCGGGCGTCATGCGGGCGATCTGCTCCGGGTCCTCGGGGATCAGCAGCGCGCCCAGGCCCAGGGCCTGCAGCATCTCGGCGTAGGCCGCCTCGCCACCGGGGCGACCCAGGAAGTCCTGGACCATCGAGCGGCGCGTCAGCGCAGCTCGGGAGGCGCGGCTGGCCTCGATCTCGACGGCGACGGCCAGCGGTAGCTCACGCGATGAGCCACCCACGCGGATCTCGAAGGTGCCCGGTGTCACGGCCCAGTCGTGCAGGCCGAGGTCATGGTGCGCGAAGTCGCGCCGGCCGAGCGTGAAGCGCACCGTCGTGGACTCTCCCGCCGCCAGGCTGACCTTGGCGAAGCCGCGCAGCTCGCGCACCGGCCGCACGACCTTGGGCGAGCGCTCGCCAACGTAGAGCTGCACGACCTCCTGACCGACCCGCGTGCCGCTGTTGCGCAGCGTGACCTCGACGGTCAGCGTGCCATCCACGTCCGATGGCGCGTCGACGTCGATGCGATCGGCGCTGGCGCGGATCGCGGTGTAGTCGAAGGTGGTGTAGCTCAGGCCATGTCCGAACGGGAACAGCGGCTGCACCTCGCGCATGTCGCAGTGGCGGTAGCCGATGAACGGGCCTTCGCCATACCAGGCCACGCCGTCACGACCGGGGAAGGACGGCCAGGCGGGCGTCTGTTGCAGCGTGACCGGGAAGGTCTCGCTGAGCTTGCCCGACGGGTTGACGCGGCCGGTCAGCACGTCGGCGATGGCGCCGCCACCGGCCTGTCCGCCCAGCCAGGCCTCGACGATGGCCGGCACGCGGTCGACCCAGGGCATCGCCACGGCCGAGCCGTTGAGCAGCACGACGACGACGTTCGTGTGCACGGCGGCCAGCGCCTCGATCAGCCGGTTCTGGCCCGGCGGCAGGTCGATGTGGCGGCGGTCGAAGCCTTCGGACTCGTAGCTGTCGGGCAGGCCGGCGAAGACCAGCACGACATCGGCGGCCCGAGCGGCGGCGACGGCCTCGGCCACGAGTGCCTCGGTGGTCACGCCCTCGCCATCGCAGCCCTGGGCATGGATCACGCGGTCTGCACCCAGCAGCGCGACGAGTTCATCGTGCGCGTTCGAGACCCGCGTGGGATTGACCTGCGAGCTGCCGGCGCCCTGGAAGCGCGGGTATCGGGCGAAGTCGCCGATGACCGCGACCTTGACGCCGGTGGCCAGGGGCAGGACGGTGCCGCCGTTCTTCCGGTCATTCTTGAGAAGCACGATGCCCTCGGCCCCGACCCGGCGCGACAGCGCGTGGTGGGCCTGCGCATCGAAGGTGCTGCCCGGGCGGTGGCGGTCATGCGCCAGCAGCATCACCGCGACCAGCTCGGCGGTGACGCGCGCGAGCACCGCCGCATCGAGCCCGCCGTTGCGCACCGCGTCGATGATCTTCTGACGGTTGTGCGCGCCGCTGCCGGGCATCTCGAGGTTGTTGCCGGCGATGACGGCGGCGACACGGTCGTGGATGCCGCCCCAGTCCGAGACGACGAAGCCGTCGTAGCCCCAGCGCTCGCGCAGGATGGTGGTCAGCAGCTCGCGGTGTTCGCTGGCGTGCACGCCGTTGACGAGGTTGTAGGAGCTCATCACCGACCACGGCCGCGCAGCGGGCTCGGCCTGGGCGATCGCGATCTCGAAGGCCTGGAGATAGATCTCGTGCAGCGTGCGCTCGTCGACGTCCGAGCTGGTCGCCATGCGCTCGAACTCCTGGTTGTTGACCGCGAAGTGCTTGAGCGACGTGCCCACGCCCTCGCCCTGCACGCCCTGGATGTAGGCCGTCGCCATGTGGCCGGTCAGCACCGGGTCTTCCGAGAAGTATTCGAAGTTGCGCCCACCCAGCGGCGAGCGCTTCATGTTGATGCCCGGGCCGAGCACGATGTGCACGCCGCTGGCCTGCGCCTCGCGGCCGAGCGCGGCGCCGACCTCGCGCGCCAGCGCGGTGTTCCAGGTCGCGGCCAGCCCCGGCGCGGTCGGGAAACAGGTCGCCGGCACGCTGCCGTCCAGCCCGGCACCGACGACCTTGCGCAGGCCGTGCGGACCGTCGGAGACGACCATCGGCGCGAGGCCGAGCCGCTCGATGCCGTGGGTCTGCCACCAGCCGTCGCCCGACAGCAGCAGCGCCTGTTCCTCGACGCTCATCTGCGCGACCAGCGCCTCGGCGCGGGCGCGGAAGGTGGCGGGCACGGCGTGGGGGTCCAGCTTCTGGTCCAGCTGCTGGTCCAGCTTCTGATCGGGGCTCAGGTGGGTCAGGCTCATGTCGGTCTCCTCTATCCAGCGGGGCCGAAGGATGGCACGGCCACACGGTTCATGTTCACCCCACCATCACCGCCACCAGCCCGGTGAAGGTCACGAACGACAGCACCGTCGACAGCATCACGATGCGGGCGATGCGGCCGGCGTCGGCGGCGTAGCGCTCGGCCAGCATGGGCACGTTGCTGGCGCTGGGCAGGGCGGCCAGCAGGGTCAGGACCAGGGCGGCGGACGGGTCCAGCGGCACGCCCGCGGCGATCACGCCCTGGCAAGCCAGCCAGACCAGCAGCGGGTGGACCACCAGCTTCAGCGCAACGACCAGCGGGACGTCGCCGCGCGGGTGGGCGAGCCGATGGGCCTCGTGCCTGGCGACATCGACGGCATCGGCTGCCTCGGCCCGCGCCTGCGAGCGCGCCAGCACCGCGCCCAGCGTGAACAGCGCGGCCGGCGAGGCGGCGTCGGCCAGCAGGGTGATCGGCTTCATGACCAGGTGCGGCAAGGTGCTGCCGCTGGCCGAGACCAGGCAGCCCGCACCGATGGCCCATGGCAGCGGATTGACCAGCACGCCCCTGAGCGCCTTGAGCGCCGCCTCGCCCGCGCCGTGCGATCCGGACGCGTCCAGCCGCGACAGCGCGATGCACAGCGACGACGTCACGATCATGTCCATCGACAGCGCGACGATGGCCGGCGCCGCCGCCTGCGGGCCGAGCAGGTCCACCAGCAGCGGCACGCCCATGAAGCCCGAGTTCGGGAAGGTCGCCACCAGCGCGCCGAAGGCGGCGTCGTCCCAGCCGATGCGGGGACGGCCGTTGCCGTGGCCGTGGCCGTCCCGGCGTCGGGCCAGCGCCACGGCCAGGCCCACCATCACCAGCGCGCAGGCCAGCCAGGTGCCGAACACGCCCGGATCGATCATGCGGGCGATCGGCGTGCCGGCCGCGAAGCGCAGCAGCATGCACGGCAGCGCGAAGTACAGGACGAACTGGTTCAGCCCGGGGATGACCTCCAGCGGCATCCAGCGTCGACGGGCGGCGAACCAGCCGATGAAGACGAGGGCGAAGAACGGGAAGGTGACGTCGAGGATCTTGAGCATGCAGGGGCCACGGACAGGGCATGGACGGCGAGCCGGCTGGGCGCCGGCCCGGGAGTGTCTCAGGCCTGCGCGAGCTGCTGCACCAGGCGCCAGCCGGCCTCGGCCATGGGCCGCGCCTGCCGGCCGGTGCGTTCGGCGTCGGCGCTGGCGGCGATGCCCTGCCGCGAGCGCGCCAGGATGCCCTGCAGGATCGCCGCCATGCGGAACATGTTGAAGGCCAGGTAGTAGCCGAAGTGCGGCAGCCCGGCAGCAGCGTCGCGCCCGGTGCGGCGCACGTAGGCGCCGACGTAGGCGGCCTCGTCGGGGATGCCGAGGGCGGCCAGGTCATGGCCCTTCAGGCCGCGGAACTCCTCGGGCGTGACCCGCCAAGTCATGACGTGGTAGGCGAAGTCCACGAGCGGATGGCCCACGGTCGACAGCTCCCAGTCCAGCACGGCCAGCACGCGCGGCTCGGTCGGGTGAAAGATCAGGTTGTCGATGCGGTAGTCGCCATGCACCAGCGCGGTGGCCTCGTCGTCGGGCCGGTGGGCCTGCAGCCAGTCGATGAGCTGCTCCATCGGCTCGTGGCGTTCGGTCTCGCTGGCGCGGTATTGGCGGGTCCAGCGGTCGAGCTGGCGGGCCAGGTAGTTCTGCGGCCGGCCGTAGTCGGACAGGCCGACGGCGGCGACGTCCACGCCGTGCAGGGCGGCGATGACGCGGTTCATCTCGTCGAACAGCGCGGCGCGCTCGGCCGGCTGCAGGCCCGGCAGGTCAGGCCGGGAGAAGACACGGCCGTCGACGTAGTCCATCACGTAGAACGGCGAGCCGATGACGGCGGCGTCCTCGCACAGCACGTGCATGGCCGGCACCGGCACGGCGCTGCCGGCCAGCGCCTGCATGACGCGGTGCTCGCGTTCGACCGCATGGGCCGAGGCCAGCAGCACGCCCGGCGGCTTGCGGCGCAGCACCCAGCGGTGCTCGCCGGCGTCGATGCGGTAGGTCGGGTTGGACTGCCCGCCCGTCAGCGGCTCGATGCGGATCGGGCCGTGGAAGGGGCGGACCTGGGCGCGCAGCCAGTCGGCCAGCAAGGCGGCGTCGGGTGTAGCGATGGGTGTCGTCATGAGGACTGCTTCAAGATCGGTTGTCGCCAGGCCAACGGCTTCACAGGCTGCTGACCAGATGCCCGCCGTCCACCGCCAGCACGCTGCCGGTCATGTAGGCACCGGCCGGGCTGGCCAGCAGCAGCAGCGGGCCGTCGAGGTCGCTGACCGTGCCGAAACGCTGTTGCGGGATGCGGGCGCGCAGCCGCTCGCCGGCGCTGGAGGCCAGGAAGTCCTGGTTCAGCTCGGTGGCCACATAGCCCGGCGCCAGCGCGTTGACGCGGATGTTCACCCGCGCCAGCTCGAGCGCCATCGCCTTGGTCAGCTGGATCAGGCCGGCCTTGGACGCGCAGTACGGCGCCACGCCCCCGGCCACGCGCTCGCCGGTGATCGAGGCGACGTTGACGATGCTGCCCGGCCGACCGGCGGCCACCAGCCGGCGCGCGGCCTCCTGGGCGACCAGCCAGGCGCCCTTCAGGTTGGTGTCGACGACGCCGTCCCAGTCGGCCTCGGTCTGCGCCAGCAGCGGGCGCGAGACGGCGATGCCGGCGTTGTTGACGACCACGTCGGCGCAGCGGCCGCTCGCGGCCAGCGCGTCGAAGGCGGCCTGCACGCTGGCGGCGTCGCACACGTCCATCGCCAGCGCCTGCGCGGTGCCGCCGTCGGCCTCGATCTGCGCCACCGCCGCCGCCAGCCGGTCGGTCCGGCGGGCGGCCAGCACCACGTGGGCACCGGCCCGCGCGAGCAGGTCGGCAAAGTGGCGGCCCAGCCCGCTGGAGGCGCCGGTGACCAGCGCCGTGCAGCCTTGCAGGCCGAAGCCGGGCAGGCCCGAGGACGCCGGGATTGCCGCCCCGCTCATCGCTTGCCCTTGATGATGTGCTTGGCCAGGCTCCAGCGGTGCACCTCGCTCGGGCCGTCGTAGATGCGGAAGGCGCGCATGTCCGAGAAGATCCGCGCGACCACCGTCTCGCCGGTCACGCCCTGCCCGCCCAGCACCTGCACGCAGCGGTCGGCCACGCGCCAGACTGCCTCGGAGACGATCACCTTGGCGCGGCTGGACTCGTGCAGCGCCAGGTGCCCGCCGTCGAGCACCTGGGCGCAGTGGAGGATGGTCAGGCGCGCGACGTGCAGGTCCATCTCGTTGTCGGCGAGCTGGAAGCCCACGCCCTCGTGCTGGCCGATCGGCTTGCCGAAGGCCATGCGGGTGCGGGCGTAGTCGACCGCGATGTCATGGGCCCGGCGGGCTGCGCCGAGCCAGCGCATGCAGTGGGTCAGGCGGGCCGGCGACAGGCGCACCTGGGCGTAGCGGAAGCCCTGCCCGACCTCCCCGAGGATGGCCGACGCCGGCACGCGCAGCCCCGTGAAGCGGACCACGCCGTGGCCGCCCGGGAAGCAGCGGTCGAGCGTGTCCATGTTGCGTTCCAGCGTGATGCCGGGCGTGGCCATGTCGGCGAGGAACATCGTCGCGCCAACCTCCGGGACCATCGCCATGATGATCGCCAGCCGGGCGCCGTCCGCACCGGTGATGAACCACTTCAGGCCGTCGATCACGTAGCCCTCGCCGTCGGCGTCGCGCACCGGCCGGGCGGTGGTCTGCAGCATCGACGGGTCCGATCCGGCCCCGGGCGAGGGCTCGGTCATGCAGAAGCACGAGCGGATGTGGCCCTCGGCCATCGGGCGCAGCCACTGCTCCTTCTGGGCTGGCGTGGCGACGGCTTCGAGCAGGTGCATGTTGCCCTCGTCGGGCGCGAACACGTTCAGCGCGACCGGGCCGAGCATCGAGTACCCGGCCTCCTCGAAGGCGACCGCCCGGCCGACGTGGCTCAGGCCCATGCCGCCGTACTCGTGCGCCGCATGGGGCGACAGCAGGCCGGCGTGGCGGGCCCGGGCGATCAGCGCCTCGCGCAGTGCCGGCTCCGGGCCGTGCGGGCCGCAGCGCGGGTCGGACTCCATCGGGATGATGTCCTCGGCGATGAAGTGGCGGATGCGCTCGCGCAACGCGTCGAGCTCCGGGGTGGGCAGGAAGTTCATGTTCATGCTTTCGAGGTGTTCTTGTCTGCGTCCGACGGGGGCGATCCCGCCCGCCAGGCGCGCTCCGCTTCGTCCCAGGCGCCCAGCGCCTGCAGGTCCGGCACCCAGGCCAGCCCGGACTTTGCATCGGAAGAGGCCGCATCGGCTGTCACCAACACGTCAAGCAGGGCCGGCCGGCCCTCGGCCACGGCGGCCAGCGCGCGGGCGATGGCGGGGGCGAGGTCCTCGGTGCGCTCGATGCGCTCGCCGTGCAGGCCGAAGGCGCGCGCCATGCCGGCATGGTCGGCGAACTGCAGCCGGGTGCCCACGACCTTGCCGTGCGTCTCCTGCTGGTCGCGCACCTCGATGGCCCAGCTGCCGTTGTTGGCCACCACGATCAGCAGCGGCACGCGGTGCCGCGCGGCGGTGTCGATCTCCATCGCGTTGAAGCCGAACGAGCCGTCGCCCGTGGCCACCACCACCGTGCGGCCCGGGCAGGCCAGGCTGGCGGCGATGCCGAACGGCGTGCCGATGCCGATGCAGCCCAGCGAGCCCGGATCGAGGTAGGTCGACGCCGGCAGGCCCACCCGCGCGAAGCTCAGGAAGTCGCCGCCGTCGGCCACCACGACGGCATCGCGCGGCAGGGCCTCGCGCAGCGCGGCCAGCAGGCGGTTCGGGTGCATCAGGCCGTCCGGGCCGGGTGCCGCCTGCGCCATCGACGCGACCAGCTTGTCGGCGCGCGCCTGGTGTTTGGCGCGCACGCTGGCTGCCCAGTCGCGGTCGACCGCCGGGCGGCGCGCGCCGGCCCGTTCGACCAGCGCGGCCAAGGCTGCGGCCGGCGTGGCGAGGATCTCGGCCGCGCCGCGCCGGTTGTCGCGCAGTTCGGCCGCGCAGTCGGCGATGCGCACGAAGCGGGCCGCGCCGAACACCGCCGGCGAGCCGTAGGCGAGCTGGAAGTCGAGCCGCCGGCCGACGGTCAGGATCACGTCGGCCTCACCCATCACCGAGCCGCGCATCGCGGCGACGACCGACGGGTGGTCCTCGGCCACCAGGCCGCGGCTCTCGCCGGTGTCCAGGTAGAGCGCGCCCAGCGCGTCGAGCAGCCCGGTCAGCTCGGGCCCGGCCCCGCGCGCGCCGCGCCCGGAGATCACCAGCGGCCGTCTGGCCGACCACAGCAGCTCGACGGCGGCATCGATCGCGGCGGCATCGGGCAGCAGGCGGTGGCGCGGCTTGGGCGCGAACAGCTCGGGCAGCTGCACGGCGGCCGGGACCTCGGCACGCAGCGTGTCGACCGGGAAGTCCAGGTAGACCGGCCCGGGCTCGCCGCCGGCCTCGCCCAGCGCGCGGGCGACCGCCTCGTCCAGCTCCTGCAGCACCAGCGCCGGCTCGCGCACGGTGCGCGCCAGCCGGGTCAGCGGGCGCACGAAATCGGTGTGGACCATGTCCTGCAGGGCGCCGCGGTTTTCCTGCGCACGCGGCGGCGTGCCGCTGAGCACCAGCACCGGCGCGCGCGCGACGTGGGCGTTGGCGATGCCGGTCATCGCGTTGGTCACGCCCGGGCCGGCGGTCACCATCGCCACGCCCAGACCGCCGGTCAGCTCGGCATGGGCATGGGCCATGTAGACGGCGGCGCGCTCGTCGCGCACGTCGACGATGCGGATGCCCTCGGCATCCAGGCGCATCCACATCGGCATGATGTGGCCGCCACACAGCGCGAACACGCGGTCCACGCCGCGAGCCTTCAGGAAGCGCGCCACCAGCGCGGCGGCGCTGCGTTCGGAGATCTGGGCAAGGGTGGAGGTCATGGTGCTTGTCTGGCCTTCATGGGTGCGGTTCGATCCTGGGACCCGGCAATGGTATTCTGAATTCAGAGTTCTAATGTAGGTAGAAGTCCCCTGCCGGCTTTTGAATTCAGAGTTCCAGAATCGCGGCGACGCCGTCCGTCCGTGAGCGGCCGAGAACCTCGCCCCGCCCTGCATCCCCGGCGGGCCCTTCCGGAGAGCCTTGATGAACCACCTGCTGACCGTCGCCGATGCCGTCGCCACCCATGCGCGACTGCATCCGCACAAGCTCGGCGCACGCGACTCGCGCCGCGCCCTCACCTACGCCCAGTGGCACACCCGGGCACGCCGCCTGGCCGCCGGCCTGGTCGACCCCGCCGGGCTCGGCCTGGTCAAGGGCGACCGGGTCGCGCTGCTGGCCTACAACTGCGTCGAATGGATGGAGATGTACGTCGCGCTGGCCCATGCCGGGCTGGTGGCCGTGCCGATCAACTTCCGCCTGACGACGCCGGAGATCGCCTACATCGCCGAACACAGCGAGGCGCGTGCCTTCATCGTCGCGCATGACCTGGTCGCGCGTGTCGCCCCGCTGCGCGGCACGCTGCCGGCGCTGGCCGAGCGGGGCTGGATCCACTTCGGCGGCCCGCAACAGGGCGACGCGGCCGACGCCACCCCCGCCGGCTGGCAGGGCTACGAGGCCCTGATCGACGGCGCGTCCAACGAGGCGGTGCTCGATGCCATCGAGGTGCGCCCGGGCGACCCCTGCGCGCTGATGTACACCTCGGGCACCACCGGCCGGCCCAAGGGCGCCGTGCGCAGCCACGAGGGCAACACGCTGATCGCCCTGGCCACCGCCCTGGAGATGGGCTTCAGCCGCGACGACAGCGCCCTGCTGGTGATGCCCATGTGCCACGCCAACTCGCTGTACTTCAGCCACACCTTCACGCACCTGGGCGCGACCTGCGTGATCGACGACCGCAAGAGCTTCGACCCCGAGGCGCTGCTGGCCACGCTGGCGCGCGAGCGCATCACCTTCACCTCGCTGGTGCCGACGCACTACATCATGATGCTGGCCCTGCCCGACGAGGTGAAGGCGCGCCACGACGTCAGCGCGGTCGAGAAGCTGCTGATCTCGTCGGCCCCGGCGCGGCGCGAGACCAAGCTGGCGATCCTCGATCACTTCCGCAACGGCAGCCTCTACGAGCTGTACGGCTCGACCGAGGCCGGCTGGGTCACCCTCCTGCGCCCGGACGAGCAGATCGAGCGGCTGGGCACGGTCGGGCGCGAATGGGCCGGCTCGGGCGCCATCCGGCTGCTCGATGCGGACGGCCGCGAAGTGCCCGACGGCGAGGTCGGCGAGCTGTACTCGCGCACGCCCTACGTCTTCGACGGCTACTGGAAGAACCCCGCCAAGACCGCCGAGGCGATGCGCGGCGCCTGGTGCTCGGTCGGCGACATGGCGCGCCGCGATGCCGACGGCTACATCACCCTGGTCGACCGCAAGAGCAACATGATCATCAGCGGCGGCGAGAACGTGTACCCCTCCGAGGTCGAGTCCATCCTGGGCGCGCACCCGGCGATCCAGGACGTGGCGGTGATCGGCGTGCCGCACGACAAGTGGGGCGAGGCGGTCGAGGCGGTGGTCGTGCTGCACGCCGGCCACGAGCAGGTCGACGAGGCCGCGATCCTCGACTGGTGCCGCAGCCGCATGGCCGGCTACAAGCGCCCGCAGGCGATCCGTTTCGTGACCGATGCGCAGATGCCGCGCACGGCCACCGGCAAGATCCTCCACCGCGTGCTGCGGGACCGCCTGACCACCGGCGCGGGGGCCTGAATGAAGACCATCGCCAGCGCCCCCAACCTGGTCGACCAGGTGACCCAGGCCGTGCTCGACGAGATCACCTCCGGGCGCCTCAGGCCCGGCGAGCGGGTGATCCAGGAACAGCTCGCGCAGGCGCTCGGCGTCTCGCGCCAGCCGGTCCAGCAGGCCCTGCTGCTGCTGCGCAACCAGCGCGTGCTGCACGACGCCTCGGGCCGCGGCCTGATCGTCGCGCCGCTCGATGCCGACCACGTGCGCGACATGTACGAGATGCGCGCCGTGCTCGAAGGCCTGGCCGCGCGCCGCGCCGCCGAGCAGCAGGCCGAACGCGCCGCCCGCATCGGCCCGGCCCTGATCGAGGCCGGCCGGCGCGCCGTGGCCGCCCGCTCGCGCACCCGCATGATCGCGGCCGACACCCGCTTCCACGAGTGCCTCTACAGCCTGTCGGGCAACCCGCTGGTCGCCCCGGCCCTGGCCACGCACCTGACCTGCACCCAGCGGGTCATGGGCGAGGTGCTCGAAGG
>JACCDS010933580.1_pt1 | contig 13487 bp, 15 predicted proteins | sample 7446441 | NCBI WGS metagenome assembly JACCDS01 (sample SAMN15323445, study PRJNA562643) | freshwater metagenome | isolation source: river surface water | place: USA:Blue River Watershed | collected 2017-08-17 | reverse complement strand
GATGCTTATCCAGTAAAAATGCAATTCTTAGATTTTATTTTCACAGCCATAGTCGTTGTCATTATTACTTTAATGGCATCATATTTTCCAGCCAAACGAGCGGCAAATATTGAGATTGTGTAAAATGAAAAGTCCCACAAAATCAATTTTGTGAGACTTTTTTAACGATGATTTTTTATTGAAAGTTATTCTACTGAAAGTTTTTCTCCTTCCCATTTACTAACTACTACCGTAGCCACAGCATTGCCCACAACAGAAGTTGCCGAACGACCCATGTCCAAGAAAGGGTCAACGCCTAATAGAAGTACTAAGCCTTCTTGAGGAAGCCCAAAGAGAGTCATTGTTCCCATAATAACCACCAAACTTGCTCGTGGTACACCAGCAATACCTTTACTTGCCAACAAGAGAGTTAATAACATCGTAATTTGTTGGTCGATGTTCAAAGGCATTCCGTAAGCCTGAGCAATAAAACCAGTAGCAAAAGTCATGTACATCATAGAGCCATCAAGATTGAAACTATAACCCAATGGCAGTACAAAACCGATGATTCTTTCACTGATACCTAATCCTTTTAAAGATTCAATTTGTTTTGGCATTGAAGCCTCAGAGCTTGCCGTACTGAATGAAAGTAAAATAGCGTCTTTCATGGCAGCCATTAAACGCCAGTAGGGGATTTTTAAGGCGAAGCAAATCAACCAGAGTACTACAAAAATGAAGAATAATAAAGCGGCGAAAAAGCAAACAATTAAATAAGCATAAGAGACCAAAACACCTAAGCCATTTTGAGCAATCACATTGGTCATTGAGGCAAAAACAGCAAATGGAGCTAAAAGCATGATATAAGCTACAATTTTGAAAATTGCTTCGCCAATCCAGTCAATTCCTTTTGAAATTTTCTTTCCGTGTTCGCCCATTGTTGCCAAAGCAATACCGAAAACAATAGAAAACATAATGATGCCCAGAGTTTTGTTTTCAGCAAAAACTTGGATGATATTATCTGGAAAAAGCTCGAATAAAAAGTCTTTGAATGTTTTTAAAGATTTTGTAGCCACACCTGTTTCAACCCCAGCGGCTGGCAATTTCCAAGTACCAAATTCTCCCGGACGAGTAATATTTACGAAGAGTAAACCAACCACAAGCGATAAAATAGTGGCAAAATAGAAGTACGCCAAAGTTTTTAGTCCGATTCTACCCACTAAACGGAAGTCGCCCAATTTTGCTACACCAACCGATAATGTACAAAAAATCAGTGGACCAACGATTAAGTGAATACTTCTAAGAAAGATGTCGCCTAATAATTTAATGTTTTTGCTGGCATCGGCTATTTGTGTTTCACTCAGTTGAGTGTGCATAATTTGTCCAACAATTATTCCGATGATAAAACCGATAATAATTTTAGTCGTAATGGTTAGCTTCATTGACATTTTAGTTTGTTTGATTAGTCTGGAATGTATAGAAATACAATTCTATCTCTTTAAATGGGTTTTTCTAAAACGAATTAACACAAAAAAACCGCTCTTTGCAAATGAGAGCGGTTTTTGATTTATTGAAAAACACGTTTGTAAATGGGTTTTCTATATAAAAATTGAAGATACATCAATGGATACATCAAAAAGTCAGTTAGAATAAAGGGCGTTTTGAAATCTATATCATCTTGAATTATCGTTCCGTTTTCATTACGAATCAAACAATGTTTATGATGCCAATACTTTAGGAAAAAAGGCAAAGTAGTGCCTTTGTCGATAAAATAAATAGTGTTTTCACTACTTTCTTGTTCGATAATGTCCGAAATCCAATCTTGCTTGAAAAGTATGAAATTTAGTCTGAGATGCACTTTGTCGCCTTTCATACAGCCTCCAAATGCTTTGATTTCAACAGGTGGGAAAGGAGGGGAGAGTACCTTAAATAATTCCAAATTAAAGCCTTCCCATACTTTGGGAAGGCTCTGATTTACTTTGGTAGTAATCAATATTTTCATGAATATAAAAGCTACAAAGCTTTTTTCAGAAGGTTCTGGGAGCAAAAATCAATGAAACAAGTGTAGGATACTTGTTAAAATCGTTTTTCCAACATTTGATAAAACTTCAGCCATCGAAGCCAAAGTACTTTTTATGCCATCAGCAATCCATTGTATCAGTGATTGAGCTACCTGATTTTGCTGATTTTTTTCGGTATTTTTCTTTTCTTGAATATTTGTGTTTTGATTTTTCTTCATTTTGTCAGACTCTGACTTTGAAGCCTTTTGGTGAAGTTGCGTAGGAACAATCGTGGATGAGCCAATCAGACCAAAACCTGATGAGGTTATCAATATAAGTACTGAAAAAAAGAGGACGAAAAGCTTTTTCATGTTCTTGATGCGTTGAGGCTAAATACTCTGCAATTTACAAAAGGAATCAATCTTTATTTACACAAACATAAAAATATTATGAATTGTTTAGGCTAATCTACTTCCATTTGGAACGGGGCGTTCGAGAGCCGCTAAAACTACTTCGCCATCTTCCAAAATAAAACCTGTCACTAAAACTTCTGAAAAGAAATTAGCGATTTGACGAGGAGGAAAATTCGTTACACAAATTACTTGTCTGCCCAATAAATCTTCTTTTGAATATAGTTTCGTAAGCTGTGCCGAAGACTGTTTAATACCAATTTCTTCGCCTAAATCAATTTTTAATTGATAAGCAGGTTTTTTTGCTTTCGGAAAGTCTTGCACCTCTATAATTGTACCTGCTTGTAATTTTACTTTTTCAAAATCTTGCCAAGAAATTGTTTCCATCTCTAATAATTTAAAATAATAAGGATATTTTTTCAAAATTTACGAAAAAACAGGTATTTCTACGCTAAAATATGTGGAAAATACTGTCGTATTTTGCATTGTAAAAAACAAAAGAAATGGCAATTTTCATTTTAATCTTAGTAATTAGCCTTTTTGCTTTAGGTTTATATTTATTGTTTGATGTTATGGAAATAAAGTACAAACTTCATTCAAAAGTCAACAGATAAAAATCTATTTCAACGCTAACCCACAAAAATTAAAAGATGAATATCATAAATCTTAAATGTTAAGATTTCAAAGATACATCACCTATTTAGCATCTCCACTGGCAAATTAATAGTTTTTTCTTTACATCTTACCTCTACCCCTTTATCGAAATGGTGCTATGGCGGAATAGCACCATTTTATTTTAATAAGGGTTTAATCAGACTCAATGGAATAGATAAAAGAGTAGGCCCAGCTGCATAAGGTTTAATTTCATAAACATTATAAAAGAAATCAATGCTTTTATCTGTAATAATGAAATTGTCATTTAATTTGAACTTCCCATTCTCGAAAAAGTAACCATTACTTTCATCTAATTTATCCGATAATTTTAGGCTTTCTTGTTTTCTAAAAATCGTTTCAGCCATTTTCAAAAGGCGTGGTTCGTAGCCTTGTTTGAAAATATCTTTCAGTGCTATTCTTTTCAATGTTTGAGCCTCGTATGCTAAATTATAGTTCATACCCACTGGATGAGCTCCGCCCGTAAACCAATCCGTTAAAATAGAAATCATAATGTATTTTCCTTTTTGCTTGGCTACTTGTGTCGTAGTTTCCATTGTCCAAGGGATTGTATTTAACTCTGTTCCATCTTTCAATTGTTCGTTGATACCTTGGTCGTATTCGCCCAAAAATACTTTTGACGCTTCCTCCAAACTTTTCAGTTTTTGAACATCCTGATTGTTTTCTTGAAAGATTTTGAGCATTTCTTTTTGGATTGTAGCATTGAATTCGGCGTTTTCAAAAACAGGATACTTCACTTTGAAAACGGCACATATAGAATCTATTTTTACACAATTTTTACTGTGTTTTTCAAAAGTTTGGTACTTGTATTTTAAAGTATCACTAAAGAAAGTTTTGGCTTGCAGGGAATTTGTGCTAATCGCAATAATAAAAGCGAATAGATAAATGAGCTTTTTCATAGTATAAGTATCAATTTTTGAGTTGTTTGGGCTGTTAAGTAGGAGTGCTGAATGTCAATCTAAGGATTACGTTTTATCGTTATTTCATAAGAGTTTAAGCTCATGCTGCACACTTACTTATTTTTCATAAAATTCTATCGGGAGGTCGTCGGGGTCGCTAATGAAAAAGAATTTTTTATCTGTAAATTCATCAATTCTGATGGCTTCACATTCAATCTTTGCTTCTGACAAGTATTGATGAGTTTGTTGGATGTCGTTTACTTCAAAAGCCAAATGTCTTAGTCCGCAAGCTTCTGGGCGAGAAGGGCGAGAGGGAGGATTTGGAAATGAGAATAGTTCAATTTGGTATTGTCCGTTCACGGATAAATCTAATTTATAAGAATTTCGTTCGGCTCTGAATACTTCATTTTCGATTTTGAAGCCTAAAATTTCTGTATAGAATTTTTTAGAAACTGCGTAATCAGCACAAATGATAGCGATGTGATGAATTTTATTAATGTTCAACATGGTTTTTGAAAATAAATCTTGAGGAAATAGAAAGGCTTGTGTAGGTGAAAGTACAATTTTTTTTTATCTGTGGATACGCTTAGGTAGAAATATTTATCAATACTTCTGCTTTTAGGGTTTGAAATTATGAATATTGAAAATGTTATTACAAAATTCATATTCAGAAGGTTGATTTGAGCAAATAAACAACATACGATTTACTGAATGCTTTTGAACGTTTTCTAAGTACCAATTGGTAGCGGTAGCATCAAGATTCGACGTTGGTTCGTCTAACATTAATATTTCACAGTCCGACAAAAAAGCAAGTCCGAGTTTTACTCTTTGTTTCATTCCAGAAGAGAAAAACTTGATTTCTTTATTTTTTGCTTGTGGTAATTCTATAAATTCAATGAAACCCTGTACTGAGAGTTGATTTTTGAAAGGCTTGAATTTGAGATGAAATTGCAGTAATTCAGCAAGTGTAAAGTCTTCGATGAGTTCTAAGTAAGGAGCTGCAATGGTAATATGTTTGTAGAAGTTATCAATTTCTATACTTTGATGATTGGTTTGATAAGTGAGATTTCCTTCTGAATGTGGCATAAATCCAGAAAGTACTTGTAGCAGTGTAGATTTTCCACTACCGTTTGCTCCAGTAAAAGTGTAGGATTCTCCAGCATGAAAATTCTGAGAGAAGTTTCTGAAAATCCATTCATTTCTAAATTTTTTACCGAGGTTTTGTGCTACAATTTCCAAAATAGATTCTTCAATTGATGTTGAGTATTAAGATTTTAACTTAATACTCAACAATTTAATGTTTTACGATAAACCTTTCATGATACCTCTTTCAGAGTTCTTGATGAAGTTTAAGATTTCATCACGCTCTTCAGAAGCTGGAAGGTTTGTTTCAATTTGGTTAAGGGCATCAGATGTATTTAAGTTTTTTAAATAAACATATCTGTATGCTTCTTGAATGTTTGCAATTTGTTCGTCAGAGAAACCACTTCTTTTTAGTCCAACAGAATTTACGCCCACATAACTAAGTGGCTCACGAGCCGACTTTGTATAAGGAGGAACGTCTTTTCTAACCAAAGCACCACCTGCAATCATTACATGCTTACCAATTTTTACAAATTGGTGTACTGCTGCTGTACCGCCGAATCGGGCATTGTCGCCTACTTCAACATGGCCAGCCATTTGTACATTATTAGCAATGATAACATTGTTTCCGATGATACAGTCGTGAGCGATATGGCAATAAGCCATAATTAAGCAGTTTTTACCGACTTCAGTTTTATATTTATCAACAGTACCTCTGTTCAGCGTTACACATTCACGGATGGTAGTGTTATCGCCAACAATTGCCAAGGTTTCTTCTCCTTGAAATTTCAAATCTTGCGGAATAGCCGAAATTACAGCACCCGGAAAAATTCTACAATTTTTACCAATTCTTGCACCGGGAAAAATTGTTACGTTTGAGCCAATCCAACTTCCTTCACCAATTTCGACATTGTGATGTATCACGGTAAAAGGGTCAACGACCACATTTTGACCGATTTTGGCCTCGGGATGTATGTATGCTAAAGGTTGTGTCATATTAATTTATGAATAGATAATAACGAATAATTATTATGTATTATCATATTTTATCGAAAATACAGAAATGTTTTCTTTGATGCTAACAATAATAATTATTCGTGATAATTAACTCTTTCTTACCAAACTTGCTGTCATATCAGCTTCGCATACTACTTGTCCGCCAACGTAAGCTACTCCGTGCATTTTTGCAATTCCTCTACGGATGGGAGCTAATAAGTCACATTTAAAGACTACTGTATCGCCTGGAACAACGCTTTTTCTGAATCTACAATTTTCGATACCTACTAAATACGGCCAATAGTTTTCTGGGTCTGGCACAGAGCTAAGTACTAAAATTCCGCCTGTTTGAGCCATCGCTTCTACTTGCATTACGCCTGGCATTACGGGGTTGTTTGGAAAATGCCCCATAAAGTAATTTTCGTTCATCGTAACGTTTTTGATACCTACTACGCTTTGGTCATCTAAATAAATGATTTTATCAACCATTTGGAAAGGATAACGGTGAGGTAACAATTGATAGATACGGTCGAAAGTAAAAATAGGAGGTTGTTTTGGATCGTACTGAGGTACTTTGTTTTTCTCAGTTTCCAACATTAATTTTTTGATTTTCTTCGCCAACTCAACGTTTGCCGCATGGCCCGGACGAGCTGCTAAAATCTGAGCTTTAATTGGGCGACCAACTAAGGCTAAATCTCCAATCATATCTAATAATTTATGGCGAGCCATTTCATTATTATAATATAATTCTAAATTATTCAAGATACCTTTTTCTTTTGAAACACTTACTTTTGGTTTTCCTAAAACCATAGCTAAATGGTTCAATTCTTCTTCTGAATAATCACGGTCAGCAATCACGATTGCATTCGATAAATCGCCACCTTTAATCAAATCAGCTTTATAAAGTGCTTCTAATTCATGAACAAAACAGAAAGTACGGCATTTAGCAAAGCTTTCATTGAATTGACTCATCGACGTTAGATTAGCGTGCTGGCTTGTCAAAAACTTTGAATTATAGTCAACCATTGCCGTTAGGCGATAATCATTCAAAGGTAAAGCCGCTAATTCAACCCCTCTTTCAGCATCTTTATATCTGATTTCAGATGGAATTTCAAAGAATTTACGATGAGCATCTTGTTCTTCTAAACCTACTTCAAGAATCGCCTCAACAAACTTGATTGAACTACCGTCCATAATGGGTGGTTCTGGTCCATCCAATTGTATCAAAACATTGTCAATCTGACAACCTACCATTGCCGCCAATACGTGTTCTACGGTATTGATTCTTGCACCATTGTGTTCGATAGTAGTACCTCTGGATACATCTACAACGTGATCTACGTCGGCATCAGCGATAGGCTGATTTGGTAAATCTACACGCTGAAATTTATACCCGTGGTTCGGTGGAGCAGGTAAAAATGTCATATTGGCAACAACGCCAGTATGCAAACCTACGCCCGACATTGTAACAGATTGTTTGATAGTATGCTGTTTGTTATTCATTGCTTTTAAACTTATTTTCTAATTCTCTCAGACGCTTTTCGGTACTTGGTAGTTTACGAAGAAGAGCTTGTGCTTTTAAGTAGTCTAAATTTTCAGTGGCGGGTTTTCCTGCCAAAATTAAACCTTCTTTATGGAAAGTTTTTGTAACCCCAGATTGTCCTAAAACGATGGTTTTGTTCGGAACGTTGATGTGTCCATTTACACCAACCTGACCACCTATCATACAATTTGACCCCACTTTTGCCGAACCCGCTACGCCAGTTTGGGCTGCTATTACGGTATTATTACCAATTTCAACATTGTGGGCAATTTGTACTAAGTTATCAATTTTTACTCCTTCTCTAATGACAGTCGAACCCATCGTAGCACGGTCAATAGTAGCATTTGCTCCGATACTTACATGGTTTTCTAAAATTACATTCCCCAGTTGCGGAATTGTTTTATAAGTACCGTCAGCTTGTGGGGCAAAACCAAAGCCATCTGCTCCGATTACCGCATTTGCGTGAATAGTACAATTACTGCCAATAATGGTGTTTGAATATATCTTTACGCCGGGATAAATCGTGGTATAATCACCGATGACCGTTGCATCCAAAATACATACATTCGGGTAAATTTTTACATGATTCCCGATTTTGCAACCATCAGCAATATAGCTGAAAGCTCCTATATAAACATCTTCGCCAATAGTAGCAGAAGAGCTAATATAAGTAGGCTGTTCTATCCCTTTTTTTTGATTTTGAAGGAATTTTTGATACTCTTGGAGGAGTGTTGTAAAAGCTGAATAGGCGTTATCAACCAAGATTAAGGTTGGATAATTATCTTTTTTCGGTTCAAATGTTTTATCTACAATTACGGCTGATGCTTTTGTAGTATATAAAAAATGCTCATATTTAAGGTTAGACAAGAATGAAATACAGCCTTCTGTTCCTTCTTCTATTTTAGCTAATTGGTTTACTTTCAGGGTTTTGTCTCCTCTAACTTCTCCATTCAGCATCTGAGCAATTTGTTCAACGGTAAATTCCATTCGTGGGTTTGTGGTCGTTGGTGGTTGTTTTTGGACTGTTTCGCCTAACTTATTTTACCGCAAATATACATTCTTTGCCCAACATATATAATATTTTTTGACGATGTTGCTCAATGCCTTTATCGTTGGTAAATCTGAAGCCTCAGCAATATCCAATACTCTTTTGTCTTTTGTTAGGATGTTAATGTTTTGTTTTCCAGATAGATAGGCTGCATTTGATGTGTTTCCCTGTATCATCAAATATGACAAATCTTCTTTTTCAACTCCTGATTGGGCTAATAAATCAATTTGAATTTTTTCAAGAAAAGATGATTCAAATGGAGTGTCTTGGATAATTATTTTATACAATTTTCTTTCCAACAACATATTACTAATATTCGAGAGTAATTTATCAGGATGTTTTGCCCAAATTTTTACACAAGCCCAAATATCATAATCGTCCATTTCGGCAAAAGCTTTTAAGTATTTTATGTCTCCCATGAAATCATCAAGGCTTACATCATTTTCTAAAAAAAGCTTAAATGCAGGTGTGGCAAATACTGTTTCGCCTGCTCTGATTAGTTCTCTGGCTCTTCTGATAATCTGAATTAACATGGTTTCAGCACAGATAGATGTTTTGTGCAAATACACTTGCCAGTACATCAGTCTGCGTGCTGTCAGGAAATTTTCGATAGAGTAAATTCCTTTTTGTTCGACTACCAATTGGTTGTCCACAATATCGAGCATTTTCAAAATTCTATCAGCACCGATAAAGCCTTCTCGAACTCCTGTGAAAAAACTATCTCGGTTCAAATAGTCCATTCTATCGACATCCAATTGGCTCGAAATAAGTTGCGTAAAAAACTTTCGCTCGTACTTACCTGTAAACATTTCGATAGCCAAAGTCAAAGCTCCGCCCAATTCTTTATTGAGTTCTTCCATCATCAAAAATGAAATATGCTCATGCGGGACTTGGTTGAGTATGATTGACTCTAAAACATGAGAAAATGGGCCGTGTCCGACATCGTGTAATAAAATTGCAATTTGGGCTGCCTCCAACTCTTCATTCGAAATCTCGTGACCTCTACTTCTGAGCGTGATGAGAGCCTCATTCATCAGGTGCATTGCCCCCAAAGCGTGATGAAACCGAGTATGTAAAGCTCCGGGATAGACATATTCAGCCATTCCTAATTGCTTGATTCTTCGTAAACGCTGATAATAGGGATGTTCAATCAAATCAAAAATCAGTTCTGTTGGAATATTGATAAATCCATAAACTGGGTCATTTACAATTTTACGCTTATTCATTTGATATTTTTCATTAGTTGAAAATTACAATTTTTTCTTTACTATTTTATATTGAAAGGTGCATTATTTTTCACAAGTTCTCAAATGTAATCGGCAATCAAAACATTATGTGAATACTATCCAATTTACTACAAAAAAAGCGATGCAAATCAACTTTGCATCGCTTTTAAATTTATCTACGTCTGTCGCCTCTTCGGTTTCTGTGTCTGAATCTATCTTTTAACTCTTCTTTTCTACTATTGTACTTGGCAAATTGCTCTGGGCTTAGGATTGTTTTCAGTTTTTCATCTTGTGCTTTTGATAACTCTCTCAAATCACCCATTTGGTCGTGTAGTTTATCATTAGCTTCTCTAATTGATTCTCTTTTTTTTACTCTTTCTTCAATCAAAGGTTTAATTTGATTTACTTGTTCTGGGCTAAGTTCCAGCTCTTTTTGTAGGCGTTCAAGTTGCTTGTCTATCCTTTGTGCTGGATTTTTCTCGTCAGGACTAACCTTTTGTGGTTTAGAACTTTGTGCAGATAGATTCTGGATACTTATCATACAAACGGCGATAAATAAGTACATGACTGAGGTTATTTTAGTTTTCATTTTTTTAATGATTAAATGTTGAAAAAATACTTAAATCGCCGGTTAGATACTTCACAAACAAAAAGGTTTAAAAGAATTTTTAAAAAGATATTTTGTATAAATACTTTAAAAAGTCTAATTTTGCGACACAAAGACGAAAATAGCTTTGTAGGGCCTATAGCTCATTCGGTTAGAGCAACTGACTCATAATCAGTAGGTGCTTGGTTCGATTCCAAGTGGGCCCACATAAAAAATCCTCATAATCAATTGATTATGAGGATTTTTGTTTTATTGTTCCTTAAATAAACCCATCTCGTCGGCACTTGGCCCATAACAACCCGGAATCGGAATATCTAATAATCTTAGAAAAACGCCCAACTGAGCTCTATGATGAACCATTTGTGAAAAAGCATGACGAATAGTTTCACTTTTGGGAGTAGAACTATAAATAGTATCACCACTTCTCAAAGTCCACATTTCATCAAGCTGTTCTTCTTTGGCATTCAATAAATGAATTTTACTTTCTTCTAATGACTTTTCAAATAGTGCTAAAATTTCAGCCGTAGCATTTACTTTCTCAGGATTATAAGTATTTTCTGCAAAATCAAGTTCGTCAGTTGTTAAAGCAAGCGTAATCCATGAGGGAAGTTCCGCAATATGTGTCGATAAAGCTCTGATAGTCATACTTTTGGGGTGTGGCTGCCAATCGAATTTATTATCAGGGATAATAGCAAGCATTTTTCGGGTACTTACTGCCTCTTGGTCTAATTCTTTCAAAAACACATTAATCATTGTCGTAAGTTTTTTGGTTTGATTCTACAAAACAACAATGCTTCACTGACAACCCTATGTCAGTACTTTTCAAATTTTAATATTTTACGGGCAATATTTTCATGAAATCACTTAACGGAGGATGATTTTTTTGTAGAAAAGGCGAATGTGTATCTTTTACATTGAGTATGCGAGAAACCCTGAAATCTCGATACTCATTACGTTTATAGCACCAAGCAATTAAATGCCAATTGAAGGCATAAAAAATCAGACCGATGGGCTCTGCTTTCCGTTCGCTTATCTCTTCTTTGTTATTTTTATATTCAAACTCAATAATACTTTTGGCTGAAATACATTGCTGAAGAGTGGATAAGTATTCAAAACTTTGTTCTTGTGTAGGCCCTTGAAATTTAATACTTTCTGCCAGCGAATTGATTTTTTCTTTTTGGGCATTGGGTAATACCGCTTTTACTTTATTGAGTGCATTTGAATAATGTTTTTGGATTGATTTGTCAGAAAAACGATAAACGATTGATTCCATCAATAAAAGAGCGTTCGCTTCTTCGCTACTAAGTGAAATAGGAGGCAAAAAATATCCTTGAACAATAAAGTAGCCTTTGTTACTCTCGAAACCCAAAGGAATCCCCGACTCATCCATTGCTTTTAAATCTCGATACACAGTACGAATACTGATATTGAACTTCTCCGCAATTTTTTCAGCCGAGACATATTTATTGGATTGAAGTAAAGTGAAAATGCCAAAAAGTCTATCAATTCGATTCATAGTTATGTTTAGATTTTAGGTTTAAGACATTTATTGATAAAAAAATAAATTAATCGTTCATCTATAAGTTTTTATTTTTTGACCTTTATTTTTTTCAATCGTCATTATTGTTTAGACTTTTTCTTTGTCTATATTTACCTTTTTTATAGTAATATTTTGAATTTTATTATTCATAATCTAATAATTCACCCAAAATATCTTGAAAACAAATCTCTAAGCAAAAATATATCCTAAATGTTGTTTACTCAGTATTTGAGAAGAATTGTACTGACCGTAGTTCTATTTTTCTCAGGGACGCAGTGTTTTACTTATTCCCAAACGATTACTCATTTAAAGAATACAGAGGTTTATACCTTGACTTCTTTTGAGTATTACAAAACTTCTGGTTGCTCAGAAAAACCCGAAGAGATACAATTAAAAAGATTCACTCCTTACAACAAGAAGGCTGTTCATTTTGAATTTACAGATGCTACTCATTGGCTAAGAATCAACGTTCAAGCAAATGAGAAGTCGGAGTGGGTTTTAGACTGCGGAAACCCATTAATCGAAAAAATTGATGTCTTTTTTCTCAATAAAAATACTGTATCCAAACATTTGACAGGCGGTAGTTTTGTAGCACCCGCCAAGAGAAATTATCATACCGAAAATCCTAATTTCAACTTTTCACTTGAAAAAAATACTCCACAAACCATTTTAATCAGGATTCAAAGTCAAAGAGGTTTTTATTCTAAATTTTCATTATTGCCACTCAAACTTTTTGAAGAAAAATTCAATAAAAATGAACGTTCAAAATGGATATTCAACGGAATGTTGATGCTCGTGGATGTACTATTGTTAATTATTTCATTTTTTCTGATTCGCAAAACTACCTTTATTGTATTTTCATTGCACTCGTGCCTCACTACAATTGTTGTTTTAAGCTACCATCTACCTTTTGGTACTTCCTTTACCCAAATCCCAGAATATGCTTCCTTGATTAATAACTTACCTTATCGCTTACTGCCACTTTCTTGTATTTTCGTAACGTTCCATCTTCTGCCCATCAAAAGTATGTATCCGATTTGGGTAAGATGGTTTTTAGGAATAAATATACTTACAGCCATCAGCTTAATTATCGCATTAATCATTCATTATGACTGGCTGATATTGAAACTCACCGTAGAGAATACGCTCGTAATAGAGTTTTCAATTTTGGGACTTTTTATTTACGCACTCATCAGGAAAATTTACTTCGATTATCTGATTGCCCTTTCCTTCATTTCAAGTTTTATTGGATTTGTATTTTTACAGTTGCGGCTTTTACAACTTATTGATTATGATTGGGTAAATCTTTATTTGAATTTTTGTGAAGTATTAAAAATTGTACTATTCGTGTTCTTGGTTTATAGAGTAATTCTGAATTATGAAAAGGAGAGAGTTTTGGCTACAAAGTTACTTTTGAAAAACTCTGGGTTAAACGAAGTGAATGAAATTGAAGGGAAAAAAGTACAGATTCAGGCAATAGAATTAGT
>JACCDS010329239.1_pt1 | contig 13491 bp, 11 predicted proteins | sample 7446441 | NCBI WGS metagenome assembly JACCDS01 (sample SAMN15323445, study PRJNA562643) | freshwater metagenome | isolation source: river surface water | place: USA:Blue River Watershed | collected 2017-08-17 | reverse complement strand
TTGGTACTACATGCTTAGTCGGTCATTTGGTTAACCCTATGAGCGCCGGCCGGCAGGCTCTCGTCGGGCGAGTCCGATTGGTTTTAGCATCTTGGCTCCGGACAAAGCCGCCATGCGATCCTGTTAGGGGTGATCTTCCAAAGTCCCGGCTTACAGGCATGCGCGGGGGGAAGAGCATCTACTGCTTATTAGGCAGCGATTGCGTAAGTTTCGTCGTTTGCGACTACTAGTTTGCGGCTTTTTTACGAGGCCTACCGCACCTCGGCATGCACCTCAGAGTTCGTGAATCCCGTCGAATCCAGAATCAGCCCCGAATTCTGTGGACTTGAACACTAAAGTCTACGGCCATTGTACGCCGCCAGACAGGGCGACAGCAATCAAAAGTTTGCTTCGTTCCTGCCTTGTTCTTCCATGTGGTGATTGTTTGCGCGTTTTTCAAGCCTGCTCAAGTTAACGGGCTTTGTGTTTCATCGTGCGTTCTTTCTCGCGTGCCCAGTCGCGGTCTTTGATATCGTCGCGCTTATCAAATGCCTTTTTGCCTTTTGCCAGATAAAACTCCAGCTTAACCCAGCAGGCTTTCCAGTACATCGCCGTGGTCACCAGGGTGTAACCTTCGCGCTCTTTGTGACCAACCAGTTTATTCAGTTCACGCCGGTGTAGTAACAGACGCCGTGAACGCTCCGGGTCGCAGACCACGTGGCTGGATGCGCTGTTCAGCGGCTGGATTTGGGCGCCGAATAAAAACGCTTCGCCATTTTTGATAATGACGTATGAATCCGAAATATTGACTTTGCCTTGACGGATCGATTTGATTTCCCAGCCCTGCAGCTCCATACCTGCCTCGAAACGGTCTTCGAGAAAATACTCATGGCGGGCTTTTCGATTCAGGGCAATAGTGCCGCCCTGGCTTTTTCCATTCTGTTTTTTGGTCATGCTTACTCAGAGAAGAGGTTGCCGGCCGGGTTGCCGACATAGTGGCAACCGCCTTGAAAACTTGTGACGGGGGCAGGATCTGTTACAATCGCCTCCCTGATCCAGGGGAGTGAGTATGCCACAAATTGAGCGCAGCGCGCTGGTTTTTTACAGCTGCCAACAGATGTATCAGCTGGTCAACGATGTGCCGGCTTATCCGCAGTTTCTGCCCGGTTGCAGTGCTGCCACAGTCCTAAATGCCACACCACAGTTGCAAACAGCGCGGTTGGACATCAGTAAAGCCGGCATCCGGCAGAGTTTCACCACCCGAAATACCCTGGAGCCATGTCAGCAAATCAGCATGGAGCTGGTAGACGGACCTTTTAAGTTTCTGCGTGGGGGCTGGCGTTTTATTCCGCTTAATGAACAGGCCTGCAAGGTGGTCCTGACGCTGGAATTTGAGTTCACCAACAAACTCGTTGAGTTCGCTTTTGGGAAGGTATTTACCGAACTGACCGGCGCCATGGTGCAAGCTTTCACGGACAGAGCAAAGCAAGTTTACGGAGTCAATCATGGCTGACGTTATTCTGGTTGAAGTCGCTTACGCGCTGCCACAACGGCAGGCGCTGCTGAGTGTATCGGTGCCTGTGGACGCGACGGTGCGTGAGGCCGTTGAGTCTTCCGGTATTCTGCGAATGTTCCCTGAGATTGACCTGACGGTAAACAAAGTTGGTGTATGGAGCAGGACGGTGCGGCTGGAAGATTCACTGCAGGCTGGTGATCGGATTGAGATTTACCGGCCATTGATTGCGGACCCGAAAGATATGCGTAAGCGCCGGGCAGAAAAAGCCAAAGAAGAAGGGCGAGCCGATAAAGTGACCGGTGGCCGGCCTCATCCGTCGAAGTCGTCCGACGCGGGACAGGATGTCGTCGCAGATTGAGCCGCTCTCGCTTGAATTTATGTTAACTAAAAAGGCCAATGCAAGATTGGCCTTTTTGTTGGAGTCATTCAATTACCCCATTGCCTAGCCGGATTTTGCTGGCGACAGGGTTTTGAACCGCTTCGCTTTTATTGGTCCAGCGGCGTATTGAATTCTTTCGGAGTCTCGAAATCCCCACGCATCGTCACTAATTTGTCGTCTTTGAAGTTCAGCACCAGCTGTTTCTCGAAGTTGTCACCACGGCCGCCTTTTAACTGATAAAAATAATGCCAGGTGTTGTCTTCAAAGCTGTTTTCGGCGACTGGATTTCCCAGTACAAACTGAACTTGTTCTTTCGTCATCTGCACACGCAGCTTGTTAATGTCTTTCTGTTCCAGGAAGTTGCCTTGCGGCACATCAATCCGGTAAATCCAGCTGCTACAGGCTGTCATCGACAGCGCCAGCCCGGAAGCCAACAGCAAGGCTCCGGCATTTTTCAGATTCCAATTGCGCATCACTAATTTGCTACCACTATTTTATTTGGCAAAGTGCCGGGCATCATACCGCAAGGGCAGCATAAGATTAAAGCCCGTGCTGCAGAAAGCCAATTCCGGCATCTCGCGACCGGAAGATTGGCTTTGGTCTGACTCAGGGGGTACATAAAAGTTCGCGGGCATTTGCGATAGCGTGGGCACTGACATTCTCTCCGGCCAGCAGGCGTGCAATTTCGTGGACCCGCTCGTCATCATCCAGCAATCTCATGCGGGTTTCAGTATTGATGCCGTCGGTGTATTTTTCGACAAACATTTGCTGATGGCCCTGACTGGCGACCTGTGGCAAGTGGGTGACACAAATCAGCTGAGTGCTGGCGCCTAATTGTCGTAACAAGCGCCCGACACCTGCGGCAACCGGACCACTAATTCCAACATCGACTTCATCGAAAATCAGTGTCGGTGTCGTGACTTTATCCGCCAGAATCACCTGCACAGCGAGGCTGATGCGTGACAGCTCACCGCCTGAGGCCACTTTATGCAGTGCTTGCAGTGGCTGACCCGGGTTGGTACTGACCAGAAACTCAATGTGATCCCAGCCGTGGGCATTGGCACGCTCTGGCGCTTGTGCTGCCACTTCGATATGAAAACGTGCGTTGTGCATGGATAATTCGGCCATGCTGGCTGCGATCCGCGTGGACAGCTCCAGCGCTGCCTGCTGCCGGCTCTGGCTCAGCGTTTCGGCCGCTGTGCTGAATTCCCGTAATGCCTGTTGAATATGCAGTTCCAGTTGCTGCAAGCGGTCGTCATCGCCAGCCAGTTGCTGTAGTTGCTGACTGAGCAACTGATGATGTAATGCCAGCGTGTCCGGGCTGATTTGGTGTTTGCGGGAAAGATTCAGCCACTGGCCCAGGCGCTGATCGATGTCCGCCAGTCGTTCCGGGTCGATTTCAATCCGTTCGGCATAACGACGCAACTCCCGACTGGCTTCTTCAACCTGGACCAGTGCTTCCTGCAACATCTGTTCAATCGGCGATAACCGGTTGTCCAGCGCGCTGCTGTCAGACACTTCGTGAAAGGCCTGACGCAATAACGAAAAGGCATTGGCGTCGTCATTGTCGGTCAGTATTTGCAATGTCAGCTGACTGCTCTGAATTAAACCAGAGCTATGGCTGAGTCGCTGATGCTCAGCTTCAAGTTCAGCGTATTCATCTGCCTGCGGTGCAAATTGATCCAGTTCCGCAACCTGGTATTCGAGCAACTGGCGCTGTGCTTCACGTTGCTGCTGATTTTGCAGCAAGGCCTGATACTCCGCTTTTAACTGTTGCGCTTGTTTCCAGCGTTGCCGGCATTCAGCCAGTAAGTGTGGATGCGCGGCATAAGCATCCAGCAACTGGCGTTGATTGTCCGCTTTCAGCAGTTGCTGATGGGCATGCTGGCCGTGAATACTGAGCAAATGCTGACCCAGCGCTTTGAGTTGCTGTGCCGGCACCTGCACGCCGTTAATGTAGCCACGGGAACGACCTTCCTGACCGATGACACGGCGCACAATACATTCGTGGCCCATGGCCAAATCTTGTTCGGCCAGCCACTGCTGGGCAACCGGCAACCGGCTGATGTCAAAAGTTGCGACTAAATCTGCTTTTTCTGCTCCGGGCCTCACAGCCAGTCCGTCTGAGCGTTCGCCCAGACACAAAGCCAGGGCGTCCAGTGAGATGGACTTCCCGGCACCGGTTTCGCCGGTAATAGTGGTCATGCCGGGCTGCCATTCAATTTCCAGCGCCCGGACTATCGCAAAGTTACTGATATGAAGATGTGTCAGCATGCTGAGTTCCTGCGAGCAGAATAATTACTGTGAATTTATACAGTAATTTGTAAGCTGACAAGCAGGCGTCAGAAAAAAATTATAAGTATCTGAAATGGAAGGATTAATAGAGCTTGGCACCCCAACCGAGCTTGTTACGCAGTACATGGAAATAACTGTAGCCGGGCGGATGTACCAGAATGAGCGGTTTTGGATGTTTGCGGATCACGATTTCATCGCCGGGCATGACCGCCAGGATCACATGACTGTCGCAGCTGATCTGTAAATGTGCGTCATTACTGGGCGCGACTTTGAGCCGGATCTCACTGGTTCCGGCCACTACCAATGGGCGGCTGCTTAGGGTATGCGGAAACATCGGCACCAGGCTCATGGCATCCAGCTCTGGCGTCAAAATCGGTCCTCCGCCTGACAAAGAATAAGCGGTAGAACCCGTTGGCGTGCTGACAATCAACCCGTCACTACGTTGGCTGAACACGAACTCATTATTGATATAAGCTTCGAATTCAATCATATGCGCAACTTTGTCGGCATGCAGCACCGCTTCGTTAACGGCGCTGTTGCTGCTTTTGATGGTGTCGTGCCGGTGGACTTCGATTTCAAGCAGGTTGCGTTTTTCGGTGACAAACTGGCCGGCCAGCACTTCGGCCAGCGGTTGTTGGAAGCTCTCGGGGGAAAGATCGGTCAAAAAACCCAGATTCCCACGGTTGACGCCGACCACAGCGACGCCAAAACGCGCCAGAACGCGGGCAGCCCCCAGCATATTGCCGTCGCCACCGACCACGATAGCCAGGTCGCACTGTTTACCAAGATCAACTAAATCAGCCGCTTCCAGACCCGCCAGTCCGAGCGTGGCCGCCACTTTTTCTTCAACCAGCACCCGCACGTCATACTTGCGCAAAAAATGGTAAAGGCTGACCAGCGTGTGGTTAGCGCCCTGATGATTGGGTTTACCTATCAGGCCAATGGTGCGAAAACTGGGGATCATCTGAAGCATCCGTGGCTGTATTTGCGGCGAGTATACAAAGCGTACTTTAAAGCTGCCAAGCTTTTTCAATCCCGCGCCAGCCATTGATTTTTACGGTTAAATCCCCACTATAGACAAGTCATTCATTTTAACGAGCTGCTATTGGCATGTTGAGCAGGCCCGAACGTATTCTGAAACTGATTGTTGAGCAGTACCTGATGGACGGCGTGCCGGTATCATCGAAGTTCATTTCCGAGCAAGGAGATCTGCAGGTCAGTTCGGCGACAGTGCGCAATACCATGGTGCAACTTGAGCAGCTTGGCCTTATCCGGTCGCCACATACTTCGGCCGGTCGGGTGCCCACTACGCAAGGGATCCGGCTGTTTATCGACAAAATGCTGCAGCTTGAACCCGTCAGTGAACGCTGGCTGCATGAAATTCAGCAAACTTTGTTGCCACAACTGCCGCCTTCGGTGCTGATCCAGCGGGCCGGCCAGTTGCTGGCGAACTTAACCGGGCTGGTCAGTTTGCTCAGCCCGCCGAAAGCCGGTGGCCGGGTGATCCGTCAGGCCGATCTGGTTCGGCTGGCGATGGATAAACTGCTGCTGGTGGTCATTGATGCTGAAGGAGACGTGTTGCACCGCGTATTGACGCAGACCGGCGATATCAGCCAGCTGACGCTCAGCCGCAGCTTGTGTGTGCTGAACGCGGCATTGTGCGGCCAGTGCTGGCCCGATGCGATTGGCCGGCTGGCGCTGATGGCCCGGGCTGAAGGCGACGCGACCGAGCAATTGTTACTGGCGGTGATGGCTCAGCTCAGTCTTGATGAAATGCAGCAAAATCAGCCGCTGGTCTTTGGCCGCCATCATTTGCTGCAGGAAGCCGAATATCAGCGGGACCTTGCAGTGCAACAGGTCGTGCAACTACTGGAAGAACCGGCTTGCCTGCTGCAATTACTGGAACCAGTGACGCAGGATGCCGGTACCAAACTGATTCTGGGCCGTGAATCCGGTATTGCCGAGCTGAGCGGCGTCAGCATCATCGCGATGCGTTATCAGCAACAACCGCACCGGCAACTGGCGCTGCTGGGCCCCAGCCGGATGAACTACGCCCACCTGATCCCGCTGGTCGAAGCGGTTGGACTACAACTGTCAAAGCACTTGAATCAGCCGTGACAATCCCCATAATAGCCGCATTCATGTTGGAGTGAGAGAACAATGAGCGAGCAAGAAAAGGTACAAAACCCGGAACAGACCCAGGCAGAAGCGATGAACGCTGAGCAAGAACAAGTACAACTGTCTGATGAGCAACAGATTATTGCTAAACTGGAAGCTGAACTGGAAAAAGCGAAAGCCGCAGCGGCCGAGCAAACCGACTTAGCCTTGCGGGTACGCGCTGAAGCGGAAAACAGCAAACGCCGTGCCGCAATGGACGTGGAAAAAGCCCATAAATTTGCTCTGGAAAAGTTTGCCGGCGATTTGTTAGCGGTGGTGGATAACCTGGAACGCTCACTGAGTTTTATCGATCCGGCCAATGAAGCTGTCAAATCGCTGGCCGAAGGGGTGGAACTGACCCTCAAAGGCCTGCTGGATACTGTGGGCAAATATGGCGTGCAGCAAATTGACCCGCAAGGCCAGCCATTTAACCCGGATTTCCATCAGGCGATGTCAATCCAGCCCAACGCAGAGCTGGAACCCAACACAGTGATTTTTGTCATGCAAAAAGGTTATGAGCTCAATGGCCGCCTGTTGCGTCCGGCGCTGGTTGGTGTGTCGAAAAAGCCAGACTGAGGTCGCGGACATTTTCTGAAAAAACCAGCTTCGGCTGGTTTTTTTATGCTGTTTTTTCAGTGTCCTCGTTTGTCGTTCCCTGGCCTCTGTCATGGTCAAATGTTGATCAGGCGCAGTCTTTTCGCGGTTCGGCCGAAATGAGGCTGTAGCTGTCACAAAACTGCTGGCATAATCGACGCATTGCTTATATCAGAAGTTTTGCATACTGATGGAACACCACTTAGAAATTTCTTTAGATGTGAGTAGCTTACAACTGCCGCCTTGCGGCCCGCTGATCGCCGGCGAGTGGCTGCAGACGAGCAGCCGGTTTGAAGTTCAAAACCCGGCTAACGCTCAGGTGCTGGCGCTGGTGGGTAACACCACGCAGGCGGATGCCGACATTGCAGTCGCGGCTGCTGTTGCGGCTTTTGCCGACTGGCGGTTCAGCCCGGCGCGCCAGCGCGCAGAGTTGCTGGAGCGCTGGTATCAGTTGATCGCACAGCAGCAGGAGCGGCTGGCACTGTTGTTATCGGCAGAACAAGGTAAACCGCTGGCTGAAGCCCGTGCGGAGATCAGCTACGCCGCTTCTTATGTCCAATGGTTTGCCGGCGAGGCGCTGCGCCTTGACGGAGACTGGCAGGCACCCAGCATCGCTGGCCGCCAGTTGGTCAATCTGCCGGAGCCGGTCGGTGTAGTGCTGGCGCTGACGCCCTGGAATTTCCCCGCGGCCATGGTGACACGTAAAGTTGCCGCCGCTGTCGCTGCGGGTTGTACTGTGTTACTCAAACCTTCTGAACAAACCCCGCTGACTGCACTGGCGCTGGCTGAACTGGCGCTGCAGGCCGGTTTTCCGCCGGGCTTGTTGCAAGTGTTGCCGGTGGCTGAACCTGCCGCGCTGACTGCTGACCTGTTGGCCAGGTCCGAGATAGCCAAAGTGAGCTTTACCGGTTCGACGGCGGTTGGCCAGTTGTTGATGCGCCAGAGCGCGGACACGCTGAAACGGCTGTCGCTGGAACTCGGCGGCAATGCACCATTGCTGGTGTTTGCCGATGCTGATCTCGACAGTGCGGTAGCCGGCATCATGGCGGCCAAATTCCGTAACAGCGGCCAGACCTGTGTCTGCGTCAACCGGGTGCTGGCGGATGCGAAGATAGCTGCGGCCCTTGAGCAGAAACTGGCGCAGGCGGTGCTTGCACTGCGGGTCGGCCCGGCCTGGCAGCCGGATGTGCAGCTGGGGCCGCTGATCAGCGCAAAAGCGGTGCATAAAGTGCAGACGCTGGTCAGTGAAGCGTTGGCGCAGGGCGCCCGGCTGGTCTGTCAGCAGGCGGCCGTGCCGGCCGGCGGCAATTTTGTCGCGCCAGCCTTGTTGGCGGACGTTCAGATGCAGATGGCGATTTGCCAGCAGGAAATTTTCGGCCCGGTGCTGACGCTGCAGACCTTTGCCTCTGAAGCGCAGGCGCTGGCCCTGGCGAATCAATGCGAATCCGGCTTGGCTGCCTATCTGTATGGTCAGGATGAGAAACGTAATTTCAGGATAGCCCGCCGGCTGCAGGCTGGTATGGTCGGCATCAATACCACGGCTATTTCGGATGCCCGTATTCCTTTTGGTGGCACTGGCAATGCCGGTTTTGGCCGTGAGGGCTCAAAATATGGCATCCGCGAATATCAGCAATTACGGCATTTGTGCTGGGAGCTCGGCGAATGACCGGTATGCAAACCCTGCGGCGCTGGCTGCCTGGCTGCTTGTTGTGGCTGTTCACCCTGAGCGCTCAGGCGATGACGCCGCTGCACGACTATTTCAGTGAAAGCTGGACCACCCGCAATGGCCTGCCGCATAACACCATCAATGACATCAGCCAAAGTGGCGACGGCTATCTGTGGCTGGCGACCTGGGAAGGCGCGGCGCGCTACGATGGCCGCAATTTCACCGTGTTTGGCCGCGGGCAACAGACTGGTTTGCCGGATGCTGGCATGCGGACTTTGCAACTTGAAGCGGACGGCAGTTTGCTGGTGGCCGGCTCCCGTGGCGGCTTTGCCCGTGTCAATCATGGTCAGTGGCAGTCGTATCCACCTTTGGGGTTTTTAATCAATCACTTACTGCGTGATCAACGTGGCCAGCTGTGGTTTGCCACTGAAGGCGGTGGTGTGGTGCGTCAGCGCTCTGATGGCAGTTATCAGCGCTATGGCCAGGCAGAAGGGCTGACCAGCCGGGTCGTCTACAAAATCCTGCAGGACCGGCAGGGCATTTTATGGTTTACCACGCCGCAAGGCCTGTACCGGCTGGACCCGCTGGCCGCACAACCAACCTTTGAACTGCTGGCGGCCGACTCAGGCCTGCCGCCGGTCAGTGCTTTTGTCGTCGCGCTGGATGGCGATGGTGTGCTTTTGGTCGGGACTGAGCATGGGCTGTACCGCTGGCAGCAGCAGTCCTTTGTGTTGCTCGATGCCAGGCTTGCCGGTGTCAGTGTGTCGGCGCTGATGTTGCGCGCCGATGGTCAGATCTGGATTGGCACTATTAATCAGGGCTTGTTCCGGCTCAGCAGCCTCGGGCTTGAACAAATCAGTGTGGTACAGGGGCTGCCGAATAACCGGGTGCTGGCGATATTTGAAGACGCCGAGCACAGCATCTGGATTGGCACCAATGGCGGCTTATTCCGGCTGCGTGAAACGCCTTTTACCAATCTGACTCAGGCGCAGGGGCTGAACGATAACTATGTGCGCACTGTGCTGGAAGACCGCAACGGCGATGTCTGGATTGGCAGTGCCGGCGGGTTGAATGTATTGCGAAAAGGGGTGCTGAGCCGCGTTGCGCTTAAAGATCAGGCGTCGGTGCTGAGTCTGACTCAAGGGCCGGACGGCGATATCTGGGTTGGTACCTACGCGGATGGCGTATTCCGGCTGCGACATGGTCAGGTGGTGGGCCATCTGACGCGGGCCGACGGCCTGGCCAGTAATGAGGTGCGTGCCATTGCGGTATCCGCTGAGCAGGCATTTTTTGGCACGTCCGGCGGGCTCAGTGTCTGGCAGCAGGAGCGTTTTCGCAATCTGACGCTGGCGCATGGCTTGCCCGCGCTGTTTGTCACCGCACTCAAATTGCAGCAGTTGCCGGATGCATCAGCGCCTCAGCTTTGGGTTGGCACGGGTGCCGGCGCAGCGTTGTGGCGTGACGGCGAGCTGAAAAAACTGGATTTCAGTGCGCTGGAAGGCACTGAATACGTGTTTGATTTTCATTTGGCAACCGATCCGCGCTGGGTTTGGCTCGCCACAGACAGGGGCCTGATCCGCTACGATCAGCAACAAGGCAGTTTGCGCCTGATTGGCCAGAAAGCCGGCATGCCGGTTGAGAAAGTGTTCAGCGTGTTGCCTGACCATCACGGTGCATTCTGGCTGAGCAGCAACAGAGGCATAGTCCGGTTGTTGCAGCAAGATGTGATTGCGGTGGCGGATGGCCAGCATGAGCGGTTGCAGACGGCAGAGCTGTTTGGTGAAACGGACGGCATGCAAAGTGCTCAGTGCAACGGCGGCTCAATGCCGGCGGCCAGTGTGCGTCAGGATGGTACTTTGTGGTTTGCGACCTCTCAGGGCGTGGCGACGCTGGATCCGGACCGGTTGGAGCAGTTCAGTCTCAAGCCGCCGCCGGTGGTGGTGCAGGCGCTCAGTGCCGATGGCCGCGAGGTGCCGCTGGAGCAGGCCAGCCTGCCGGCCGGCACCCGGCGGGTCAAAGTGCAGTACGCCGGCCTGAGTTATATGATGCCGTCGCGGATTTTGTACCGCACCCAGTTACAAGGGTTTGAACAGGACTGGGTCGACCGCGGCAGCAGCAGTGTTGCCGAATATACCAACCTGCCACCGGGGCAGTATCGCTTGCTGGTCAGCGCTGCTTATCCTGAAAGCGACTGGAGTACTGCCGTCGCCTGGGCCGAATTTCACATTGAGCCTTTTTTCTGGCAGCAGCGCTGGGTGCAGTTTGCCGCCGGCCTGTTGCTGACGCTGGCCGTGCTGGGGTTTATCCGCTGGCGGCTGTTGCGTCTCAGCCAAAGTGAGCTGCGGCTGCGGTATCAGGTGGCGGAAAAAACCGCTGAACTGCTGGCCCAGGCGCAATCTTTGCGTCAGCTGGTGACGGAAAAAACCGCGCTGGCCGAGCAGCTGAAAAGCCAGGCCAATGCCTTTGAAGCCCAGGCCCGCGAAGATGGGCTGACCGGGCTTGCCAACCGGCGCGCTTTTGACGAGCGGCTGGCGCTGGAATTTGCCAGAGCGCAGCGACAACAGCTGCCATTGTGTCTGGTGATGCTGGATGTCGATCATTTTAAAACCATCAATGATCGTTTTTCACATCAGGTCGGCGACCAGGTGTTACAGCAATTGGCGCAGTTACTTAAAGAACAAATCCGCGAAATTGATCTGGTGGCGCGCTGGGGCGGTGAAGAATTCGCGCTGTTGCTGCCGCAGACCACACTGGACGTTGCCACTGAGGTCTGTGAGCGGCTGCGTGAAGCCATCGCGGCGCTGCAGTTTGCCATACCGGAGCTGCAGGTGACGGCGAGCTTCGGCATTGCCTGCAATCTGGATGTCAGCAGTTATGACAAATTGCTGAGCCGGGCGGACCGCCAGCTTTATCAGGCAAAAAATCGTGGCAGAAATTGTGTCTGTTGCTAAGCGTTGCCGCTATGCTCTGTTTGCTGTAGCGGATGGAGAAGCCGGGTGATTGTAAAGTGTTTGGTGTTGGCACTGGCAAGCGTGTCCTGGTGGTCGCAAGCGCGGCAGGAGATGCAGGCTCTGAGAGTGCCGCACATTGCCGACGCGCCACCTTTTATGCTGACAGACGAATCACAGGTTCCGGTCGGCGGCATCCTGTTCGATTTATATCAGCGGTTGTCTGCCGAACTGCAAAGGCCACTGCAAATTGACGCTATTCCGCGCAAAAGAGTGACGGAGCTGCTGCTACGCGGCAAACTGGATTTTTACTGCAATGGCACGCCGGACTGGTTTACCGAGCCTGAGTTACGCTGGAGCCCGCCGTTGTTTGTGCATCGGGACTTGTTCGTGTCGCTGCAGCCTTACCGCAATTTCGCTGATTTCCGCCAGCGCGTCAGCGGTAAAGTAGGCACCACTTTTGGTTATGTGTATCCCACGCTGACCGAGTTGTTTGCGCGCGGTCAATTGCAGCGGATTGACAGCTATTCGCCGGCTGAAACTGTCCGCCATCTCAGCAGTGGGCATATTGCGGCGGCCGTACTGTCTGAGTTTGAGTTCAGTTATCTGCTGCGGGCCAAAGGCCAGTATCATGTGGTGGAAATTGAACGCAATGACATCCGCTGCATGTACTCGCCAGCCCTGAGCCCTGCGCTGATCCGGCAGTTGGATCAAACGCTGCTGCGACTTAAAAGCGAAGGGGAACTGGAAAAAATCCTCAGCCGCTATCGTTGACTTCGCACCATCTTCTGATCTGACAGGCCGTCAGGCCCATTCCTGCACCTTGGTTAACAGTGTCCGTGCATCAAAAGGCTTGGCGACATAATCGTTCATCCCGGCATTGAGGCATTCACGGCGGAAATCTTCAGTCGCATGGGCGGTCAGCGCAATCACTGGCAGGCGGGATAAATGCGGCTGCTGGCGCAGCAGGCGGGTCGCGGTGTAGCCATCCATGGTGGGCATGTGCACATCCATCAGCACCAACTGATAGCTGTGTTCAGCCAAATGCTGCAGTGCCTGCTCACCGTGATCGGCCACGTCCACCTCGAAGCCGGCATGCTGCAAAATGATGCGCGCCAACGTCTGGTTATAGCTGTTGTCTTCCACCAGAAGAATACGGCCTTTGCCCGGTTTGGTACCTCCGGGACCGGCAATAGCTGCGCGGGCAGGTGCTGATACTGGTTCTGCTGCAGCGGAGGGCGTTGTCGCTGTGGTCTCGGTCGCTGCAGGCGCAGGGTTCTGTCCTGACTCCGTCGCAACGTCGGCACGGAAACTCCGGACACTGAAGCTGAACGTGCTGCCAATACCGGGCTGACTCTGCACATCAATCCGGCCGCCCATCAGCTTCACCAGCCGCTGCGCAATACTAAGACCCAGGCCTGTGCCGCCGTATTTGCGGCTGGTCGAGCTGTCGGCCTGACTAAAGGCCTGAAACAGATTCTGGCATTGCTCAGGGCTCAGGCCAATACCGGTGTCCTGTACAGCGAAATGCAGCCAGACTTCAGCCGCCGTTTCTGGTGTTTTCACTTGTCTGGCGAGATCTACCCGCAGGATCACCAGGCCTTGTCCGGTAAATTTAATCGCGTTGCTGAGCAGATTGATCAGCACCTGGCTGAGCCGCAGCGGGTCCCCAATCAGCCAGGCCGGCACTTGCGGGTCGACGCTGAACTGTAACTCCAGGCGTTTCTGCCGGGCTTGTTCAATAAAGAGGTCGCGGATTTGTTGCAGCATATCCTGCAGGCGGAAGCGCACCTGTTCGAGCTCCAGTTTGCCGGCTTCGACTTTGGAGAAGTCGAGTATGTCATTGATGATGCTCAGTAAAATTTTGCTGGATGCGGTGATCTTACTTAGATACAGCTGTTGGTCCGCAAAGGACTCACTGTTTTGTGCCAGCTGGGCAAAGCCGATAATGGCATTC
>JACCDS010344692.1_pt1 | contig 13499 bp, 12 predicted proteins | sample 7446441 | NCBI WGS metagenome assembly JACCDS01 (sample SAMN15323445, study PRJNA562643) | freshwater metagenome | isolation source: river surface water | place: USA:Blue River Watershed | collected 2017-08-17 | reverse complement strand
GTGTATCTGGTGAAATCTGGTTAAAAATCAGCCAACTTTCGCCAGGTGCGCTGCGAGGCGAGCAGCCGTAAAACCAGGCCCTGTTTCTTCCCGTTAAAGTAGTGCAAGTACGTATGATTAAAATTAAAAAAGGATTGGACATTCCCCTGTCGGGCAGTCCTAAACAAGTGATCCATGACGGTCCTGCCGTCAAGTCGGTCGCGTTACTGGGTGAAGAGTATGTCGGTATGCGTCCCACAATGCTGGTTGAGGTTGGGGACAAGGTAAAACGAGGTCAGGGTCTTTTCGAAGACAAAAAAAATCCTGGCGTTAAGTTTACTGCCGCAATCTCTGGAACTGTAACTGCGATAAACCGTGGTGCCAAACGTGTGCTGCAATCTGTTGTGATTGAAGCAGACGGTTCAGACGAGGCTGTACAGTTCGGCAAATATGATGCCGGACAGCTGGCCACTCTGGACAGCGCCGTTGTCAGACAGCAGTTGCTGGATTCCGGTTTGTGGACTGCATTCCGCACCCGTCCTTTCAGCGCAGTGCCTGCCATTGACAGCACCCCGCGCGCGATTTTCGTTACTGCCATCGACACCAACCCACTCGCGGCTGATCCTTCAGTCGTCATTGCGGCTGCAGCGGCTGATTTCCAGCATGGCCTGACAGTTCTGGGTCAGCTGACTGACAGCAAGATTTATGTCTGTAAAGCGTCGGGGGCCAATATCCCGGCAGCAGGCAAAGTACAGGTTGAAGAGTTTTCAGGGCCGCATCCTGCGGGTCTCCCCGGAACGCACATTCATTACCTGGAACCTGTTTCTCTGAAAAAAGTGGTTTGGCACATCAACTATCAGGATGTGATCGCTATCGGCAAGTTGTTCACCAGCGGTGAATATCGCGCTGATCGTGTGATTTCTCTGGCAGGACCTGTTGTGAAAAATCCACGGCTGATCAAGACCGTGTTAGGTGTTTCTGTGACTGAGCTCACCGCAGGTGAACTGTCAGAAGGCAATAACCGTATCATTTCCGGGTCAGTGCTGGCGGGTAAAACAGCTGTGGGCGTCCATGCATATCTGGGCCGCTTCCACAATCAGATTTCCGTCCTGGCGGAGGGTTATGAGAAAGAGTTCCTGGGCTGGATTGCGCCAGGTGCGACGAAGTTCTCGGTCACCCGTGCTTACTTATCCCATCTGAATCCAAAACGTCTGTTCAATATGACCACGACGACCAACGGGTCTGATCGCGCCATGGTGCCAATTGGCAACTATGAGCGGGTGATGCCGCTGGATATTCTGCCAACACTGTTGTTGCGCGACCTGCTGGTCGGTGATACCGACGGCGCAGTCACGCTGGGTTGTCTGGAGCTGGATGAAGAAGATCTGGCGCTTTGTACCTTTGTCTGCCCTGGTAAATACGACTACGGCGTGGCATTGCGCGATGCGCTGACGACCATCCAGAAGGAAGGTTAAGATGAGTTTGAAGCATTATTTAGAAAGTATCGAGCCGCATTTTGAAAAAGGCGGTAAGCACGAAAAGTGGTATGCGCTGTATGAGGCTGTCGCCACTATTCTGTATACACCAGGTAAAGTAACGAAGTCAGCAACGCACGTACGTGACAGTATCGATCTGAAACGTATCATGATTTTTGTCTGGCTGATGCTGTTCCCTGCTATGTTCTTCGGGATGTTCAATATTGGACATCAGGCTGCTGCTGTCCTGTCCGAAACAGTAAAACTGCCGGAAACCTGGCAAGTGGGTCTGTTCCACGCCTTGGGTGGTGAGCTGACAGCCGATTCAGGCTGGGGTGCGAAAATGTGGTACGGTGCCTGCTGGTTCCTGCCTATTTATGCCACAGTCTTTATCGTTGGTGGTTTCTGGGAAGTCCTGTTTGCTTCTGTGCGTAAGCATGAAATCAACGAAGGTTTCTTTGTTTCCTCTATTCTGTTTGCGTTGATTCTGCCAGCAACCATCCCACTGTGGCAGGCTGCGCTGGGGATCACTTTCGGTATCGTCATCGCCAAAGAAGTGTTTGGTGGTACGGGCCGTAACTTCCTGAACCCGGCTCTGGCTGGCCGCGCATTTCTGTTCTTCGCTTACCCGGCTGAGATTTCAGGTGACAAAGTTTGGACTGCGGCTGATGGTTATTCGGGCGCTACCATGTTGTCGCAAGCCGCCAACGGTTCTTTGACTGACTGGTCGATCAATGCCCAGTGGTGGGATGCGTTCTATGGTTTTATTCCAGGTTCTGTCGGTGAAACCTCAACGCTGGCGCTGCTTATTGGTGGCCTCGCGCTGATTTATCTGCGTATCGCTTCATGGCGGATTGTCGCAGGCGTGATGGTTGGTACTATTGTTTTTGCCACGCTGTTTAACATGATTGGTTCAGCCACTAACCCGATGTTTGCGATGCCTTGGTACTGGCACGTAGTACTGGGTGGTTTTGCCATCGGTATGTTCTTTATGGCAACAGATCCGGTTTCCGCTTCATTCACCGACTCGGGTAAGTGGGCTTACGGGATTCTGATTGGTTTTATGGTTGTGATGATTCGTGTAGTGAACCCTGCTTATCCTGAAGGCATGATGCTGGCGATTCTGTTCGCTAACCTGTTCGCGCCATTGTTCGACTATATGGTTGCCCAGGCAAATATCAAACGGAGGCTGGCACGTAATGTCTAATAACGAAAGTATCGGCAAGACCTTCGGTGTTGTCATTGGTCTGTGTCTGGTCTGTGCCGTCGTGGTTGCCGCTGCAGCTGTAGGTTTACGACCGACGCAAAATGAAAACAAACTGCTTGATTCGCAGAAAAACGTGCTGGCTTCGGTCGGTTTGCTGAAGGAAGGTTCTGTCAAGGAGCTTTACAGCAAGCATATTCGCGAGCGTCTGGTGAATCTGGAAACAGGCGAATTTGCTGATCAGGACGCAGCAAAATACGACTACCGCAAGATGATGAAAGATCTGAACGGCAGCAACGCGTTAGACGGTGCTGAAGATCTGGCAAAAATCAAACGCGTTGCCAAACTGGCACCAGTGTATATCGCTTACAACGACGGTGTGGAGTCAGGTAAAGTCAGCGCTGTGGTGCTGCCGGTTCATGGTTATGGCCTGTGGTCAACCATGCACGGCTTCCTGGCTCTTGATACGGATGGCAACACCATCAAAGCACTGAACTACTACGAGCATGGCGAGACGCCAGGCTTGGGTGGCGAAATCCAGAACCCGAAATGGGTTGCTCAGTTTGTCGGCAAGAAATTGTTTGATGAGCAAGGCAAACCTGCGATTAAGGTGCTGAAACCTGGCAATGCAAATCCAGCGTCAGCACATGACGTCGATGGCTTATCAGGTGCGACGCTGACCAGTAATGGTGTGCAACATACATTTGATTTCTGGGCAGGTGCCAAAGGTTTTGCTCCTTTCCTGGCCAAAGTTCGTGAAGGAGCATTAAACAATGGCTAATGCGAAAGAGATGAAATCCCTGGTCCTTGGGCCCGTCTTTGCGAATAACCCGATTGCCTTACAGGTTCTGGGGATTTGTTCGGCACTTGCAGTAACGACCAAAGTTGAAAAAGCGTTAGTAATGGGGATAGCTGTGATGTTGGTCACGGCCTTCTCTAACTTCTTTATCTCACTGATCCGCAACCATATTCCAAGCAGCGTCCGTATCATCGTGCAGATGACCATCATCGCTTCTTTGGTTATCGTGGTTGATCAGGTGCTGAAGGCGTATGCCTATAGTCTGGCCAAAGAGCTGTCTGTATTTGTGGGTTTGATCATCACAAACTGTATCGTAATGGGCCGTGCGGAAGCTTATGCAATGAAGAGCCCGCCGCTGATGTCATTCCTGGATGGTATCGGTAATGGTTTGGGTTATGCAGTCTTGCTGTTGATCGTTGGTGTGATCCGCGAGCTGTTCGGCTCAGGCACCTTAATGGGTGTGGAAATTCTGCCCCTGATCAGTGCAGGCGGTTGGTATCAACCAATGGGTCTGTTGCTGATGCCACCGAGCGCCTTCTTCATCATTGGTCTGTTGATTTGGGGTCTGCGTACGTGGCGCCCTGAGCAGCAAGAGAAACATTAAGGAGTTACGACATGGAACATTATATTAGTTTGTTTGTCCGTGCCGTATTTATTGACAACCTTGCGCTGTCATTCTTTCTCGGTATGTGTACTTTTATTGCAGTCTCCAAACAGGTGAAAACTGCTTTCATGCTTGGTGTTGCGGTAACAGCGGTGTTGGTACTGTCTGTACCCGTGAACAATCTGGTTGTGCACTATTTGCTGGCACCGGGTGCACTGGCATGGTTAGGTTTTGCCGAGACAGATTTGATGTTTCTGGGCTTTATCACTTATATCGGTGTTATTGCTGCATTGGTTCAGATCCTTGAAATGTTCCTCGACAAGTACATTCCGTCTTTGTACAACGCGCTTGGGATTTTCCTGCCTTTGATCACGGTAAACTGCGCGATCTTTGGCGGCGTCGCCTTTATGGTTGAGCGTGACTACAACTTTGGTGAAAGTGTGGTATTTGCAGCAGGTAGCGGCATTGGCTGGGCGATGGCCATTACGCTGATGGCTGCGGTCAGTGAGAAACTGAAATACGCTGATATGCCTGCAGGGATCCGGGGATTAGGTTCCCGCTTCCTGATGGTCGGTCTGATGGGTCTGGGCTTTATGTCCTTCTCTGGTGTTTCACTGTAAACGCCCGCGGTAAAAGGAAAGAGCAATGCAAGAGATTATTCTTGGCGTAGGTATGTTCACAGTGCTGATCGTGGCACTGGTAATCATGATCCTGGCGGCCAAAGCAAAACTGGTGTCTTCTGGTGAGATCACGATCAGCATCAATGGTGATGCCAGCAAAGCGATTAAAACGCGTGCGGGCGGCAAGCTGCTTGGCGCCTTGGCAGACCGTGGTATCTTCCTGTCGTCTGCTTGTGGTGGTGGTGGTTCATGCGGCCAATGCCGTGTGCACGTTCACTCAGGTGGCGGCGATGTATTGCCGGTTGAATTCGGTCATCTGACCAAGGGCGAACGCCGTGAAGGTTGTCGTCTGGCTTGTCAGGTCGCAGTGAAGACCGACATGGACATCGAAGTTGAGCCAGAAATTTTTGGTATCAAAAAGTGGGCTTGTACTGTTATCTCTAATGACAACAAAGCAACGTTCATTAAAGAGCTGAAGCTGCAGATCCCGGATGGCGAGTCTGTTCCATTCCGTGCCGGTGGTTACATTCAGATTGAAGCGCCGGCTCACCACGTGAAGTACGCAGATTACGATATCCCTGCAGAGTACCGTGGCGATTGGGAACGTTTTAAATTCTTCACGCTGGAGTCTAAAGTGGATGAGCCGACGATTCGTGCTTATTCCATGGCAAACTATCCGGAAGAAGAAGGCATTATTATGCTGAACGTACGGATCGCAACGCCGCCGCCAAACAACCTGACACTGCCATGCGGTAAGATGTCTTCTTATATCTGGAGCCTGAAAGCTGGCGACAAAGTGACGATTTCTGGTCCGTTTGGTGAGTTCTTCGCGAAAGACACTGATGCAGAAATGGTGTTTATCGGTGGTGGTGCAGGTATGGCGCCAATGCGCTCTCACATTTTCGACCAGCTGCGCCGGTTGAAGTCAAAACGTAAGATCACTTTCTGGTACGGTGCCCGTTCGAAGCGTGAAATGTTCTATGTGGAAGATTTCGACATGCTGCAGGCGGAAAATGACAACTTTAAGTGGCATGTGGCTTTATCTGATCCGCAGCCTGAAGATAATTGGACTGGCTACACTGGCTTCATCCACAACGTCATTTATGAGAACTACCTGAAGAACCACAAAGCACCAGAAGATTGTGAGTTCCACATGTGTGGTCCACCAATGATGAACAAAGCTGTGATCAATATGCTGAAAGATCTTGGCGTAGAAGATGACAACATCCTGTTGGATGACTTCGGCGGTTAATTATTGCCTGATAAAAAAACCAACCTGCGGGTTGGTTTTTTTTTGCCGCTGCGCTGGCTGGATTACCAGGCGGGCCGCGGCTGTCAGCGACCACGCGGGCAGGCGACAAAAGCATAGTCTGCCTTAGCTAAAAGCTGATAAAATACCGCCCGGTTGCCAGTCCGGCGGACTGACGTGTTTTTGCTAAATGAGGTCGTCATGGAAATCTTTGTCCTGACATTTGCTATTTTTCTGGTTGTCGTTTTGGCAATGGCTGTGGGTTATATTCTGCAACGCAAAACGATCGCTGGCAGTTGTGGTGGATTGGATGCCCTGGGTATCGAAAAAGCCTGTGACTGCGAAAAACCCTGTGAACGACGTCTCGAACGTATGCGCAAAGAAAAAAGCTGGCAGGAAAACAAAATCATCTGAGCTGCCAGCGCTCTGAACTCTGACCTACAAGGAATTTCACCATGGCTTATCCTACTCCTGTGGCCGTGGCATCTTTGCAATCCGCAACTTTGGCCGGACCCTGGGATGCCCTGATTTGTATCGCCGAACAGATTGAACATTATCCTGACCCTGAACTGGTGCAATGGCTTAAGCAACAGCAGCGGATTGACCAACGTATCGGGCGTGAGACAGTGACATTGGTGTGTCCTTTGGTCGTCGGACAGCGCCTGATTGTTGCACCGACGGGTCCACTGAATCGTTATTATGATGATGTCCGTTGTTTTGCCGATGTTGCTAAACAGGCCATCCTGCAAGCAAAAACAGCGGGTGCTGTAAAGCCTTTACTGTGGGTGCAGGCGCCCGCAGAACCCCGTTTTCAGCAAGCTTTAGCGGTCAGTTATCTGGCTGCTGCGCAGGCGCTGTGGCAGCCGCTGGAAGGACGCGAAGCCCGCGGGGAAATGGCGGTAGAACCGGTTCAGCAGATTGGTTTAGTGGGGATGGACAGCAACGAAGCGCGCTTCCTGGCCGCTACTGAAGCCGGCCGCCGGTTGGCTCGGGATTTATGCGGTACGGAGCCAGAGCGCATGGCCCCGCGTCGGTTTGCCGATTATTGTGTGGAAGCTTTCAGTGGTTCTGCAGTATCGGTGGAAGTCGAAACCGATGTCGAGCGTTTGCAGGCCGATTATCCGTTATTGATGGCTGTTGCACGCAGTTCTCTGGCGGTGGAGCGCCACAAACCGGCCGTGATCCGGCTTGAATACAAACCTGCCGGTGAAATTAAGCAGACCTTGTTGTTCGCCGGCAAAGGCTTGGTGTACGACACCGGCGGCGCTGATCTGAAAATCAATGGTGGCATGGCGGGGATGAGCCGCGATAAAGGCGGTGCGGCTGCTGTTGCCGGATTCCTGAAGACTGTCGCTGAACTCCAGCCAGAAGGCATTCATGTGATTGCTGAAATCGGCGCCGTTCGCAACAGTATCGGCTCCGATGCCTTTGTTGCCGATGAAATTATTACCAGTCGCGCCGGCGTGCGGGTTCGTATTGGCAATACGGATGCAGAGGGCAGATTGGTGTTGGCTGATTTGATGGCGCATTTACGTGAGCAATCTCAGGGTTTACCCAATGCGACTCTGTTTTCGGTGGCGACTTTGACCGGCCATGCGGCACGCGCAGTAGGCCCCTACACTGCACTCGTTGAAAACGGTGTGGCACGCGAGGGTTCAGTCTCTGCAAGTATCGCCAATGCCGGCGAATTATGGGGCGATCCGGCAGAGTTGTCGTCCAGCCGTCGCGAGGACTTTGCTTTTATCAGACCGCGTAGTTGTGCGGATGACGTGCTGAGCTGTAATAACGCGCCTTCTTCAGTGACGGCGCGGGGGCACCAGTTCCCGATGGCGTTTCTGGTGGTAGCTGCGGGACTGGACCAAGCGACTGAGTCTGCGGCAAATCTGGCATACGTCCATGTGGACATCGCGGGCAGCGGTGTTGATGGGGGCGACTGGCAGCATGGCAAACCGTCAGCTGCACCTGTTACCAGTCTTGCCGCCCGTTATCTGCGTTAAAAACGCCTGCCGGTCAGTCAAAGTTGCTGACCGGCGCACAATGCGAAATCTGTTGTCGGTTCAGCAGCAGCTGTTTATGCTGTACCGACATTTTCAGGCAGACCGGGTCAGGTTAATGGACGCATGAGACTCCGCGAAACCCTTGTTATTTATATGTTTCCTTTGTTGGTACTGCCGACCTTGGTGCTGGGGTATCTGGCCTATCGCTTCAGTGCGTCTGCTTTTGCCCATCAAGCCTACATCCAGGTTGATAAGCATCTGGCAAGCCATCAACAAAAAATCGATACCTTCCTGCGCAGCAATCAGCTGCAGTTGCTGCATCTGAGCCAAGTCGATGAAATTCAGCAGTTTATGGTGTCCCACCAGAATGGCAGCCAGCTTAGCGCACAGTTTGAGCAATACCGTAACCGCAATCCAGGTACAGAGCAGGTCAGACTGATGCGGTTAAACGGTGAAGTGCTGATGCAATCGCCATCACAGCCTAGTTTGCCCGCATCAGGACGCTTTCGGGCTGATTATTTCTCCCTGTTGCAGGGCATGATTGATGACGCCGGCATTTTTATCGGCCGCGAAACTGAGCAGAGTGCGCTTAAAGTGGTGCTGGCGAACAAGGTGTACCAGAACGCCAGAAACGACAATGAGATTGATCGTTTGTGGGGTTATCTGGTGATCAATCTGGATATCAAGCTGATAGACGAAGTCGTTCAGGACCAGTTGCTAAACTCAAGCGTCAATTTGATTGTAAGCCCCGGTGGTGTCATTGCTTACGCCGATAAACCCAATTTGATTGGCAGCGCACTGGCGCCGACGAATCTGGCTCAGGTAGAGCAGGCCGTCGGGGCGACGGCGCTGAAAGAAATCGTGTTGTTAGGCCGGCCCATGCAGGTGTTAGGCGCCCGTTTGCCCGGTGGCTTTATGCTGGTGACAGCGGTCGAGCAACAAGAACTGTTGTCTTACAGCGAATATTTGCCGCCTTTGCTGTTTTTACTCAGCCTGGTGTTTGCCATTGGTTTGCCCTGGTTCTGCTACTGGCTGTTGATCCGTTACATTTTTGATCCAATTAAAGTGCTGACAGAAGCAAAAACAGCGGTAGGGCGCGGCGATTTGAGTACTTTGTTGACTGTTCGCAAACAAGATGAACTGGGTGATATGTTCGCCGCCTTTAATGTCATGGTGCGACAGCTCAGGGTTTATCGTGAACGTGAACGGGCGTACAAGCAGCAACTGGAAGAGAAAGTACAGAAACGCACGCAGGATTTGGCCAGGGCGAACAGCAATCTCGCCAGCGCTAACCAACAGTTGATCACGGCCCGTGAAGCGGCCGAGCAGGCCAACCGGCTTAAGAGTGTGTTTTTGGCCAATATGAGCCATGAAATCCGCACACCGCTGACTGCAATTATTGGTTTTAGCGAGCAGGCGATGGCGGAGTCCGATAAAGAACAAACTGATGATTACCTGAAGCGGGTATTACGCAGTGGCGGCCATTTACTGAGCCTGATCAACGACATTCTTGACCTGTCGAAAATAGAGGCGGACAAGCTGGAGTTATCGATCGTGCAGTTCAATTTCCTGCAACTGATGGATGAGATATACCAGCAAACCCGCGACCAAGCACAGAGCAAGGGGCTCGATTGTCAGCTTGAGCTCAATTACCCATTGCCCGAGTATTTACGCACTGATGAAGTCCGCTTTCGCCAGGTGTTGCTGAATCTGACCAGTAACGCTCTGAAATTCACTCAGCGCGGTAAAATTGTCATTCAGGTTAGTTACTTGCCTGGTGATGAGCTTTTACAGATCCGCATTAAAGATACCGGGATCGGCATGTCGCCCGAAGAGCTCAGTAAACTGTTCCAGCCATTTGTGCAGGCTGACGCCACTGTAACGCGCCATTTCGGTGGGACAGGTTTAGGTTTAGTGATTTCGAAGAAACTGATGCAGCAGATGCATGGCGATATTGAAGTTGAGAGCGTCAAAGGGCTTGGCAGCAGCTTCGCAATTAAAATGCATTGCGACACCCATCAAATCAGTCTGGTTGAACATTTTGAGCCGGCAGCAGCCGTTGTGCCGGAGCAACCCGAATCGGCTTGTCAGGAGCGGCTGCGTATTCTGGTCGCTGAAGACAATACTGATAATCAATTGTTGGTTGCTGTGCTGCTGAAAAAAATTCACGCGGACTACACCATGGTGGCAAACGGCCATCAGGCGGTGCAAAAAATGCTGCTGGATGACTACGATTTGGTGTTTATGGATATGCAAATGCCGGAGATGGGCGGGGAAGAAGCCACCCGGCTGATCCGACATGCCGGTATTGATGTGCCGATTATTGCGCTGACAGCCAACGTGATGCGGGAAGATCATCAGCGTTATCTGGAAGCAGGCTGCCAGGCTTTGCTGGCAAAACCGATAGTACAACAGGATTTTTACGCGATGATTCGTGCGTATACCCGGCAGGACCGCTCACTGGAGCTGGAGTTGGCGGAACGTCTGGCACAGGACCCGGCCATCATTGCATTAAAGCAAGACTTTGCCAGCCGTTTGCCGCAGTTGGTCGCACAGATGCAGGAACTGCAACAACAGCAAGACAGCGCCAAGCTGCAGTATGAGGCGCATAGCCTCAAAGGCTGTGCCGGCAGTATGGGGTTTCCAGCCTTTACACAATTGGCCGCTGAGTTAGAACAGGCGGCAAAAAGTGGTGATTTATTCACCAGTCAGTTGATTATTCAGCGCATGCAACAACAGCTCAAGGCTGCAGCTCTGAGGCCGGAGGTCAGCGATGTCAGTTCCGTTTGAATTACACCCACAGCTGGCCAAAGATTCCATTTGGCTGGCGGACTGGCCGCTGTGCCAGGTTCGTTTGTGCAACGATAGCAACTATCCGTGGTTTATTCTGATCCCCCGCCGTGCTGACATCCGGGATGTGATTGATTTGCCTGAGCATGAACAAGATTTGTTATGGCAGGAGAGTCGGCGGCTCAGTCACTATCTGAAGCAGGATTATGCGCCGGATAAGCTGAATCTGGCCGCGCTTGGCAACATGGTGCCACAACTGCATGTGCACCATATCGGCCGCTTTATCAGTGACGCCGCCTGGCCTGCGCCGGTCTGGGGCAAGGTGACTGCGTGCCCGTATAGTGCCGTGCAACTTGCTGAAATAGCGCTGCGCTGGCAGCACCGTCAGGAATAACAAGACAAGGAAAATCTATGTCTGCCGATAATGCCTTGCTGACTTTGTTAAGCGAGAGACTACGTAGCAACCTGTTGATCCTACCGACGTTACCTGAAATTGCAGTGAGGGTCCGGCAAGCCGCAGATGACCCGGATGTCAATCTGCACGACATGGCTGAGGTGATAGCAAGAGATCCGGCGCTGGCCGCACGTATGCTGAAAGTGGCCAACAGCGCCTTTCTGGGCCGCACAGTCAAGGTCAGTACGCTGAACCAGGCCGTGACCCGCATCGGCCTTAGTCAGGTCAAAAACATTGCGACGGCCATGGCGCTGGAGCAGTTATTTGTCAGCCAGCATCCGTCAATCGCAGCCGCGATGGCCGAGCTTTGGCGTGAGACCATGGAAGTCACCTGCCTGGCGATGGCTTGTCTGAAAGTCTATCAGTCGCATCACAAGCAATGTGCGCTTAACATGGACACCCTGACGCTGGCTGCTCTGGTGTATCAGATTGGCGCACTGCCGGTGTTGGCGGAAGCGGAGCGCCACCCGGCAGTGTTTGCAGAGCCTGGTTATTTGCGTCATGCGATCCGGGACTTAGGCGCCCGCATTGGCGTTGCCATTTTGCACAGCTGGGGTTTTGCGCCGATTTTTTTCGATGTGGTGCGGGACTGGCAAGACAATACAGTGGCGGATGAAGCACATTATGTGGATTTTGTCCGGCTGGCCGCTATCGCACGACGTCTTTACCCGCAGACGCAGCAGGTGGACATGCTGCTGGATCTGTATGTCAAACGGGGTCTGATCCCTAAAATGGCTTTCGCTGAGGTGGCGGACATCGCCCGGCATTATCAGGATGCCAAAACGATGTTCTTATAGCCCGAAGCTGTTACGTCGGGGCTGAAGTGGTACAGCAATCGCAAAGTGGGGACCGCAGTCCCCTGAGCGTTATGCTTCGGCTCGCCATAGTCTGCAGCGCAGTCGTCTGCCTGAGACCGGACTTCCCGCTCTGACATTGGCAGTAAATCGCAACAACGATCACCACGAGCCTGTTGCCAAAGGCAGAGCGCCAACCGCTAGTTTTTCACCAGCGGCTGGACATTGTCTTTTAAGGCTTTGAGCACGCCGGCAATTTCGTGACTCATCACCAGCAGGTCGGCGTCAAGCCGCAGGATTAAATCGTCCCAGCCCAATTCGTCGTTTTTGTTAGCCAGTAACTCGTGAAATTGCAGCTTGCGCAGGCCACCATCTTCGCAGACTTGCAGGCCAAGCTGTTCAGGCATTTGCAGTTCAAGCTTAGTGACCAGCTTGTCTTCCAGATGCGTTTGTACTTCGGCGGCAGTCAGCAGGTGGTTGCTGAATTTCACTTTGGCACCTTCTTCGTCTGGCGCTTTGAGCTCTGCTTCGTGACCCAGCACAAAACCTGCGGGCAGATTTTGATTGGCCAGCCATTGCTGCAGGGCCTGACTGAGCTGGTTGCTGTCAATCCAGGGCACCGCCGGCAGCGACCCCAGCGCTTTACGCAGCAGCGCCAGCAAATCTTCCGCCCGGCTGGCAGAGCTGGCGTTGACAATCAGCCAGTTGTGCTCGGCATCATAAATGGCCTGAGTCACGGTGGAACGGCTGAATGCGCGCGGTAACAGCGTCTGGATCAGCTCCTCTTTTAACGCCTGCTTTTCTTTGCGACCCAGCGGCCGGCCTTTTTCGGCTTCCAGCGCGTCGATTTTGGGCTGCAGTTCTTCGTTGACAACGGCGGCAGGCAGCACTTTTTCCTGCCGCTTTAACGCGAAGACATACAAATTATCGAGTTGATGGTGATAAGACTTAATGCTGGGATGCAGCGGATACGTGAAACCGATTTTCAGCGCGTCCTGACCCATGCAAGGAGTAAACTTGTGCTCGGTCAGTGCCCGTTCCAGCTGTTCGTTGTCCAGCCGCAACGGCTCTGTGACCTGATACACCCGCAGATTTTTAAACCACATTTTCTAGGTTCCGCCAAAAACAAAAGAGGCAGTATAACCGGATCCGGGCCGGCAACAACCGGCCTAAGGACAAAGGTGCGGCAGCGGCGGTTTAACTGCTCAACGTTTCAGCACTTTAGGGAAACGGATATGGTAAGCCAGACCCTGGCCGGGCTCGCTTCTGACCTGAATGCTGCCGCCTAAGGTCTGGCGCACCAGGTTGTAGGTGATATGAGTACCGAGACCGCTGCCGCCCTGGTCGCGTTTGGTGGTAAAAAACGGATGGAACAGCTTTTCCAGTTGTTCTGCACTGAGGCCTTTACCGTTATCGCTGTAATTGATGTCGACCAAATTCCCTTCATCAATGACCGTGATGTTGATATTGCCTTCTTCAATATCCTCAAAACCATGGATCAGGGAATTCATCAGCAGGTTAGTGAAAATCTGCG
>JACCDS010016683.1_pt1 | contig 13499 bp, 15 predicted proteins | sample 7446441 | NCBI WGS metagenome assembly JACCDS01 (sample SAMN15323445, study PRJNA562643) | freshwater metagenome | isolation source: river surface water | place: USA:Blue River Watershed | collected 2017-08-17 | reverse complement strand
TGGGCAACGGACGGTTCGGCATTCCAACAGAAAACCGCAAGTAAAAAGAGAAAGTATAGTTTTCTTTTCAAATCCATTTGCTAGGTGTACCCTAGCAGGAACGGAAATTATGGGGTGTAGGAGTAGGTCGTGTCGGTAAAAACACCATTTGCAACATTAAACTAAAAAAAATTAAAAAATGTTTTGCATTTAAAAATTAGCACTAATTTTGCACCGCGTTCTTTAAAATTATTCTTATCCAGAAAGACAGAGGGAATTGACCCAGTGAAGTCTTGACAACCTCCGTGAAAGCGGGAAGGTGCCAAATTCAACTCAACAGCAATGTTGAGACAGATAAGTTAGAATTAAGCTATTAGTATTATTGTATCTCGATGCATAGGGATCCATCATATTTAAGCTCTTCTGACTAATCAGAGGAGCTTTTTTTATTTAAGCCCCTTTGGTTAGTCGTTCTCTCTATCAATTTGTATAAGTTGATTTTATTGAACTTTTATGTTTAATAAATTATTTTAATCAAAATGAAAGAGACAACACAAATTCTACACTGCATTCCGATTGATGAATTAACCGGAGCCATCTCAACACCTATTTATCAAACTTCTACCTTTATTCAAGAGGCGCCTGGTGTCCATAAAGGGTATGATTATGCCCGAAGTAATAATCCGACTAGAAAGGTATTAGAGGATTTAATCGCTACATTAGAAAATGGCAAAAATGGCTATGCCTTTGCCAGCGGACTCGCAGCTATAGATGCAGTTCTTAAATTGCTGCAGACAGGAGACGAAATTATTGCAGTAGATGATATTTATGGCGGCGCTTTTCGTTTGTTTACACACATCTATGAAAAGTTTGGCATTCAAATCAAATATGTCGATACCACAGAAAGCTTGAATATTGCCAAAGCAATCAGTGAAAGGACCAAACTCATTTGGATTGAAACTCCTACGAATCCGACGCTTAAAATCTCTGATATTGAAGCCATTTCGGCCATCGCAAAAGCAAACAATGTGCTACTTTGCGTCGATAATACTTTCGCCTCGCCAGCCTCACAAAAGCCCATCGATTTCGGGGCAGACATCGTGGTCCATTCGGCAACCAAATATTTGGGTGGACATAGTGATTTGATCGCAGGTTTGGTTGTGACCAATAGCGAAGAATTGGGCGCAAAAATTAAATTCATTCAAAATGCATCGGGTGCAATATTAGCGCCGTTCGATAGTTGGCTGGTGATTAGAGGCATTGAAACACTCGCGCTACGCGTCAAACAGCACTCAGAGAACGCCCAAAAGATTGCTGAATTTTTGTTGACCCAGAGCCAAGTGAACAATGTATATTACCCCGGTCTGCAGCAGCATAAAAATCACGAAATCGCTAAAAGACAACTCAAATATTTCGGAGGGATTATAGCTTTTGATTTGAAATCGGATAGCAAAGCAGAAGCGACTCAATTGGTGAGTAATACTAAATATTTCAAGCTTGCAGAAAGTTTAGGTGGCCTCAAAAGTTTACTTTGTTTGCCTTGTGAAATGACACATAAATCAGTGCCTAAAGAGAAAAGATATCAGTCTGGTGTGACAGATAGTCTCATTCGATTATCCGTTGGGCTAGAAGATGCCGACGATTTGATTGAAGATTTAAAAAATGCATTTCAATCCATTAAAGCACTTTAAAATGAAAAGAAATCATTTAACAATCGGACTCTTTGGTTTTGGCTGTGTGGGGCTTGGCTTGTATGAAGTGTTGGAAAAAACACCAGGATTAAAGGCTTCTATCAAATTAATTGGTGTGAAAGACAAGCATAAGCAGCGGCCTATACCCAGTAAAAATTTCACTTACAATAAAGCAGATATACTCGATGATCCTCAAATTAATACTGTAGTTGAACTCATTGATGATGCTGATGCCGCATTTGAAATTGTAAAAGCAGCTTTGCAAAAAGGAAAAGCAGTGGTGAGTGCCAATAAAAAGATGCTTGCCGAGTATTTTGAAGAATTACTGGCTTTACAAAAACTCCACAATGTCCCCTTGCTTTATGAAGCGGCATGTTGCGCGAGTATACCGATCATTCGCAATTTGGAAGAATATTATGACAACGATTTGCTGGAATCTATCGAAGGGATTGTCAACGGTTCAACCAACTACATGCTCACGAAATTATCAAAAGAAGACATTTCCTATGAGCAGTGCTTACTGGAAGCGCAACAACAAGGTTTTGCAGAGAGTAATCCGATTATGGATACGGGTGGTTTTGATGCAAAATACAAACTTTTGATTCTTATTGCGCATGCGTTTGGCTTGGTTTTGAAACCAGAGGATATCTTCCATTTAGGAATCGATAAATTGGATGAACTTGCTTTTGATTATGCTAAAGAAAAAGGCCTAAAAATCAAACTTTTTGCCTTTGCAGAAAAAAGAAGCAACGGTTGTATCAATGCCTTTGTCTTGCCTAAATTGATCAAGCCAGAAGATAAGCTTTTTGGTGTCGATGATGTCTTCAACGGCGTCAAAACTAAGTCTTATTTTAGCGATGTTCAATTTTTCGTAGGAAAAGGAGCTGGAGCGTATCCGACGGCCTCAGCAGTTCTTTCCGATATTTCCGCACTCAGTTATGATTACCGCTATGAGTATAAAAAACAAAACCAAACAGATTGCCTAGAAAATCCTCAGGACGTAATACTGCGTGTTTTCTTAAGCCATGAGTGCCCAGAAGCTGAATTGTTCAGGCCGTATTTTCTGGAAATTGAACAAAGTTATCAGAATGCGCACGCTGGCTACGTCATCGGAAAAATCACCTTTGATCAGCTACAAACAATTGCGCAACCGACCGAGGTCAAAACTTCCTTGGTTTTAATAGATGTTATTTAAACGATAGTCGTTCTTTATCAACTTAAAAATTCAAATTGAATATTCCCTTGAATCCTAAAAATTTATCCCAACGCCAAATGTCAATGAGCTATGCAGTCGGCTTGGTAAGAAGCTGGGTTTTTTGAAGCCAAAATCAGTAATTATTTGTTCACTGAAAGAGGCGACCATAGGGAAGTTTAACAGATATCCAGAAAAATTAAGTTGACCGTAAATGGTGAGCCATTTAACAGGGGTGTAGGTGAGGGCGGTTTGACCTTTGATGCCCAATTGAAAGTCATGGCTATCAAATAAATAGTTATTGCCAGTGCCTGTAATCATGTTGACTGAATCCAAGTAAAATATTTGAATTCTTGTAGTGGGGCCAAAACCATAGGTCCAATTTACTTTGTCATGAAGTTGCTTTTGCTTTGAAAAAATAACATTGGACTCAATTATTTCTCGAGAACTGATATAAAATCGTGAAGGCTCTTTACCCCAAGAATCTTTATAAGTTAAATAATTTAATTGCGTAGTGATCAGGTTTTTCGATGGTTTTTGAAATTGATATTGAAGACCAATTGAGTAATTCCAAAAGCCTGGGTTGGTCTTTTTGATGTTGAAATTTAAAGGAACAGGGTCAAAAAAGTAATTTGAAGCACAAGTTTGTATCGAAATTTGATGCTGAGCATGGCTTTTTGAAAAGACTAAACTTATAGTAAAAAGCGCCAGTAAAAGGTTGAATTTTGTTTTCATACTTTACATTACGAAGCTTGCTTTCTGAAAGGAAGTAGGGTAGTACCTTTTATTTTTTTTATCTTTTGACTTCCCTCAGGAGAAAACGAAGCGTAATCTAGCTGTAAACTTCAATAAACATGAAAGTAAACATAGTAATAATAGCTTATTTATTCATTTGTTCAGCAGTAAGCGCTCAAAAGACACACAATTGGAAGCTCGATAGCTATCAGTTTAATGCGGGCGGAGTCATGAGTACAAAGATTCCTGCAGCATCCTACGGTACCTACGAGAATATTATAAATACAAGTATTGAACAACCTATTGATCAATATGATATCTCTTGGTCAGAACCTAAGTCACTGACTAATTTACGCATGAAACCTATTTGTAATTTGAATGTTCAGCTATTCAATACAAAAACCAGCTCTATTCAGCGTTTTGGTCTGTCTTTGAATTCTAGAATGCTCAGTTCTTTCCTGACGCGATACGATATGGTAATTTATGCAACTCCCGATACCTTTGGATTACCTGTATATTATACCGGTGATCTAAGGTTAAATCATACAACACCTGTTCTGACGTTAGATTACGCATACTTGAAACAATTAAAAGTATCCAAACAACTCAATTTTAATTTTGGTGTAGGTGCATATGCTGGCATCAGTTTATTGAATAAAGTTGAAGCTGTTGCAACTAGGGAATTTAACGGAGCTGTTCAAAATGTCGGAAGAGTTTTAATTTCAGATTTACACGGAAGCGAATGGTTAAGTAACTTTTCCAAACACAACTTTAACGCCGGGATCTATGCCAGTTTTGGCTTGGAATATAGCCTTCACGACAAGCAAGTGGAAAATCAGCGTTGGTATTTGACCTTTGAGAACCGGATTTGTTATGACTTCTTTGCGGTGAAAAATGTACCTTCATCTTGGTTTTCGTTTCAATCTGCGCAAATGTTTGGCTTGAAATATTACTTAAATAGAAGATAAAGGAAATACACGCGTTTGAGTTTGGAACTGACAAAAGAGAGCATAGCATTGATTGTAAAGCGAGACCGCCGCTTTATCATGGAATTGTATGCTTATTGTTTTCCATTGATGCTGCAGCGTTTGTCTCGTTTGAGCCTGCATAAGGAAGATCAAATGAGTATTGCAAACACTGCATTTTTAAAAGCGCTTGATCGCATTGATACTTTTGATCTGCAAAAATCATTTCCGGCCTGGCTCAGTATTATTGTCAGAAATGAATTTATCGATCAGTATCGCAAAAAACAACGGCACCATTCATTCTTTCAGCAAGTAGACCTCTCAACAGACTTGCCTGACCACCTGCCAACTGATTTGCTTTTGCAACAAGAAGATGCTGCAAAAATGCTTTTTGAGTTTGTCGATGCATTGCCAGAGGCAACAAGAATCATTTTTAACCTTTATGTGATTGAAGAGCTGAGTAGGGAAGAAATTGCAACAGAGCTCAAGATCAGTTACGATTTAGTGAAGTGGCATATTTTAAAAGCCCGAAAAATTATTGCCGAACAACTACAAAACAACACATTATGAAGAACGAACTGACTTCATTTGAAATGCAATATCGGGAAGCAGCGCTTGGTCAGTTGCCTGCTCTTGATTTGGATTTCGTGCAAGATCTAGAACATCGCCTCGATGAAAAAAAGAGAAGAGGAGGATTCTTTTTTGGCTGGTTCAAAGGAATGGCACTCAGCATTACTTTCCTCATTTTGGGCATGAGCTCCTTTTTGAACGAACCCCTCAACTGGCACAACACAATTGCAATTGCTCAAATTCAAACAACTGACCTTTCTTCAAAAAATATTATTATAAATAACTCAATATCAAATAATAAAATAAATTCACTTCAACATCATGTTCAAATAGGAAGTCCTGATTTATCTTTAAAAATTACAGCACCAACTGCCTCTTCAACTTTAAGTAACCCCTCTTCAGAAAGCTCCTCATTTCAAGAAAGTCAAAATCCTAAAAATCAGGAGGCATTCATAGACACCCTCAGAATGGGCCAACTGTTGAATCCAATTAAAGAATTGATGTTGGGTATGCTTGCCGTGCCTCAGCTCAGCCATCAACTATTGAACAAGCCACAAGCGCCACAAACCCAACAAAACAGTAATCGCAATCGAGAAATAGCGCTGTATTCAGGCGTCAATTTCACAAAAAGCTATTTGTACAGCGATTTCAATGTGGTGAGTGCCTATGATTTAAAGCTGACGCAATCAGAGTCTGTCCTGACAACCACTAATTTTGGTTTCCAACTCTATAACTATTCAGGCCAGTTGCAATGGGGTATAGGTGCCTTATTTACAAGTTTAGGCGAACAAGCCAATTACCATTATCTTGACTACAAATTAGAGCCGTCAAGCATTAGCCCGAGCATTCAAGATACCATCTACTTTGAAGCCAAATACGTCAACAAAAATGAATACCAGTTCATTCAAATTCCAATTAGTATTGGGTATCGCTTCCAAAGAAATCATTTTTCAGTGATTCCGAAATACAGCGCCTCAATAGGTACACGCGTCAAAGAGCAAATTGGTTACTACCCAAACAGAAACGGCATCGGCATGTACGCCTTCCTAAGCCCTAAATTCAATTTCCAACAAAGCCTCCAGGTAGAATTGCGTCAATCTCAACAAAACTTCTTTGTCTCCCTCACGCCGTACCTCAATTTCAACAGCGTCAAAACCCCACCAGAAATCTTCAGCTACCGCAAATACATCAATTTCGGATGTAACGTGGGTGTTGGGTTTAGGTTGAAGTAAGGTAGGCGGGGTGCTTTTCAATTTGTTCAATCCAAGCTGAACAGCTCATTGACACTGCACTTCAAGACCTTGGATAATTTCAATCCTAATTAAATCAATTTCATATATTTACAACATGGCTAAGCAAATCATCCCAACCAGCTATGATCGTCAAACCGTATTGTTGTTGCCGCTCATTTTCTTGGCACTATTTCTATTGCTGTTTTATGCCAATACTGGCTGGGTGTTTCAAGTAAGTATGGCCTTGATTTTTCTTTTTGCCATTGCGAGCTCTTTGAGTCTCATTCCGTTTCAAATCATGAAGGATGAAAAGGCACTGGTACTAAAAAGAATTGCTGGTACTATCATTTTAAAAATCGAGGACATTGAAAAAATTGAAGTGGTAGAATTCTCGGACTTCCGCCGTAAAATTGGCATCCATGGGCTATTCGGATATTACGGCTACTATGATCTAGCAGGTTTTGGCCAAGTTAAGTTGATGGCAAAAGCCAAAAAAGAGCTCATTCTGATTCAGTCAGCAAAGCATGAGCCATTTGTTGTTTCGGTTGATGATGTGGTTGGGTTGGAAGTATAACTATTTGATGATTTGGTAAGTTTTTCTACTGAATAGAAAGAGGTGATATTTTATAAAATTTACAGGGTGTTATTTATATAGTAAACCTATAAGTTTATTTTATGAAAATTGTTGATATATTTGCAGAAGAATTACCAGGTCTATGTAAATACTTTGTCTTCGAAATCAACTAAATCATGAAAGATCAATTCCTCCCCTTAGTTTCTAAAGAGAAAACAAAGACCTATCAAAATTTAAAATCTAGGGTTGCCAACAAGCCGCACTTAGAAATTTCTCAGTCGATTGCTCTCAGGGTTTTGGACAAATTAGATGAGTTAGGTTGGAGTCAAAAAGAACTTGCTATAAAGATGGGAGTGAGCCCTCAGCAAGTATCTAAAATTGTTAGGGGCTCCGAGAACCTCACTTTAGAAAGCCTTGTTAAACTAGAGTCTGCTTTAGGGCTTGAGATTCTTCTCAACCACTAATCATTCTTTTTGTTTTATTATGAATTTTTTCCTGACATACTCATTTCCAACATTTTATTGTAATTTAATATTCTAAATCAACAACATGAAAACAACACTATTCTTCTTCGCGGTGCTCATGAGTGCTGCAACTTATGCGCAAAGCTGGGCGCCAGCTGGGGCAAAATGGCATTATTCTTATATCGGATTTGCATCAGGTTATGTAGAAATTGCAAACGTGGGTGATACCGTTATTGCAGGGCAAACCTGTCAGAAATTGCAGAAAACTTTCAATGGACTTCAGTTTGGCGTAACGCCAATGAATTATGTTTTCGATACTACATACACTTATGAAAATAACGGAATTGTTTATGTATTAGAGCAGAATCAGTGGAAGGTACTTTACAATTTCAATGCAACAGTTGGTGAGCATTGGCCAATTGCCCCTATGCCTGATTTTGGGAGTTGTATTCAAAATAGCCAACTCAAAGTATTAGCAACCGGTACCAAAGTGATCAATGCTGAAACTTTGAAATATCTTGTGGTGGACTTTTGTAATCCAGACCTAAGCAGTCAAGGAATACAAGATACGATCATCGAAAAGATCGGTTTTACGGGCTCTTATATGTTGCCAGCAGACTACTGCCTCATGTCTTTGGATGGTAATGAAGGCGGGCCTTTTCGTTGTTACTCAGACAACAACTTTAATACTTACAAACCATTCTATGACGAAGTCTGTGATTTTATCGTGAGCACTGATGAATTAGCCGCAGTTATTCAGATTGAACTAGCGCCAAACCCGTCTAATGGCGTTTTTGAAATCAAAACGGAAAAGCAAGAGCCACTCGATATCCTAGTGTACAATCAGGCCGGTGTTTTGGTGAGCAAACATCATTTTGAAAACCCACTTGCCAACACAACTTTACAACTCACCTCACAAGCCAAAGGCATCTATTTTGCACACCTGAGTCAAGGTGGTCAAAAAGGTGTGAAAAAATTGGTGGTGGAGTAGGGTTAAAGAATTTGTATTTTTATACAAACTTTCTCCATGAAACATATCTCCACTTTTGCATTTATTTTTTTAGTCTTTTCTAACGTCTTTTCCCAAACATGGGTTAAAGTAAGTGCTGGGACAGAGTATAGTTTAGCGCTCAAATCTGATGGCACATTATGGGCTTGGGGAGCAAATAACTATGGGCAATTGGGCGTGTCATCTCCTTCAAGTAGTAATGTTCCTGTTCAAGTAGGTTCTGATTCAGATTGGAAAGATATTGCTTGTGGTAGTTTTCATATTTTAGCCATGAAGGCAGATAGTACTTTGTGGTCTTGGGGATTTAATGCTTCAGGACAGCTTGGCCTCGGGAATACAACAAATATTGTAACTCCTCAACAAATTGGTTCAGATCACGATTGGGTTCAAATTGAATGCGGAACCGTAAACAGCGCTGCAATCAAAGCAAATGGAACACTTTGGATGTGGGGTAATAATTTATATGGTCAGTGCGGAATTGGTACTACTACGGATGTATTGATACCAACTCAGGTTGGAAGCCTAAATACTTGGAAAACTATCTCATTAGGTGGTCTTCATGCACTAGGAATACAAGAAGAAGCTTCACAACACGTTTTGTATGCCTGGGGATTTAACTCTACTGGTCAGTTGGGTTTAGGAACTACAACCGACGTGAATGTTCCAACGGCTGTCTTAATGCCAGTTGGTCAAGTTTTAGATTGGAAAAGTATTTCTGCGGGTTTTCAGTTTTCAAGCGCAGTTGCACAAAATGGCACCGCATGGACTTGGGGTTTTAATGGCAACGGGCAGTTGGGCTTAGGTGACACACAAGACCGCGACGTCATTACACAACTCGGCAATTTAACAAACTGGAACCAAATTACGGCCGGTTCTTCTTTTGCCTATGGCACCCTAACTGACGCCACTCAATTTTCTTGGGGTTTCAATGGATTCGGAATGCTCTCTATTGGCACCATGCAATCACAGAACACGCCGTATCCACTCACGCTACTTTCTACCAACATCAATAGCATTGCGCTTGCAGAAGGTGCGCCAAGTGGCAATCAACTGTATGGCATGCACGTGCTGGCACTTTCTAATGATAGTTTAAGTATTTGCACTGTTGGTGCTAATTACACAGGGCAACTCGGTATAGGCACTACTTCCTCTCGAAATTACTTTGAATGCGATGTCGAACCTATCACAGGTATCGATGAAAAACCTAGTATCGAACTCTCACTTTACCCGAACCCAACAACCGGCAAATTTACACTCGAAGCACCATTTGAAGCAGGGCAGCAAGTTCAGATTTTCAATGTCAATGGGCAACGCGTATACAGTCATGAGATTCTAAATGCAAGTATTCAGCTTTCTTTTGAAATGAATCTTCCTCAAGGTTTGTACCTACTCAAATTGATCAATCAAGTTGGTAGTCAGATGGGGAGTAGTAGATTGGTGGTGGAGTAAATTTGATATAATTATTTGATTAAAAGTAACTTTTGGCCAAGATGTCGGCTTCCTTTTCTTTGCTGCAGTTCTTCAATGAAATATTCAAATGCTCAAGAAAAATCTCCTTTTTACCATGTAAAAGTATGTGCGCCGCTTCGTGGAAAAATGTTGGCCAGAAATCAACCGAACTGTATCCTACGGCTATCTGAATGAGCGGTAGATTATTTACCCACCGAGTAGCTCCTTTCACATTTAAATCCTTTACTGGAAAGGTGTTCACTACATGAACTCCTACTTTGACGCACGATAGCTGTAATTGTTCAAATGATATTTCTGATTTTTGTTTTGCTAGCAATCGAAGTGTATTTTTAAATTGTCTTTCAGAGTAGGGGTTCGTTAACAAATCAGATGCTTGTAATTCGCCAATGCGTAACCAAGTCGCAATTAAATAAGGATTGGGATAATCTAGCAATGAGATGCTGAAGTTAACTTTTAATTTTTGTTTCAAATAATAATTTTCCCAAGCATTAACATCGCTAAATCCGAAAAATCTTAGAAGTTCATAGAGTAGTTCAATTTTTGCACTTTTCTTAGTTATAAAACCTAAATTGACTAACTCTTCGATTGGAAAATGCGTTATCCATGTGATTTGCTCCGCATGATATCTTGTTCTTTTTTGTTCAGCTGCATAAATATCATAAGCCATTTGGTGCTTCAACCAATAGTGTGCGGGAATTCCAAGGGCAAGTTCAAAAAGTATAGCCATGTCTGCCGTAATACTGCTCTTTTCATTCAAAATAGCTGATATCGTTTTCTCTGGCTTATTAGTTCTTACTGCAAATTCCTTTGAGCCAATATTGAGTTCCCGAAGCTTTTCAGCTAGAACAGATCCGGGGTGATGTATTTGTTTAGGTTGATAGGGTGCTTGCGTTTTCATTTCAATGGTAATCTATAATTTCTATAATTTGTACACGGCATAGATCTGCTATCTTTCCTCCATTATTAAAATTGTTCTGTTTTGGAAAGCAATACACTTCAAAAACAAGGCGATAAGGGTGACTTAAATCACAAGCCCATTGTCCTAGTCGGGAATACTTCAACTGATGAAAGTTCCCAGGTAAAAACTTCAAGTCTTCTGGGGTATCAGCAAAATAGAGCGATTCTAATCTTTTGTAGAAAATCTTTGCGCGAAGTTTACCAAGTTTCTGAATCGCTTTTCTTTCATCATTTGCCAGTTCTTTGAGCTTCAGATTTTCAAAGTGAATTTCCATTACAAAAATAAAAATAATTAACATTAAATGTTGTTTAAAAAAAAAATTTTTTGTTTGACATGAAAGTACCCTATATAAATAGCTTTAAAACAGGAAAATTACGGACGGGATAGTTACTTTTATATGAAATTTGAAATCATGTCCAAAATCATCCCTTCCAGCTACGACCGCACTAGCATCTGGATCATTCAGGCCTTTTTGGTTTTTACGGCTTTTATGATTTAACTAGTGTGGGCAGAGTAAAGCTCATGGCAAAAAGCAAGCAGCAAATGGTGCTGATTTTAAGCAGTAATTTGGAACCAATTGTGGTGTCAGTAGATAACGTGAAGGATTTATATTAGCCTTGCCCTTAATTGTTATTCTTTTAGTTTTTGAGTAAATCATAAATTTAATAATGAAAACAGCATTCTTCATCAGCATTTTTGTACTTCTATCAGGCTTTGTATGCGCTCAAACTACAGACTACAAAGTATACAGAAAACAGCAGCAGCGATTTCCAACATGTACAGTGATGGATTCTGCAATTGTGAATGATATCCTTAAAGAGTTACTTGCGTTAGATACCACGCAATTTAGCAGCAACCTAGACGATTATTACCAAGATTTAGCCATGTCTTATTACCAGGTATATTGTAGCCGTCAAGATACTTCATTGCTACACAATGCAATAGAAACCTATTTAAAAATCAAGGTGCTTACTGATTCTGATTATTGGAACATGATGCACATACATTGCATATTAGGGGAATGTCAGAAGGGGGATTTCTATCTCAAGTTGTATCGGGAAGCAACTCCTTTGGAGTATCAAACTCCAAAAGAAAAAGAGATTCTACTGATAAAGCGTAATTGTTTAATCGCTTCACAACTTCAAATTGAACTGCAGTATTATGAGAAAAATGGTGTCCAGAAAGCAGCTGCTATGGCTACACATTCATCCAATAGCAAATATCGCGCTTACAAAAGGCGTTTTGATTATATAATTCTAAATACACCAAAAATCCATGCTGCAGATCAGGCGGAAGCAAGAAAAAAGCTTTTTGATTTGTATCCTGACACCCTTGCTTTGAAAAATGAATACCAACGCTTACTTGTCATGGATTCTACACTTTCTTTTCACTTGATGGCTATGATGGAGGCTATTGATAATAAGGCGAAGCGGACAGAAAAAACGCAATTTACGGAAGAAGAATTCTTTCAAGTTGCTTCCCGCTTTTTCTATATCGACGACATACTTTCGGATACGAGCTTTCAAACCCATATTTGTATAGGAATAAATGGAGTCAATCAAACCAAAGCTCAAAAGGATTTGACGCTCTTGGCAGCGTTTAGCTACGAGGCAATTTTCAGTGATTTTGATCGAGATGCTTCTGTAGTTGAGCAAGTTTTTGGAAAACACAAGAAAGAGCTCGAGCAAAAAATGCAGTCCGGAGAATTCAACAAAGCTGATTTAGAAACGCTGCGCAATGACTTGTATACGCGCATGGCTCAAGATTTAGTTTTTCAAAAGGTTTTAATGGACGCCTACCATCAAAATAAAGAGAATTTGGCTTTTAAGTTGAAACCAAATAACGCCTATATTTTTCACTTGATTCCTTCGATTAAAGATAATGCTTTCCACTTGCGGAACTTACACTGATTTTTCAAACGGTATTGTGCTGTCTGCAGGCTGTAGTTTTGGTCGAAAAGTAAATGGTTTAGCAATTAACCTTTTTGCGAATAAATATTATGTAGCAAATGGGGTAGAGCTCGGTATTCAAAATCAGGCGCACAAGGTAAACGGCTTGCAAGTTGGCTTATTCAATCGTTGTGTTGAGCTAAACGGTTTGCAAAATACAATAATCCCTAAAACTCCTTTACCCAAATAATATTCACGGGGCAGTTTTTGGCGGCGAGTTCGTTTTCTTCTTTTTCGAAGTCGGGGAGGTTGATGGTGTAGAAGCCGCGTTTTTCTTTGGCGCCAACGAGGGTGCAACGGCCATCTTTTTTACTGATGCGCCAGCGGTGTGGGGCGGCTTCAACACAGGCATTGCAGCCAATGCAGCGCTCGCGTTGTTGACTCACTTGGATCATTCGCTGACCAATTTGTAAAGTTTGTCTGAGGGTCTGATTTTTTCTGGAAGCGCGATGCTGAAAATTTGTCCTTTTTTAGCTTCTTCCGTTGGGCCGTCTTCGAGGTGGATGCTTTGAACTTCACTTTCGATATAACCTGTGGTTGGGCCCGTAACAATGATTTTGTCACCCACTTTCAAAGAGTACGCCTCGCAATCAAATTCGGCAACGCCAATTTTGTCATAGTAATGCAGGCCTTTGGCGATATAAATTTTCTTTTGCGTGGCTACAGAGCCAGGCACATTGGACCATTCGCCCATTTGGCGCCCTAAATAAT
>JACCDS011866765.1_pt1 | contig 13504 bp, 14 predicted proteins | sample 7446441 | NCBI WGS metagenome assembly JACCDS01 (sample SAMN15323445, study PRJNA562643) | freshwater metagenome | isolation source: river surface water | place: USA:Blue River Watershed | collected 2017-08-17 | reverse complement strand
TTCCACCTGGTGGCCGAGCCCGTGGTGCGCGAGATCGCGCCCGGCATGAAAGCCCATCTCTGGGGCTACAACGGCCAGAGCCCGGGGCCGACCATCGAGGTGGTCGAAGGCGACCGCGTGCGCATCTTCGTCACCAACAAGCTGCCCGAGCACACCACCATCCACTGGCACGGCCAGCGCCTGCCCAATGGCATGGACGGCGTGGGCGGGCTGAACCAGCCGCAGATCCCCGTGGGCAAGACCTTTGCCTACGAGTTCGTGGCGCGGCGTCCCGGCACCTTCATGTACCACCCCCATGCCGACGAGATGACGCAGATGGCCATGGGCATGATGGGCTTCTGGGTCACGCACCCCAAGGGCAAACACCCCCTGATCGGCGAGGTGCAGCGCGACTTCTGCTTCCTGCTCAATGCTTACGACATCGAGCCCGGCAGCGCCACGCCGAAAATCAACACCATGCTGGACTTCAACCTCTGGACCTGGAACAGCCGCGCCTTCCCGGGCATCGACACGCTCAACGTGCGGCTGGGCGACAAGGTGCGCATCCGCGTGGGCAACCTGACCATGACCAACCACCCCATCCATCTGCACGGCCACGAGTTCGTGGTCAGCGGCAGCGATGGCGGGCCCTGGCCCATGGGTGTGCGTGTGCCCGAGGTCACCACCGATGTGGCTGTGGGCCAGATGCGGCAGCTGGAGTTCCTGGCCGACGAGGAAGGCGACTGGGCCTTCCACTGCCACAAGAGCCACCACACCATGAACCCCATGGGCCACAGCGTGCCCACCATGATCGGCGTGGACCACCGCGGCCTGGTGCGCAAGATCCAGAAGCTGGTGCCCGACTACATGGTCATGGGTGAACGCGGCATGGCCGACATGGGCGCCATGGAAATGCCCCTGCCCGACAACACGCTGCCCATGATGACGGGCACCGGCCCGTATGGCCCGATCGAGATGGGCGGCATGTTCACCACGCTCAAGGTGCGCAAGGACCAGAAGGCGGGCGACTACAGCGACCCGGGCTGGTTCCAGCAGCCCGCCGGCACCCAGGCCTATGAATGGACGGGCGCCGCTCCGGCCACGCCGCGCGCAGCGGCCCCCGACAGCGGCGCACCGGCCGTGGAGGTCAAGGCCGTCAAACCGAAATCACATGATGCACACCACTGAGGACCGCATGAAACACATCAGCTACATCCTGGGCGCTGCCCTGCTGGGCGCCAGCCCGGCCTGGGCCCATGGCGCGAAAGCGCACACGACCCAGCAAGCCGTCGTCAAGGAGCAGAAGGACTGGGGCATCGCGGGCGAGGCCAGAAACGTCAGCCGCACCATCACCCTGGTCATGAGCGACACCATGCGTTTCACCCCCGACCGCATCGAGGTGCGGCAGGGCGAGACTGTGCGCCTGCGCGTACGCAACAGCGGCAAGCTGCTGCACGAGCTGGTCATCGGCACGCCCCGGGAGCTGGCCGCCCATGCCGAGCAGATGCTCAAGCATCCGGGCATGGAGCACGACGAGCCCTACATGACCCACGTCGACCCGGGCAAGACCGGTGAGATCATCTGGACCTTCAACCGCCCCGGCGAGTTCGAATTCGCCTGCCTCATCGCGGGCCACTTCCAGGCCGGCATGAAGGGCCTCATCACTGTCCGTCCCCGCTGAAAGGAGCACCCATGAACCGACGCAAACTACTGCGCAGCACCCTGGCCCTGGCGGCCGCCAGCCTGGCCGGCGCGGCCCTGGCGAACCCGGCGCGCCCCGTGGTCGAGGTCTGGAAGACCGCGAGCTGCGGCTGCTGCAAGGACTGGATCAAACACCTGCAGGCCAACGGCTTCGAAGTCCAGGCCCACGATGTGAGCAACCCCGCCAAGAACGACATCCGCCGCCGCATCGGCCTGGACGACAAGTTCGGCTCCTGCCACACCGCGCTGGTGGGTGCTTATGTGATCGAGGGCCATGTGCCGGCGCGCGAGATCCGTCGCCTGCTCAAGGACAAGCCGCGGGCCCTGGGCCTGGCCGTGCCCGGCATGCCCGTGGGCTCCCCGGGCATGGACGGCCCCGAATACGGTGGCGACAAGGACCCCTACGATGTGCTGCTGGTGCAGCGCGGCGGCACGGCCACGGTCTTCCAGGCCTATCGATGAACTTTCAGAACCAGGAGCCTTAACCCATGAAAACCTCTCTGCTTTCCCTGTGCACCCTGCTGGCCCTGGCCGGCCCCGCGCTGGCCCAGAGCCACGGCCACACCGGGCATGGCCCCGCCGTGCAGGTCGCCCAGGCCAAGACCCCCACGCCCACCCGCGCCGAAGTGCGCAAGGTCGACAAGGCCGCGAAGAAGATCACCCTGCGGCATGAACGCATCGAGAACCTCGACATGGACGCCATGACCATGGTGTTCCAGGTGCAGGACCCGGCGCTGCTGGACAAGGTCCAGGCGGGCGACCAGGTGCGCTTCACGGTCGACCAGATCCGCGGCGCCTACACGGTGCTGTCCATCGAGCTGCTGCAGAAGTAAGCTCGCGCTGGCCTGTCCATGCCGTGCGGTTACGGTTTGCGTTCACCCATCCGGCACTGTTCGGGCTGAGCCGGTCCTGGCCCCTGTAGCCCTTCGACAAGCCCAGGACGCACCGGGGCTAGAGTCGTTCCAGCAAGCTTTGCGCCCAGGCCACATCCTCCTGGGACGGTGCCCCGGCGCCTCTGGACATGGCCTGCACCACCTTGAGCACGTCATGGCGCTGCACGCGGATCTCATCGGCTATGGCGCCGATCTCGGAAATCAGCTGCTGCAAGATGTCGGCGCTGGAACTGCGCTGCGCGGTCGGGGGGCAGGTCGGGTCGGGCATTCGTCCGACAAAACGTCCTCCGGTGGTGGCAGAGCCGACGTTTTCCAGTTTCAGGGGCAAACCGGATGCCGCACCGGACCAGCGCTCCGAGGCTTGCATCATTTGCCGCGGCAGGGACAGGAGCAGGCTGGCGATGGCATAGGGTCCGATGGGCAGGCTGCCCAGGAACTCATCACGCAGTGATGGCGAGGCGCGCAGGATCTGCCACAGGCGAAAACGTCCGTGGCCGTCATCCGCCAGAACGATGCATCGATGGTCGGAGATCAGGTGCAGACATTCGGTATGGATGCGGGCCCACTTGATCAAGACCTCGCGCCCCTGGTCCATCGTGTCGAAACGCGCATGCTTGAAGGAGTGGATCTTCCACATCCTGTCGGACTCAGACGTCCAGTCCCCGTTGTCGTCCCGCTGCAGTTCAAAAGGCCTGGACGCGACATCGTGCAGGATAAGGCGGCCGTCCACAGGTGGCCAGATCATGCCGCTGGGCAGGCTGCTGCCGGGCAGGCGGGGCGGGGCGTCGCTGTCGTCGGGGTTCACACCGGACTTTGCGGCGACCTGCGCGGGCGGGCCCAGCGTGTTGTCACGGACCGCCTCCTGCAGTGCTGCGCTCGCCGTGGAGTCGGCCACCTCAGGGGCCAGCTCGCTCAGCGGGGTCTGCTGCAGCCCAGACTGGGCCACCATCGCAAGTGATTCCCCTTCCACCTGCCTGAGTTCATTCATCAGGTCTTCTGCTGAATCAACGGCTGGGCGCATGGTGGGAAGTGCGCGCTTGTGGATCAGCTCCCGCACGCGGTCCAGGGCCAGACGGACCGCGAAAACGAACCCCTCCCGGATGCCCAGGCCCTGGGTCGCGATCGACTCGATGACCGCTACGCGCAGCTGAAGGGTGTCCAGCGCTTCCTTGAGCTTCTCGATGGGGATGGCGTCGGCGTGGTCACGCTTGTTGGCCTGAAAGATGATGCCGATGGGAGGACCCTGCGTCTGCCCCAGCACGGCGCTGAGCCCCTTGAGATAGCTGATCGTGGTGGACTGGGCCTGCGCGGAGCTGTCACCCACGAAGACCACCACATCGGCGCTTTGCAGCAAGTGACGCCGTCGCGAGGCCAGGACAGCCTGCCCGGGAACACTGATGACCTGGCAGCGTATCTGCCGTCCCTCGAACATGCCACCCGTGTATTCCATCCAGTCGAAGTACAGGGTGCGCCCTCCGACTTCAGCCGGCGTGCTGGATCTGACACCAAAACCCTTGGCCAGGGCGCGAACACTGGTGGTCTTGCCTGCATACGCAGGCCCGTCATAGACAATGCGTATGACGACAGTTTCTCGTACCGGATCGAGGACAGCCATGTTGAATCAGCCAGCGATGATCGCCATTGAAGCAGAGGAGAGGCCAGACCGGGATCTCAGGTTCTCCTGAGCCCTGACCCGGCTGTGCCGGTCAATCCAGGTCTGTCGTCATCTTGGCCACCGCGTTGCGCAAAATGGCCAGATTGGTTGTGCTGCGATCGGCGGCAATGTACCAGAAGGCACGCGCGCCGGGGAAAAGCTTGATGACGTGGATCTGGTCACCCAGCGTCAGCACCATGTCTTCCAGCGTGGTCCGCAGGTTGAGCGCCTTCATGATTTTCATCTTCTGCTTGACCAGCTCGCTGTTGTAGGCACTCGCCACGGCGAGATCGAAATCGCCACGATTGCTCTTCGACGCCAGGGTCATCCCGGACTCCAGGTCGACGGCGGCCGTGGCGATGACGCCGTTGACATCCGACTCCAGCCCCTCGATCAAATCCATCAGCGCTTTTTCACTTGCCATTTGCTTCACCTCGGTTGGTTGGTTGAACATGCGGTCCACTCACACTTCCAGGCATCATAGGGGACAGCTGGACCGGCCGCCCCCTCTTGACAACGCGCCTGGACGCATTTTTCAGCAGCCATGGATCCACGATCCATCGCCCGCGAACATCCTCTGCGGCCTCCACACACAGGCCCTGCCCTGCTCGGAGGCTGACCCGGCCGGGCCGTGACGCAAGACCTGGCCTCATTCCGAAAAGGCGCGCTGAGCGGCACGTACCGTGTTCACATTCAGTCGCGCAATCCGCTCAGCCTGCTGGTAGCCGCCGGCCACGACAAACAGCAGGGGGATCCGCAGGCTCCGGGCCATCCGGAAAACGAAGAGGTCACGCCGGAACATCTGTCGCGTGCTCAGACCGACCCGGCTCTTGGGATCGGCATGGTGGCAGTCGGTCCCGGCCTGGTAGACGATCAGGTCGGGGCGGTGCAACTGGATCAGATGTTCCGCAGCCTTCAGCGCCGCCATGTAGCCATCGTCGTAACCCTGCTCCTGGACACGGACCTGGAACGCCCAGGAGCGCTTGCCACCCCGACAGCCAAAACGGGTGCCGAAGATGGAGGCATTAAAAAGATTGGGCAATTCGGCGGCGAATTCTTCCGTACCGTTGCCGCCGTGCTCGTCGCAGTCGAGCACGAAGATGCGACGCTCGGGCAGGTTATGAGCGATCAGTGCGAGCCCGTTGAGGGGGCAGAATCCGCTGCCCCGCTCGCGCACGGCATGGTGGAAACCTCGCGCCAGATTCATGGCCAGGCCATGCGCGAAGGCATGGGCCGCACCGTCGAGCTGCCCTGCCAGCATGGCCAGGGCCGCATCCCGCACTGCGGGCGTCCAGGCGATGCCCTGGCTGGAAGCCAGCGGCTCTTCCCCGTTCAGGAAGGCCCGGATGTAGGCCTCGCTGTGCAGACCGGCCAGACACCCCGGGTCAAATGGCCGCGGCGGCTTGAATTCAACCAGGCCCAGCCGGTCCAGCCATTCGGCGGCAACCGACAGGCGCGCCAGGGTCGGTTCTTCCAACGGGGCATAGGCACTTGAGTAGTAGGCGCGGATCTGCATCAGTCGATTCCGGCCAGCTCTTGGCGGGCAAACTGCTGCAGCTGCGCAATGCTCGTGACGGTCGGTGACAGCATGTTGGCGCGCAGCTGGGATTCCAGCTGGACGCCAAATGCGCGTCGCCGGCTCTGCGGCGTCACGGCCAGGGTGGTCAGTCGCAGAAAGCGCGTCTGCTCCAGCATGTCCAGCGACAGCACGACACCGTGACGGGTGGGCCGCAGCGGCGCCGGATCGCCACGGAAGCGCAGGGCGCACAGCCCCCCCGGGGGGAGCCACACCCCATGCAGACGCACGGGGGCGACCAGGATGGCGGAATGCGATTCACCCAGGTTCATCTTCTCCACCATCACCGGTTGGCCGGCACGGTCCACGATGATGTTGACCCGACCTCCGCGCCGGATCCGGCGGTGGGCGATTTCCAGGAAGAACTCCTCGGCCTGGGAGCAACTGCCGATCTCGGGTTTCTCAGGCATGCCTGCAATGTCGGGGGCCGCAGCGCCTTGACCGGTCAGCAGGTCTTCCAGCAGACCCATGAACACGACGCTCTCCTCGAGCTGGAGCTGCGCGCGGATCGCCCGCACCAGCGGCACCAGCTGCTGCAGCCGGCGCAGCAGTTCGCCGGAAGGAATCCCCTCCAGGTGTGCGGCGGTCGCCTCGTGCAATCCGCGCCAGCCGCGCGGCCAGCCTGCCCGTGTGAGCATGCCGGCCAGATCCTGCGTCTGATTGACCGGCCAGTCCGCGAAGATGTTCAGATCTTCCGCAGCCAGGCAGTCCCGGGGCTGATTGATCAGCGCCGCCAGAAAACGCGTGGCCTGCGTAAAACCACATCCGCGCCGCTCCGTGCAATGGCTGATGTGGTCATGGAGCATCTCGGTCAGGGTCCTGCACAGGGGCAGCCCGGCGTCCGAGAAGGCAGATGTGATTTCCTGGTTCATGGGGCTCAGGGCTGGATCGACACCAGCATGGCCCGTACCAGATGCATGGATTCATCCCTGCTGCGCGCATCAAAGGTGAACGCCGGAACCGGAGGTCCACAGCGACGGATGGCCGCCCGGATCGCCCCCATGGAGAAGTCGCTGACACCGTCGGTCTTGGTGATGCCGATGACCAGCGCGATGTCCGGGGCGATGTTGCGGATGGCGCGCAGCCAGTGCTCGCACTGGGCGGCGATCTCCGGATCCTGTCCATCCAGAAGGATGGCCACGCCCAAAGCGCCATCGATCACGATGTTGCGCATGAAATCGAAATGCTCCTGCCCCGGCAGACCATAGACCAGCAGGGGCGTATCGTCATCCAGCATCACGGTGGCAAAGTCAAAAGCGACCGTGGTGGTGGTTTTATCGCCCATCGGGCCATCGACCAGCGGCATCTCGGTCGAGATCGGTTCGCTGTCGGCAATGGAGCGGATGGCCGTGGTCTTGCCCGCCCCGACAGGGCCAGCCAACACCAGCTTGACTGCATCAATATCCATGTCGTGTAGTCTCAGGAACGGGCCAGACCTCAGCGCAGGCCGAAGCGGGCGGCAATTTTTTCAAACAAGCCCCCTGCCGGCTTGGCGGGCGCCCGGTAGGCCTTCTCGGGAGGCGCCTGGCTCGCGCCCCCATCCGTCTTGTGCAACAGCCCTGCGGCCTGGTAGGCCCAGAGGCACGCGCAGACCTCCCCCAGCCCGACATGGCTCCGGGTCGTCAGCTCCTCCGGGGTCAGCGGCTGCTGGATCAGCAGTTGCGCGACCCGCAGGGCCTGGACCAGTTCCGAGGCCCCGCCCAGATCGGGCCAGTCCTCCAGCTGATAGTGGCCGTCGGGGAAGCCGGGCAGTTCGGCTTGCGCCTTCAGGGCGGCCCTGATGTAGAAGGATTCCAGGCTGAGCGACATGGCACCCACGACCCGCCCCTCGGGCGGGCTGAAGAACCAGCCCGATTTGCCGAGGTTGTCGCTGGCCATGAGCAGCTCGCTGCGCCCGGGTGCAAGCACACGCCCGGCCGATGGCAAGAGGTAGATGGTGGAATGTCCCAGGGTGGCCTGCAGATCCCGGCCCTGCAGACTGGCGTCCATGGCCAGTCGGCACAGCCCCCAGGCACCGAATGCGTGGGCGTCAGCGCCGTTGCCCTTCTGCGCCTTGAGCAGCACCATGAGTTCCTGGACGATCTTCAGCACTGGGCTGTCCTCTGCCAGGAAGGTGACACCGTCTGTGCCAGGCATGTCACGGGACGTCAAAGCCAGGACCGGCGTACCGCGTCGCAGGGCGACCTCCATGGCACGTTGCCCATAGGCATCCTCGGCGTGGACCACAAGCAGGTCGCAGCGCGTCCCATCCCAGGGATGCATCGACGGCCGGACCTGATGCGCTTCCATCAGATTGCAGGCAAGCTTGAGGCGCTGCTCCGATTGCTCGTTCAATCCCGCGTGACGGAGTTCAATTCGCATGATGTACTGGTAAGCACCCGGCGGTGCCGTTCCTGGGCGTGCTCTTGCGCGGCGGGCCGACCCCAGACGACGTGGGACGGGCCCGCCGATCGCTCAGCGATCAGGAAAAATCCACGCCCTTTTCAAAGCTGCGCAGTTCGTGGCGGGCCATGGCCAGGTTGGCCTTGCTGCGGTCCAGCACGACGTAGAGGAACAGTTTCGCATTCGACTCCAGCGGACGGATCACGTGGTACTGCTTGGTCAGGCTGATGAGGATGTCCTCAATGGTGTCGTTGAGCTTGAGCGAGGCGGCAACCTTGCGCTTGGAACGCACGACTTCGGAGTTGCCGGCGGCGGCCAGCTCCAGATCGATGCCGGAGCCGTCGCCCGCCAGCAGCATGCCGCTTTCGGCGTCGACCAGGGCGGCGGCCACATAACCATCGAGCTTGCGCAGCGGTTCGAGATTGATTTTTGCCATGTTATTACTTCCTTAGGATGATGAAAGACGGATCCCCCCCGCCAATGGGCCCGGCGTGTGCCGGAGATTGCTGCTGGCCTAAGCTGCCTGATCCATCACACGCGCCAGTTCCGCCGCGGCATCCAGCGTCCAGCGCAAGGTCATGGCCAGGTTGTCACCGCGGTCGGCACACACCGACAGGGCATAGGTTTTCGCTTTCGACGGCACCCGCACCGCGACGACCGTTCCATGGTCGATGGTGATGGTGGTGTGCAGGCAGGTGCCCCGCAGCACCTCCTTGGCGAAGGACTCGCTCAGGGAGAGCAGCGAGGTGGTGATGGCGGCCACTCTTTGCGGGACCATCGGTCGCCCACCGCTGGCATGTGCGACCGCGCGCCCATCGACTGTGGACAGGCAGGCAAACAAGATGGAGGGCGTGCGCCGCAGCAGTGCTTCCAGGACCTCCAGGGATTGCGCTGTTTTCAGGGACATTTGCTTGGCTTCGCTTTTTTCGAGACAGACTGTTTCCATGGCTTTATTGACCTTTGCATCGGTTGGATTGCGAGGGATGGACATCTACGGTGACACGTCCGCCAGTCAGGGGTAAGGCAGGCTCAAGCACGCTGCGGTGGGTGTAGGGATGGGGAACATCGCTGTGCTGCACTGTTTGGCAAGGGGCTGAGTGAATCTTGCGCCTTGCAGCGCTGAAGCGCTATCAGCTCGGTCTGATCTTGGTGTAGGAAAGACCCTGAACGATTCGGAATTTCCCTAGACCTGATGGCCCATGAGCCAGGGACGATGCCAGCTTCAGCACCCAGGCTGCGGAACGCAGCCTGGCCGGAGAGTTTCCAGGGGACCCGCCCAGCCGCTGGACTGACGGGCTGTCGGCGGACCCTGCACCACTGAGACGGGGGGCGTGCTTCTGGCCTGCAGTGCCCAGGAAGATGTGCTGAGTACAGGTGTTGCAGGAGGCGTCGCGCTGCGCTTGGAGGAGCAGCCGGGGAACAGGCAGGAGCACGGGCCGGGGCGGCCCTGCTGTTGGGTGCGCTGTCCGCGCTCGTGACGGGCAGGTCAAGCGATGTCTGTCGGGCACGGCCCTCAAAGCCGATCAGGCTGAGCCGAGGCCTGAAGTCCGCTGACTCCACGCAGTAGCTCGGCGTTCCCAGGCGCTCAGCCCGACAGTCCCTACGCATCCCTGATCCCTGCATTCTTCTGATTTATGGGTCATGACCTTATCCGGTCTGCATGACCCCCGTCAAATGCGCTCAGACCCCATGAACCGCCGCAGCCATTGACATGTCAACTTGATTCTTGTAAACGATTTGTAACAATCGCTCTGCTTGTCTCCTCGTCTGAGGACGGCTGCAGCCAAGAGGCTTTGGCCCTCAGTGACGGATGCTGCCGCCCGGCCGCCAAGCCTGCGAGGTCGACAGATCTCGTCTTTTCCAGGGGAAAAATGGCCCTGGTTTGAGTTTTTTGGAATGGGTTCATTCATTTTCAGGCAGACTTCATCGCACCATGCGAAATATTTCCCGAATTGTCCGTTCGAATCTCAAATTCAAACATTTGCAATTGCTCATCGCCGTCGACAAGTTCCGGAGCCTGGGCAAAGCCGCCCAATTCATGAACCTCACCCAATCGGCGCTGTCCAAGAATCTGGCTGAAATCGAGCGCATGTTCGACATCGAGTTGTTCGACAGATCGGCGACGGGCACCCAACCCACCGAGCACGGCAAGGCCTTGCTGGATCTGGCCCGGACGGTGCTGGACGCGTTCGAGCAGACCCTGGAAGACATCGAGGTCCTGCGGCACACGCATGCCACGCGGCTGGGCCTGGGCGTCAGCTCGCTGATTTCCCCCTCGCTACTTGCCAAGACCCTGGCGCTGGCCAAGGCGTCAACGCCGGACTCCATGGTCCATCTGCAGGAGGGAGATCTCAGAACACTGATCCCTCGTCTGCGATCGGGTGAACTGGACTTGTTGCTCTGTCCGCTCGAACCGGATTACATGGCAGCAGACCTGCACGTCGAATCCCTGTATGCAGAGCGCTTGCAACTGCTGGTCAGCGATACACATCCCTTGCTGGCCGGCGAGAGCCTGCACTGGACGCGCCTCGCGGACTATCCATGGGTGATCCCGTCCTCGCCTTCCACCGTCCGCGCGCAGCTGCTGGAGGTCTTCAGGCAGAACGATGTCAGCCCGCCGAAAGACCTGATGGAGACCACTGCTCCGCTCGCCGTGCTGTCCTTGCTTCAGCAACGCTTGACGATAGCGCTCTGGAGCAGCCAGATTGCGGCCACGCACGCCTCAACAGGTCTGCTCAGGGTGCTGCCCGTCAGGCTGGCCTTGCGTCCGCTGCCTGTGGGCATCATCACACTCAAGGAAAAGCGCCATCCCCCTGTGGCCCTGCAGTTCATGGACCACCTGAAATCAGCCGTCCAGAAGGGGTGACGCTGCCGCGAGCGGCAGCGGATGGCGAGCCCTGCTCTGTCGATGCCGATCCAAAGGGATGCGCAGTGCCTGCTGATGGTTTCCGTCTTCATGACACCTTCCCGTTCGGGCTGAGCCTGTCGAAGCCCTTCGGCAAGCTCAGGGCGAACGGATGCGTGGCGCTTGTCATGATGGATGAAAGTCTCCCTAGAACAGGTCCCCCTGGCCGGTCAGCCCCGCGGGGCGGAACTGGGTGAGATCGAGCGCGATGCGCTCGCGGTTCAGGCCATGGCGCGCGCAGGCCTTCTGGAAACGCTGGCGGATCAGCTCGGCCCAGGGCCCGCTGCCGCGCATGCGGGTGGCGTAATCGCTGTCGTAATCCTGTCCGCCACGCATCTCGCGGATGCGCGCCATCACGCGCGCAGCGCGCTGCGGGTAGTGCAGGCCAAGCCATTGCTGGAACACCTCGCCCAGTTCCCAGGGCAGGCGCAGCACCGTGTAGAAGGCGCTGCGCGCGCCCGCCTGAGCTGCGGCCTGCAGCACCCGCTCCAGGTCTTCGTTGATGAAGGGAATCTGCGGCGCCACGCTCACGCCCACCGGCACCCCGGCCTCGGCCAGCGCGCGGATGGTGCGCAGGCGACGTTGCGGCGAGGCCGCGCGCGGCTCCAGCTGGCGCGCGAGTGCACCGTCCAGCGTGGTGATGGTGATGTAGACCGCGGCCAGGCCCGCGGCGGCCATGGGCGCGATCAGGTCCAGGTCGCGCTCGACGCCGCTGGACTTGGTGACCAGGGCAAAAGGATGGCGCGCCTCGCTCAGGACCTCGATCAGCGAGCGTGTGATCCTGAGTTCGCGCTCGACCGGCTGGTAGGCATCGGTCACCGTGCCGATGGCCAGGTGCCCGGGCCGGTAGGACGGCGCGCCCAGCTCGCGCCGCAGCTGTTGCGCCAGCCCGCGCTTGGCGATGATCACGCGCTCGAAATCCAGCCCCGGCGAGAGGCCCAGGTAGCTGTGCGAGGGCCGCGCGTAGCAGTAACTGCAACCGTGCTCACAGCCCCGGTAGGGATTGACCGAGCGGTCGAAGGCGATGTCGGGTGAGTCGTTGTGGCTCAGCGCACTGCGCGCGTCCTCCCAGCGCAGCTCGGTGGGCGGCGGGGGCGCCGCATCGCCCTGCGCCTCGTCCCAGGTGGACCAGCCGTCGTCGTAAGCCTCGCGCACATCACGCTCGAAGCGGTGCGCGTTGCGCGTGGCTGCGCCCCGGCCCTTGAAGGCCTGCAGCGGGATCTTGAATTCGCTCATGGTTCGGGCGTCGGACGTTGCAGTGGTGGAGTGCAGGAACCAGTAACTGTATATATTTACAGTTATCTTGTCCAATCGTAAGATGCCCTCCTCGACCGTCCATCCTTTGGAGTGCGGCCATGATGGCCTCGACCAGCATCCAGTTTTTCGAGCAGCAGTTCCAGCGTCAGGCTGACGGCATGGAGACCACACTCAACCCCTTTGAAGAGATCGCCCTGCCCTGGCTGCGGGGACGGGTGCTGGACTACGGCTGTGGCATGGGAAACCTGGCCCGGGCGGCGGCCCGCAGGGGTTGCGAGGTGCTGGCCCTGGACGCCAGTCCCACCGCCATCCGCCATCTGCGGCAGGCAGCGACCACCGAGCGCCTGCCCCTGCGCGCGCTTGAGGCCGATCTGCGCGACCACCGCCTGGAAGAGGACTATGACAGCGTGGTCTGCATCGGGCTGCTGATGTTTCTGCCCTGCGAGCAAGCGCTGCAGCAACTCGCCCAGTTGCAGCAACGCCTGCGCCCGGGCGGTGTGGCCATCATCAACGTCCTGATCGTGGGAACGACCTACCGCGATATGTTCGACCCGGACGGCCATTGCCTGCTCCAGGCCGACGCGCTGCGCCTGTGTTTTGCCGGCTGGACCATCGAGGACGAGGTGCTGCAAGACTTCCCCGCCCCGGGGAACACCGTCAAGTCCTTCATGACCCTGGTCGCGCGCAAACCGTCCGTTTCGGGTAGCGACCGCCTGTCGCCTGCCTGAGGCCTGCAGGCAACAGGCGGGATCACCCCGGCTGGCGTGGCGCAGACGGCTCGTTATAGTGGCTGGCATGAACGCGCGCCTGCCCCACCCGCGACTGTTGCAGCACCCCGTCCGCTGGCTGGCAGGCGGCCTGTGCATGCTGAGCCTGCTGGTGCTGATCGGCTGTAGCAGCACCCCCAGATCGGGTGGCACTGGCGCCAGCGGGCACAGCGAATCGGGCCAGGCCTCCTATTACGGCAACGAGTTTCAGGGCCGCAAGACCGCCAACGGCGAACGCTTCGACCAGGCCAGCCTGACCGCCGCGCACCGCACCCTGCCCTTTGGCACCCGGGTGCGGGTGACCAACACGCAGAACGGCAAGAGTGTCACGGTGCGTGTGAACGACCGCGGGCCCTTCGTGAAGGGCCGCGTGATCGACCTCTCGAGCTC
>JACCDS011599161.1_pt1 | contig 13504 bp, 12 predicted proteins | sample 7446441 | NCBI WGS metagenome assembly JACCDS01 (sample SAMN15323445, study PRJNA562643) | freshwater metagenome | isolation source: river surface water | place: USA:Blue River Watershed | collected 2017-08-17 | reverse complement strand
TGGCGGCAAGGCGCGCGAGCTGCTGCTTCAGGATCACGCGCGAGCAGAACGGCCACGGCTTGCCGTGCACGTGGCCATCGGAGGCCATGCGCGCATAGCCCGGCTGCCAGGGCACCAGGCTGAGGGTGCTCGGGTCGCCAACGGCCATGTAGTCGCCATCGGAGTTGGCGCGCATGCCCATGCCGGTCAGTGCGAAACCCGCAAAACCCGCACCATCAGTGATCACCGTGTCGTAGTGCTCGGCCGGAACCGACTTGGCCTTGGCTGTGCCATGCATGTCCACGAACTGCGCCAAAACGTACTTGACCCCGTTGTCCTTGATGAACTTCTTGGCGTCTGCTGGTTTCATCCTGCCCCCCTTAGGTCGCCCCCAACGGCCGGGGGCTGTTGTTATAAGTCGGTCAGAGCCCGACCCTTGACAGCGACTCGTGGCCGAGCCGGCCGCCGCCCATCTCCCCCGCGACTTCGCACAAGGTCTCCCACAAGTAACCGCCGTAGGTGCCATCGCACCAGACGCGGTAGGAGACACCGGCCGGAGTCATCACCGCCGCCACCGTCACGCCGACGCCGACCATCGAGGTCAGCGCCAGTGCGCCGCCTGTGGCATCCAACGTGGCCATGTCGACCGCGCAGGTCTGGCGGAAAAGATCGATCGCCTGCGGGCCGGCCACTACCAGCGCCGCGTCATAGCGCGGCACCGGGTAAACGTCGGCCGCTGCTGGCAGGGCAAGCACGCGCGACACCGCGGTGCCGCCGGCGCTGTCCTCGATCAGGTATTCGGTCAGGCCAAGGCGTGCCACGATGGCGCCCTCGCTGCGGCACCAGCTGTTGGCACGCGCCGGCGTGGCCAGCCCGGCATCGGCCAGCGCTGCGGCAGCGCCGGGGCCCTTGACGCCGGTGCGGCGACGGAAGCTCAGGTCGCCGATCGCCACCACCGACAGGTGCGCTTCGCTCTCGCCGGCGAATGCAGCAACGCTGGGCATGTCCTCAAGGTCGACCCAACGCGCGGCGTGAGCCGCCTGGACGTCGGTGAGCGGACTGACGCGTACGGGGGTGCTCATGATTGCTCCTTCTGGCGGAGGTCTTCAGGGTCGAAGAAGGGTGTCTCGCAGACCTCGGCAGCAACCATGCTGCCGTCGGTGACGCGGATCTCGAAGCGGCTGCCCGGCGTCGCCAGCTCAGGCGGCAGGAAAGCCAGGCCGATATGGCAGCCCACGTTCGGGCTCCAGTAGATGCTGGTGACGCGGCCGGCGATCTCGCCGCCGACGATGACCAGATGGCACTCCTGCGGCACCTGGCCGCTGTAACCCGCGGGCAGACGGAAGCCGGCCAGTTTTCGTTTCAGCGGCATCTGCTTGAGGATCTTCAGCGAGCGCTGGCCGATGAAGAACGGCTTGTCCAGCTTGACCGCCCAGTCCATGCTGACTTCGAACGGGTGGGTCAGGCCGTCGGTGTCCTGACTGACGATCAGGTGGCCCTTCTCCAGGCGTAGCAGACGCTGCGCCTCCACACCGAAGGGACCGATGCCGAATGGCTCGCCGGCCTTCATCAGCGTGTCCCACAGGGTCGGGCCGTACTCGGCCGGCACGTGGATCTCGTAGCCCCACTCGCCGACAAAGCCGACGCGCATCAGCCGCGCGGGGATGCCGGCGATGCTGCCCTGACGCACCGCGAGGTAGGGGAAGGCCGTGGCCGACAGGTCGAGGTCGGTGAGCGGGCCGAGTACCTTTCGGCAATCCGGGCCAGCCAGGTTCACCGACGAATACGCGCCGGTGAGGTTGATGATGCCGCACTGCAGCCGCCACTCGGCGTTCAGGCGCGACATCTCGCGGTAGACATTGGCCGCGCCCGAGGTGGTGGTGGTGAAGTAGTAGACGTCATCGGCCAGCCGGGCGATCACGCCTTCGTCGGTCAGCACCCCGGCCTCGTCACACATGATGGCGTAGCGGGTGCCGCCCAGCTTCAGCAGGTCGATGCGTGCGGTGTAGACGCGGTTGAGGAACTCCGCCGCCTGCGGACCGCGGATCTCGATCTTGCCGAGCGTGCCGACGTCGATCATCGCCACCTTGGTACGCACACGCCGCACCTCGTCGTGGATGCAGTCGATGCGCGACTTGCCCGGCACCGCGTAGTACTCCGGACGCTCCCAGGCACCCGCCGGCATGAACACAGCGCCCAGCGCCGCGTGGCGGCCCTGCAGCGGGCTGCGCCGCTGCGGGTTGAAGCCACGACCCGCCAGGTGCGACATCGGCACCGGGTGGAAGAAAGGCCGCGCCGTGGTGGTGCCGACCTGCTGCGGCGACTTGCCGACGAGGCGCCCGAGGATGCGCAGCGCCGTCATGTTGGAGTGCTTGCCCTGGCTCGGGCCCATGCCCACGGTGGTGAAGCGCTTGAGCAACTCGATGTTGTCGTAGCCCTCCTGCACCGCGTTCTCGAAGTCCTTGACCTGCAGGTCCTCATCGAAGTCGACGAAGTTCTTCGCCGACGGGTGCGCGACCACTGGCCACGGGTGGCTGGGGGCCTCGGTTTCGGACGGGACCGGCGGCGCCGACAACGCCTTGCCCAGCACGTGGGCGGCTGCAGCGGTACCGGCACGGGCGCCATCCGCGATGCGCGCGTCCAGACCGAACACGCCGTTGACGCGACCGCAGGCGAAAACGCCCTCGGGCAGCACATCCGGGACGAACTGCTGCAGGCGCTCGTCAAAGCGCATCTTGGTGCCAGCCTGGTAGAGCAGATTGGCGGCAGGCGCCCAGCCGGTGCTCATGGCCACGCCGTCGCAGTCGATGCGGCGCGCGGTCGAGGTGTCGGCAACGCCATCGCGGACCTTGCACAGGGTCACCGCAGCCAGCTCGCCGCGACCGTCGGCGTGTGCTTCATAGATGCCGGTGCCGGACAGGCACTCGATGCCACGCGAGCGTACGGCGTCGACGGCAGCACATGCCGGGATCGCCTCGCGCAGGTCGGCAACCGCCATCACCTGCACGCCGGCGTCGAACAGGTCCAGCGCCAAGCGGTATCCGTCGGCGTTGGCAGTGGTCACCACCGCGCGACGCGCAGGCTGCACGGCGTAGCGGTAGATCAGGCGCTGCATGGCCGAGCCCATCATCACGCCGGGCAGGTCGTTGTTACGGAACACGGTCGGCTGCTCGAAAGCGCCGCTGGCCATCACGGTGGCACCGGCCCGCATCTTGGTCATCTTCTCCGCGTCCACCAGCGGAACCCACTGGTCGGCGTACCAGGCGGCTGCGAGCGTGCCCTCGAAGATTCGGATGCGCTTGTGCTGGCGGACCTTCGACAGCAGCTCGCGGGTGGCCTGGCGGCGGGCATCGTCACCACCCAGCTGATAGAGGCCGGAGCCACCGACGCGCGCGTTCTCGTCGACCAGCGCGACGCTGGCGCCGGCATCGGCCGCGGCCAGAGCTGCGCTCAGACCCGACGGACCGCCGCCAATGACCAGCACGTCGCAGAAGTCGTAGCGCTTGGGCGTGTAGATGTGCGGCGTGTTGGTGTCGAGGCGGCCCAGACCGGTGATGGCGCGGAACATGCGCTCCCACATCGGGAACCAGCGCTTGCTGTAGAAGGCCTTGTAGTAAAAGCCGACCGGCAGGAACGGCGACAGGCGGTCAAGGAAACGAACCTTGTCGCTGGCTACGCCGCCCCAGGTGTTGACCGCCGAGAGGTCCATGCCATCGCGCACCGCGACCACGTCGCCGCGCACGTTGTGGCGCTGGCCGTCCTGCACCATGACGTTGACGTCGTGGTTGGCCATCGACAGGATGCCGCGCGGCCGGTGGTACTTGAAGCTGCGGCCAAGGGTGCGGACACCGGAGGCCCACAGCGCGCTGCTTACGGCGTCACCGGGGAAGGCAACGTAGTCGCGGCCTTCAAAACGGAAGCGGAGAGTCCTCGAGCGGTCGACCCACTCGTCAGGCATCTGCGGGAGACGGCTCATGCTTCGCTCCCTGGCAGCCAGGTTCGCATCACGCGGTCCTTTTCGGTATCACGTTCGGCGATGAACCAGGTGTTGGAGGGGGTGTGGCACCACCACTCGCGCTTTACGCCGGGTGCACCGTTGCGGTTGAACACGTAGTCAGCCCATTCATGGTCAGTACAGGCGTTGGCATCCGGCGCCGGCCGGATCTCGCCCCAGTAGGTGAATTCGGACACCGGACGGGCGCCGTTGACAGGACAGGTCAGGAGTTTCATCGCGCGCCCCCTCAGTGCCCGACGCTCGCCGCGCCCTTCTCGCCGGTAAGCGAGTAGTTGCGGAAGCGGTCCAGGGAAAAGCCGGTGATCAGCTCGTGTGGCGAGTCGTTGGCGACGGTCCAGGCCATGGTCTTGCCGCAGACCGGTGTCGCCTTGAAGCCCCAGGTGCCCCAGCCGGAGTCGAGGTAGAAGCCCTCGACCGGGGTCTTGCCCATGATCGGCGCGAAGTCGGGCGTCATGTCGGACATGCCGCCCCACTGCCGGTTGACCTTCACGTGCGAGAGGAACGGGAACATGTCGAGCATGTGCGCCGACAGGCCCTCGGTGAAGTCGAGCGTCGAGCGGGTCGAGTGCAGTTCGTAGGGGTCGAGCGAGGCGCCCATCACCAGTTCGCCGCGTGCGCTCTGACTGATGTAGATGTGCAGGCTGCCGGAGACGAAGATGTGGTCCAGCCACGGCTTCATCGGCTCGCTCACCATCGCCTGCAGCGGGTGGATGTAGATCGGCGTCTGGATACCGACCATGTCGGTCAGGCGCGGGGTCGAGCCGGCAACCGCGCACAGCACCTTGTTGGTGGCGATGTGGCCGCGGCTGGTCTGCACCCCGACCACCTTGCCGCCCTTCACCTCGATGCCGGTGACGGCGGTCTGCTGGTGGATCTCGACGCCGCGCTGGCAGGCGCCGCGGCCGTAACCCCAGGCCACCGCATCGTGGCGGGCGATCGAGCCGGGCGCGTGATACAGGGCACCCAGGATGGGGGCGTGGCCGTTGCAGCTGATGTCGATGCTTGGGCATGCCCGCTTGATGAAGTCAGGGCCGACCAGCTCCGACTCGACGCCATAGTGCTTGTTCACCTCGGCCCGCCAGCGCATGGTCCGCACCGCCGAGTCGGTGTGCGCCAGCGTGAAGTGGCCACGCGTCGAGTAGAACAGGTTGAGGTCGAAGTCCTCGCTCAGGTCCTGCCACAGCTTCACCGAGGTGTCGTAGAACTTCACGCCCTCTGGAGTCAGGTAGTTGGAGCGGATGATCGTGGTGTTGCGGCCGGTATTGCCGCCACCGATGTAGCCTTTTTCAAGCACAGCGACGTTAGTGATGCCATGCTCACGTGCCAGGTAGTAGGCGGCGGCGAGGCCATGTCCGCCCGCGCCGATGATGACCACGTCATAAGCCGATTTCAGTTCCGTCGGCGCCGTGAACATCCTCGGCTCCGGGTGCTTGTGGCTCAAACCAAAACGAAGAAGTCGCCAGGGCATGTCAGCTGTTCTGCCTGAGAGTTGAGGGGTCTTCGAAACAGTTTATTTGTTTCTTGGGACGAAACAATTATTCTTATAGATGACCCTGAGATTTAGGTCAACATTTTTTCACTGGGTGAATCATGGCGGACAATCTGGACCACGAACGGGGAGCCGTAGCGGCAAGCGCCGACGATTCCCAGATGGACCACACGCTCGAACGCTGTCTGGGCACGGCACTTCGGCAGAAGCGTCTCGCCCATGGCCTCACCATAGCCGACGTTTCGGAGTTGGCAGGCATCTCACGCGGCATGCTGTCCAAGATCGAGAACGGGCAGTCGGCGACCAGCCTGGACACCCTGCATCGCCTGGCCCGGGCCCTGGGCGTGTCGCTGTCGGCGCTGTTCCGTGACGTCGACGTGGTCGAGGGCAACGCGCAGTTGGTGCGTGCCGACGAGGGCATGGAGGTGGTCCGGCGCGGCACGCGGCGCGGCCACACCTACCGCCTGCTCGCCTACGACCAGGGGCCGCGCAAGCTGTTCGAGCCCTTCCTGATCAGCATGGACGACGCATCCGAGGTGTTCCCCACCTTCCAGCACCCCGGCACCGAGTTCATCCACATGCTGCAGGGGCGCATGGTCTACCGGCACGGCAAGGACACGCACGAGCTCGGGCCGGGCGACTCGCTGACCTTCAGCGGCGACGTGCCGCACGGGCCCGAGGTACTGGTGGAGACGCCGATCCGCTTCGTGGCGGTGATCATGTACGGCAACGGCGACCCGAGTTGACCCCCGGCAGCCATATCCGCCCGGCGACGCCTGACGACATCCCGGCGCTGGTCCAACTGCTGGCGGCCCTCTTCACCATCGAGCAGGACTTCCAGCCCGACACTGCCAAGCAGTCGCGTGGACTCGCTGGCGTCATGGCCAATCCCAAGGGGTTGGTCGCGGTCGCCATCGACGATGCCGGCGCAGTGATCGGCATCTGCTCGGGGCAACTGGTGTTCTCCACCGCCGAGGGTGCCTGGTCTGCATGGGTGGAGGACGTGGTGGTGGCCGCACCCTGGCGGGGCCGCGGTCTGGGGCGGGCGCTGCTGGAGCATGTGCTGGCATGGGCCGCCAAACAGGGCGCCACCCGCGCCCAACTGCTGGTGGACCTGGACAACCCGCCAGCGCTTGATTTCTACCGGCATCTGGGCTGGTCGGAGACTCGCCTGGCGGCACGCCGGCTCAGTCTCGCCCGACCCCCGGCCGACTAGTCATCGCCAGCGACACGCCATAAAAAAAGGGCACCCGGAGGTGCCCCAAACCCACTGGAGGGTTATTGGATCAGGAGTGGTAGGCCGACTCACCGTGATAGGTGGTGTCGAGGCCTTCACGCTCTTCCTCTTCCTTGACGCGGAGACCGATGGTCATGTCGATCAGCTTCAGCGCGATGAAGGACACCACACCGGAGACGACCACCGCGGTCAGGATGGCCTGGATCTGGATAGAGACTTGGGCACCGATGCCCGGGAAGCCACCGCAGGTGTTGGCCACGTAATCACAGACGCCGGTACCGCCCAGATCGGGCGAGGCGAACACGCCGGTCAGGATGGCCCCAACGATGCCGCCCAGGCCGTGCACGCCGAACACGTCCAGCGCGTCGTCGGCGCCCAGCATGCGCTTGAGCCCGGTCACGCCCCAGTAGCAGATGGCGCCAGCCGCAAGGCCGATCACCAGCGCGCCACCGACACCGACAAAACCGCACGCCGGGGTGATGGCGACCAGGCCGGCCACCGCACCGGAGGCAGCACCCAGCATCGAGACCGTGCCGCGCGCCACATATTCGACGAAGGTCCACGCCAGAACCGCCGCGGCGGTGGCGAACAGGGTGTTGACGAAGGCCAGCGCTGCGACACCGTTGGCCTCGAGGTTCGAGCCGACGTTGAAGCCGAACCAGCCCACCCAGAGCAGCGAAGCGCCGATCATGGTCATGACCAGGTTGTGCGGGGGCATGGCTTCGCGGCCGTAACCGATACGCTTGCCGACCATGTAGGCGGCGACCAGCGCGGCGATACCGGCATTGATATGCACCACCGTGCCACCGGCAAAGTCCAGCGCGCCCTTCTGCCACAGCCAGCCGGCTGCCGCAGTCACGGCGTCCAGCGAAGCGGCGTCGGTGATCGCGTCGGGGCCGTCCCAGTACCAGACCATGTGGGCCATCGGGATGTAGGCGAAGGTGAACCACAGCACGACGAACACCAGCACCGCCGAGAAGCGCATGCGTTCGGCAAAGCCGCCGACGATCAGCGCCGGTGTGATGGCGGCGAAGGTGCACTGGAAGGCGACGAACATCAGCTCGGGGATGTAGACGCCCTTGCTGAAGGTAGCGCCGGCGGACTCAGGCGTGACACCGGCCAGCAACATCTTGTCGAGCCCACCAAAGAATGGGGAGCCGCCAGTGAATGTCATGGAGTAGCCGTAGACCGCCCACAGTACGCTGATCAGCGCAAACGTCATCATCACCTGCATCAGCACCGACAGCATGTTCTTGCTGCGCACCAGGCCACCGTAGAACAGGGCAAGACCAGGGATGGTCATGAGGATGACCAGGCAGACGGCCACGTACATGAAAGCGGTATCGCCCTTGTCGGGGACGGGGGCAGCGGCGGGTGCTGCAGCAGCCGCAGCAGCGGCAGGCGCATCCGCGGTGGTTACAGCCGCGTCGGCGACAGCGGCGGCCTCGGGCGCGGCGGGCGCGTCCTCGGCAAAAGTCGGAGAGACCAACCCGATGCCGGCGACCAGGGCCAGCGAAAGCAGGAGTTTCTTCAGCATGGCGGTCTCCTTAAAGTGCGTCTTTGCCGGTCTCGCCCGTACGGATACGGACGGCCTGCTCAAGGTTGGAGACAAAGATCTTGCCGTCGCCGATCTTTCCAGTCGCGGCAGACTTGGTGATGGCCTCGATCACCTGGTCGAGCAGGCTGCCGTCGACGGCGGCCTCGACCTTGACCTTGGGCAGGAAGTCGACAACGTATTCGGCACCCCGGTACAGCTCGGTGTGTCCCTTTTGCCGGCCAAAGCCCTTGACCTCGGTGACGGTGATGCCCTGCACGCCAATGGCGGACAGCGCCTCACGCACTTCGTCGAGCTTGAACGGCTTGATGATGGCGGTTACCAGCTTCATCACAGCTCCTTGGGGATGAGAGGGGCTAGCCCGAGCCCTTGCGGGCTCGGGAAAGTCTTTAACAACAGAGGTTTACTGCAGGGGCGCTTAGAAGGTGCGCTTGAGCATGACTTGGTAGTTCAAGTCCATGGTGCTCTTTGAAGCGGTGAGGGCATAGTCAACGAAGCAAGCCTTATCTTGAACCGTGTCAACGGCGATACCAGCAGCACTCAGTTGCCATCCGCCCTCGAAGTTCTTCGTAACGCCGGCGCGGTAGTCCGTGTATGAACAAGCCGAAACACCGTCTACATTCTGGTGGCCGACGTGGCCGTTGAGGACCCAGGACGGCAGAACCTCATAGTTAGCGTTCAGCTCGACGTAACCAGAACCCTCGGTGCCAGGAATGCCGAAGAAGGTGCTCGCTGCATGCGAGTACTTAAGGTTGAGCCACTGCCAAGTGACGCCCGCGTACAGTTCCGTCGTGTTGAAGGAACGAAGGCCACGCGACTGGCCTTTCTCACCGGGGTACAGGAACTGCAGCACCCCGACATCGACCAAGAAATCGCCAAATTGTCTGGCGTAGCCGCCATACAGGTCGATTTCGACGTTTGCATTAGGAAATGCATTCCCGTCGACATTACTGGCCCAAGTCCCGACGTAGAAACCACTCGAGTGCGAGATGTCGAAGCCACCCTGTACTGCCGGGCGCTCCCGCGTGTAGTTGAGGCCACGGAAGAAGTAAGCATTGGTCAGCGCGATATTGCTCGTCACCGTCCATGTCGGCGTCTCCGCCTTCGCTGGCTCATCGGCGGCCAGCACAGGTGCAGCCACCAGCAAGGCCGCTACCGCGCAAGTGGGAATTGCGTATCTCATCTTGTGTCCTTTCGTTTTGAGACTAATCGAAGACCTCTGTACAGCGTGCTAGCAGTTATCGTGCCAGCCCCCTGATCGACCGTTTCCGGCCGCTTTGGCATTGCTTCATTCCCCTCTGTGCGCCTTGAACGGGCATATGTCCGCGGCGGCGCACAATCACGGTGCGTTGCGAACCGCCAGGACGCATGCACCGAGCCTTCAACATAAGTGAATCAAGGACTACCCGCGACAAGCGAAGGGTTCGGTGGAGGCCAAAGGCCCAGAATCGCCCCACCAATGTGGCGCGCACGCAACAAATAACCGCGCCTCAGGCACCGGCCTGGAGGTTGTCATCGGTGGAATTTTGTTTCGCGTGGTGCACCGGCCGGGCGCAACCCATCGCATCAGTCTGTTGACGGAAGCCCGCCCAAGAGGTGCTTGCTAAACTGGGCCACACGTCACCGAGGGCACACCGAATGAGCACCATGCAGCAGTTTCTGGACCAGATCAGCGCCCGCATCTCAGCACTGGCGAGCAGCCAACCCGGTCAGGATCTGGAGCGCAACGTCCGCGCCCTGCTGGACGCAGGGCTGCAGCGTCTCGAACTGGTGCCGCGCGACGAATTCGACACCCAGCGCCGCCTGCTCGACCGTGCATTGGAGCAGGTGCACGCACTCGAAGCGCGCGTCGCCGAAATCGAAGCCGCCAAGCGCTGAGCCAACCGTGTCGATCGCAGTCGTCCGCAGCCGGGCGCTGCTTGGCGTACGCGCCGTCGAGGTTTCGGTCGAGGTCCACGTCGCCAACGGCCTGCCGGGCTTCAACCTGGTCGGCCTCGCCGACACCGAGGTGCGCGAGTCCCGCGAGCGCGTCCGCTCGGCGCTGCAGAGCAGTGGCTTCGAGTTCCCGGCGCGGCGCATCACCGTCAATCTGGCACCGGCAGACCTGCCAAAATCCGGCGGGCGATTCGACCTCCCGATCGCGGTGGGCATCCTCGCCGCCACCGGGCAGGTGCCCCTGGAGGCGCTCGCCAGCCTCGAACTCGCCGGCGAACTCGCACTGACTGGCGAGTTGCGACCGGTACGGGGCGGTCTGGCGATGGCCATCGCGGCGCGTGACAGCGGGCACGCCCTGATCCTTCCCCGCGCCAGCGCACAGGAGGCCTCGCGCGCCACCGGCGCGGCGGTGCGGGCTGCGGACCACCTGCTCGGGGTCGGCCAGCACCTCGCCGGCGGCGCGGCACTCGACCGCATCGATGCAACCGCAGATGCGGGCTCACTGGGCCCGGCCTGGCCCTGCCTTAGCGACGTCAAGGGACAGCACCAGGCGCGTCGGGCTTTGGAGATCGCTGCAGCCGGGGGGCACTCGATCCTCCTGCAGGGCCCACCGGGCACCGGAAAGAGCATGCTGGCGCAACGCCTGCCCGGGCTACTGCCGGCCATGGGCGAGGACGAGGCCACCGCATCGGCGACCATCCAGTCACTCGCCAGCGCCGGATTCGACCCGCGGCACTGGGGCCTGCGGCCGTTCCGCGCGCCCCACCACACCGCATCTGCAGCGGCCCTCATCGGCGGTGGCAACGAGCCGCGACCGGGTGAGGTATCTCTGGCGCACCACGGCGTGCTGTTCCTCGACGAGTTGCCGGAGTTCTCGCGGCACGTGCTCGAGACGCTGCGCGAGCCGATGGAGACCGGCGAGGTGCGAATCTCGCGGGCGGCCCGTCAGGCGGTGTTCCCAGCGCGATTCCAGCTGGTCGCGGCCATGAATCCTTGCCCATGCGGCAACCTCGGCCACCCATCGCGGGTCTGCCGCTGCACGCCGGAGCAGGTCGCGCGCTACCGCGGCCGCATCTCGGGGCCATTGCTCGACCGCATCGACCTGCATGTCACGGTGGGCGTGCCGCGCGAGGCGGAACTGCTCGGTTCGCCGCCCGGCGAGAGCAGCGCAGCGGTAGCCCGGCGCACTGTTGCCGCGGCGAAGACGCAATCAGAAAGGCAGGGGCTGCCGAACGCACGCCTGCAGGGCGCCTCGCTGGAGACATACGCGCCGCTGGATGCCGGCACACGGGCACTGCTGGCTCGAGCGATGGCTGGCGACCGCCTCTCGGCGCGCGCCACGCACAGGGTCATCAGGGTGGCGCGGACCATCGCCGATCTCGCCGCGTCCGACACCATCGGCGTGGCGCATCTGGCAGAGGCGCTGCAGTACCGCCCGGTCGATTCAGCCGGCAGCCCGGCCGTGGAGGCAGACCCAGCCCTCGTCGCTGCGCCACACCTCTAGCGCCAGCCACGGCCGATAGGCGGCAATGACATCGTCGGCTTGGCGCTCGAGCACCCCCGACAGCACTAGTTCTCCGCCTGGAGCCACGCGGGACGACAGCATCGGCGCCATCAGCATCAGCGGGTTGCTCAAGATGTTGGCGACGACCAGGTCGAAGCGCCCACCCGGATCGCCGTCCGGCAGTGCGAACTCGACCGGGCAATGGTTGTTCTCGGCGTTGTAGCGGCTGCTCGTCACCGCCTGCTCATCGATATCGACACCGATCACCCTGGCCGCCCCGAACCGGTGCGCAGCCAGCGCCAGGATGCCGGAGCCGCAGCCGTAATCCAGCACGCGGATGCCGGGGCGCAGGTGCGCGTCGATCCACTGCAGGCACAGGCGGGTGGTCGGGTGGCTGCCGGTGCCGAAGGCCAGCCCCGGGTCCAGCACCAGCATCTCGGCACCGTCTGCTGGCGGCTCGCACCACGAGGGCACGATCCACAGGCGCGGGCTGACGTGGATGGGACTGAATTGCGACTGCGTCAGCCGCACCCAGTCCTGCTCCGGCACCGTTTCGACGGTCGCTTCAGGAATGTCCACGCCCAGCGCGGCGCAGGCCTCAGGCAGCACTGTCATGGGTTCGATGTCAGGGGGAAGCAGCGCCTTGATCAGGCTCACCGTCCAGGCTTTTGGCGCCATGCCAGGCTCGCCGTATTGCGGCTCCTCGTCGGGGGTGCCGGCCAGCGCGTCGGTGGCGTCCACCGATACCGCGCCCAGATCCATGAGCGCCTCGGAGAGGCTCTCCGCCAGGTCGGCCGATGTCGTGAAGACCAGCTGGCGGTAGGCGCCGCCGGGCTCGCTCAAACCTGCTTGCTCCTGTGGGCGAGCTTTTCCTCAAGGTAGTGGATGCTCACGCCACCGCGCTGGAAGCCGGCATCCTCGAGCAACTCCAGGTGCAGAGGGATGTTGGTCTTGATGCCGTCGACCGCCATCTCGGAGAGGGCGATGCTGAGCCGCGCCATGGCCTGCTCGCGGGTATCACCGTAGGCGATGATCTTGCCGATCATCGAGTCGTAGTGCGACGGCACCGTGTAGTCGGCGTAGACGTGCGAATCGACACGGATGCCGGGACCGCCAGGGGTGTGCCAGCGCGTCACCTTGCCCGGCGACGGGATGAAGGTGAACGGGTCCTCGGCATTGATCCGGCACTCCATGGCATGCCCGCGGTAGGCGATGTCCTTCTGCGTGAAGCCGAGCTTCTGCCCGGACGCGATGCGGATCTGCTGCTGGATGATGTCGATGCCGGTGATCAGTTCGGTCACCGGGTGCTCGACCTGCACCCGCGTGTTCATCTCGATGAAGAAGAACTCGCCCTTCTCGTACAAGAACTCAAAGGTGCCTGCGCCGCGGTAGCCGATCTTGCGGCAAGCCTCGGCGCAGCGGACGCCGATCTTGGCGCGCAGCCGCTCGGTGAGCCCGGGCGCCGGCGCCTCCTCAATGATCTTCTGGTGACGGCGCTGCAGCGAGCAGTCGCGATCGCCAAGGTACACGGCGTTGTTGAAGCCGTCGGCCAGCACCTGGATCTCGATGTGGCGCGGCTGCTCGAGGAACTTCTCCATGTAGACCATGGGGTTGTTGAACGCCGCCTGCGCCTCGGCCTTGGTCGTCTGCACCGCGTGCAGGAGCGCGGCCTCGGTGTGCACCACGCGCATGCCGCGACCACCACCGCCACCGGCGGCCTTGATGATCACCGGATAGCCCACTTCGCGGGCAATGCGCAGTGCTTCTTCTTCGTCTTCCGGCAGCGGGCC
>JACCDS010569495.1_pt1 | contig 13504 bp, 10 predicted proteins | sample 7446441 | NCBI WGS metagenome assembly JACCDS01 (sample SAMN15323445, study PRJNA562643) | freshwater metagenome | isolation source: river surface water | place: USA:Blue River Watershed | collected 2017-08-17 | reverse complement strand
GTCATGCCTGATGACCATAGCAAGTTGGTACCACCCCTTCCCATCCCGAACAGGACCGTGAAACAACTTTGCGCCGATGATAGTGCTGCAACCAGTGTGAAAGTAGGTTATTGTCAGGCTGTTTTTTAGAAAACCCCGTTGAGTTCGCTCTTCGGGGTTTTTGTTTTTACGCTTTAGCGTTTTAAAAAGCCCGTCGAGTTTGCTCTGCGGATTCTTTTTTAATGCCAACGAGTGGCGAGACGGCCGATTAGGCCAATAAAATACCGTTCCCTGCTGGAACTGTCATCAGGGTCTTTGGCCTGGCAAAACAAAGCCAAGCGGCACAATCGATCAATCGAAACATCAATCAGGCGATAGCCAGCTCTTGGTTTTCCGGCGCATCGGCCAGTAATTCCTTTAGGTCGGCAATCGCCATTCCTGATTCTTCATGCATGCGCAACAGCATGGTCGCGCCCACCAGCAATTTTCGATGTCGCATTTGGCTAATAACCGGCGGTGGGACGCCCAGCCTTCGGCTTAGTTGAGCATCATTTTTTAGTCCCATATGGGTGATCAGCGTATCGAGTAGGCGGTTTGCGACAAAACTGGGTGGCTCGGCCTTGCGGGCGCGTTCCATTGCCTCTCTCATTTCCATTCTTCTCTGTTTCAGGCTCATTGCTTTGTACTCCATGCGAGCTGCGACATAAAATCCGTCGCCAAAGTTGTTATGAAAACCCTGTGACTGAAATGGCTTAATATTTTTGTTAAGAGAATATAATAAAAAGTCAATCAATATAATTCTTGGTCAGACTACCTGCAAATAATAACACCATACGATGATTTGAGGAAATTTGCTTGGCTGCATTTCTCAAAAAAAATCGGAAATTCGCCACAGTCCTTGGCAAAAAAGTGTCACCAAATTACAGTTGCGGAGATTGGGCCAAGAGCTTGCGCCAAACCGTTTCTTGTTCCAGTGGCTGCTGTAAAAAGCGTTCCGGAATTTCCCAGATTAGGCATAGTGGTTTGGTATTTTGATATGCTTGATCGTCGAGATAGGCACGGGTTGCTTGTACAAAGCCTGCACCATCTTTGGCGGCATTTAACACCTTGGCCTGCAAAAAATGTTGCAAATAGCCATGAAATTGGCCGCGCAATGAATAGGAGGTGCCGGTTAGAACGAATGGCACGCTGACATCGTCGAGCAAACCGGCCGCACTATCGACGCTCAGTTGACGCAACGCCAAGTGTGTTTCGACGTCAGGTTGCGGGCGCAACCAGTTCGGGCTATGTTCCAGACCCATCAGGCGCAGTAAATCTCCGGCTCGTTCGGTTGGTCTGCCGTTGCTGGCAAGGGAAAATTCGGTACGCTCCCATTGCCATCGATTCGGTTGTGACAAGCCACGTATGCGCAACGCCACCTGTTCGGCTGCGATTTTTGCGCCGAGCTGGTTCCAGTGGGTATCGCTACGATAATACACAACAGATTGCCGGGCTGCGTTTTGTAGTGCTGGCAGCGGGTCAACCAATTCAATCCGGCGTGCCTGTAGCCCCTGCAATGCAGCTTGGTAGCGGGCCGGATCATCATGCGCCCAAAAGCTCTGTTGTGGATACAGCCGAATTTTGTCCGGTACCAGCAACACAATCAATTTAACCTTGTCCCGCTCCAGTTTGCGTGCCACTTGTGCCACCAGATCGAGCCGCGCCTGCATATTGGCGGCGCCATTGGACCAGGTTTGCAGTTCTTCACTTAAAAACAGCCAATCGTCATGTCCCACTTGTACCTGGGCATTGGCACCACGTAGCAGCAAATAGCGCAAGCCATTGGCACCGGCAATCAAGGCCGCGCGCGCAGGCAGATTGGCATTGAATTGCTTTTCCAGTTCGGTGGTGGTGTGCCCGCGCAAAATATCGTCCTTGGTGTGGGGCAATCCATTCACTTGGCGCGTTGCCATGATCAATTGGATGATGCCGCCGAGCATGATCAGCAGCAGCAACACCGCAGCCAGATGGGCGGATGGCGGTGTAACACCGGCAGGGCCGGTTGGTGGGGGCGATTGCGGGTTCATATTGACCTTGGCGCGGCTTAAAACTGGAAATACAGGAACGGTGAATAAGCCTGTGCTGACAGGGTGGCCACCGCCCATAAAAACAGCGGAATCAGCATCAGGCGCCATGCTTCATTGGCATGTCGTTTAATAGCTGGCGCAGCAAACACCAGCACCCAGCCCAGAATAAATACGGCAATCCGATCCGGGGTAATTTGCCATGCGACACTTGGGCTAAAGCCGATACCATTCAAGCCGATCATGCCCGATAGCATGTTTACCGCTTCGGTCATATTGGCCGCCCGGAAAATAACCCAACCAATCACGACCAGCAACAGGGTTTTGACGAGCCGCAACCAGCCGGGCCAGCGCGACGGCCCAAACCGCTCACCCAACCAGCGCTCCAGTGCCAGCCAGCCACCATGCCATGCCCCCCAGATCACGAAAGTCCAGTTGGCGCCGTGCCACAAGCCACCGAGCAGCATGGTTAGAAACAGATTCAGATAAGTTCGAGCCCGACCATGACGATTGCCACCGAGAGAAATGTACAGATATTCACGCAGCCAGTTTGACAGTGACATGTGCCAGCGCTTCCAAAACTCGGTAATCGAGTATGAGAGATACGGGTCATTGAAGTTTTGTGGAAACGTAAAGCCGATCATCATGGCCAGTCCGATCGCCATATCGGTGTAACCAGAGAAATCGAAAAACAGTTGCAAGGTATAACTCAAGGCCCCGGTCCAGGCATCCAGCATGCTCGGGTCATGTGCACTGGCACCAAAGCCGGCATCAACCAGTGGCACGATACTGTCGGCGATCAAGACCTTTTTGCAAAAGCCCAGCATGAACAACTGGCTGCCGTTGGCGAAATTGGCCCATGAGTGGCGACGTTTGGCAAATTGCTCGGCCAGCAGGTGGTAACGCAGTACCGGCCCGGCTACCAGATGCGGAAACAGGGCAATAAAGGCAGCAAAATCAATCAAATTGCGCGCCGGTTCTGCTTCGCGCCGGTAAATATCGACCAGATAACTGATGGCATGGAACAGATAAAACGACAGGCCGATCGGTAGTATTACCGGTGCCCAGGCAAACGGTTGCATGCCTGCAGCCACCAGCAAGGCATTAAAACTATCGACCCCAAAATTAGCATATTTGAAATAAGCCAAGGCCGCCAAATTACCTGACACCGCAATCGTTACCAGTTGCCAGCGTCGCCTATGGTCGGAGCTGGCATGAATGGCCAGCGCAAAGCCATACGAAATAACGCTGGCGGCCATCAGCAGAAACAAAAAATCCCAGCGCCACCAGCCATAGAAAATATAACTGAACAGCAAAATGATGCCAGAACGAAAACGTAGCGGCGTCGAATAATAACAAGCCAAAAACAGCGGCAAAAAACCAAACAGGAACAGGTTTGAGCTAAAAATCATGATCGACGCACCACTGGCCCGATCATTTCAGCAAACTCTCGGGCAAGCGACAGACCCGCACCTCCTTGATCGAAAAGCCACGGCTTTTGCCGGGCATCAGTTTGACCTTGGTAAAGCCCGGCCCGTTGGCCGCTGTCAGTGGCAACTTGAAAACATGCGGCGCATTGTCATCCGCAATCGGCGCGGTAAACTTGCGCACGCTGGCACCGCTGGCTTCGAGCGTCAGCAGCTTGCTGCCATTACTGACCAATTGCGCTGACAAATAGTCGAGCTTGTCCAGTGGCTGATCAAATTCAATCTCGATCGCATCGCCCTCCTTGCTCGGCGCAACTTTGTCGAACGTACTGGCCGTCAGTTTGGCCTTGACCGGTGAGGCTTGACAATGGCTGCCCTCAGCCCACGCGGCAGTGCGCAACAACCATTCGGTATTGTCTGAAATATAGCGTTGATCGCGATATTGGTAATTGGGCAGCGCCTTCATGTCGCGTTCCGGCATTTCCCAAATTAACAATTTTGGTTTTTGCGTTTGATAGGCTGCATCGCGCAAATACGATTCAATGCCGTACCACGAGCCACGTTCGGCACCGACCGAAACATCGAGCAAATCACGCTGAAGCGCAAAACGCAGCGCTTCGGTAAACCCGGTCCAGTTGTCAGAATAGCTGGAACCGACCAGTGCAATGGCCGGGTTGGCGTCGTCCCCCACCAAACTTTCCTTGGCGGGTTGAGCGCGCGTAACCGAAAACGGCAGCAACTGTTCCGGGGCATACGCCGGGCTGCCGGCTGGCAACTGGGCGACCAGATCGCGCGATTTTGTGACAGTTTTCTTTTTGCCCCAAACCAGACTGAATTTCTCTTCCGGCACGCTGGCAAACGGTGTTTTCAGGGTTGGATTGGCGTCAATCCCGGCGCGGATGGTCTCTGCCGCCAACAGGGCGCCGGTCGGTGCCCAGTGGGTATCGAGTCGCAGGAACAGGGGATTTTCACCCGTGCGTTGTGGGCTTTGCAAAAAAGCGCTGTTCAAATCGATGGTGGACACCTGTGCCGCGCCCAATGCCTTGTTCATGCGTTCGTAGTTGCTGCGCATGTAATCACTCATGGTGACGTCGGCAGGCAGATGTTCGGCGTAGATGCGCATTTTCAACGGCACCATCACCACCGCCAGCGTGACATTGTGGCGCGCCAGTACCTGATTTAAGCGGGCAATCAAATCGATGCTGGCGCTCGTATTGGCGCTGTCCTTTGGCTCCGCGATTTCGTAGCGATAAAACAGCCAGTCATTTTTGCCAACCATGCCGGGCACCGGATCGGCAGCAAGGGCAGGGGATGCATAGCCAAATAGGCCGGTCAGGGTCATTGCAAGCAGTGGGCGTAGGCAGAATTTCATGATCGGGCGTGAATATTAGTGAGTGAAGTAACTGAGGTAAGTAATTAGGTCACCGTGATTGATGGCACGTTTTTCTTGTGAATGGGATGAGTGTAGCATGTAATGTTCGGCAAAAATTACTTGCCGGTGTAGCGCTCGATCTTATTTTGTGTTGTCTGCGCAATCAATTTACCGCCACTGCCTTCGAGCAAAATAATGCTGTAACTGGCACCTTGAACCAGGCTAAGTTGGGCCTTGGCCAGCGCCAGACCGGTGCCGCTTTTGGCCGCCATCAGTTCAATCGCAATCGGATTGACGGCCCGAACTGCCGTTGCGCCTTGCGCCAGCGCCGGAAACACCGTCAGCTTGCCATCGCCAGTCATAATATCGAGTGCATCGGACGATGGGTGTAAATGATAGACCGTCAGCGTTGCCTTGAGTTTGTTGGCAATGGTTTTGTCTTCAAAGATCTGTGGTTTGCTGTTGGCCGCCAGTGTGCCAAAAGCGAGCGTCAGTGCGTAGCTACCCGGCGCATCGACCGGCAGAATCAGCCGACTTTTGCCGCCCTGCTTCAATTCCAGTTGATGGCTGCCTGCGGGCAAAACCAGATAGTCGCTCGGGATGCCGCGTGCAATGCCACTGGCGCGCAGCTTGCCATTGACCAGCATATCAACCGGCCCACCAGCACCGGTATGGACGATGCGCAAATAGGCCGAGTTGGCCGGTGGTTCCGGATCATACAGGCCGGGCTGGGTTTGCGCCTGAAGCGGCGCGAGCGGCATCAGCAATACGGCCAAACCGGCCATGCTGATGTGGCGCACCGAGCGGCCAAGGCGTGAAAGTACTGCGCAAGTATGCAGAACATGCATCAGGATAGGCAGACCAGACAAAAACCGGCGCGGGGACAAAAACGGGAATGACATGATGAGCGTCCTTTACAGCATTACGGGTTAGAGAATGACAAATACCAATGCCAGGTACCCGGAGGCAAATTGGCAAAAATCAGCGCGCCGCGCAGCGCATCAAATGACTCGATCTTGGGCGCGCTCTGGCTGTGACCATCGGCAATCAGGTGCGGTTTGCTGGTTGGTCGCGGCAAATTGACCAGCAGGCTGAACGGTTGTTGCACCGGCCCCTCGCCCGTGACCTCTAGCGTGAGCAGGGCCGGTGTGACATCGGTGTTCAGGCTAACCTTGACCCGTGATCGTTCACGCCACCAATCGACCACCTGATTCGCGCTGGCGAGCCACAATTGCGGGCCGCGGTGCTTAATATGATCCAGAATCTGGCCCCATTGGGCCGCAGTCAAACTACTGCTGCTCGGTACCGATACCACCCCGAGCGAACCCATCGCATCGGCCACCTCCACCTCATGCCCAAACGCGCCAATCGCCTTGGCCGGAGTATTATCGCCCATCAAATCCTCTGGCGCACTGATCGTTCGTGGCAACAGGGCCAGTGGTTCGCCACTGCCAGCAGCCCAGTGCGGCAAGCGGGTTTCCGCAGCACCCTGATCGGCAATCACATGGCCAAAACCCTTGGCGCGCAACAGGCGCAAGGTGGTGGCATCAAAAACATCCAGTGGGGCCTTGAATCCGGGTGGGCTGGCCGGTTCGATCTCACTTTCCCGCACTTCGGCCAACATGGTATCGATCCGCTTCTTTTGCTGGTTGGCCGACTGGTTTTGGAAGCTGGCCAGCTTGTCGCCAAAATAACCGATGTCGTGCCCGGCCTGCTGGATTTTTTTCAGCATTTCCCGGTATTCATTGACGTGTTCGGACACCACATAATAGGTTGCGCGCCAGTTGGCTGCGGCAGTTTGTTTGGCGAAGGTCAGATCGGCCTGTTCGGAAAAATCGGACGCGCCAACCGTCACAACAAACGCACTGCGATACGGATGGGGCCAACTGGCCTGATATACGGCGGGCTGGCGCAGCAACCAGAAAATGGCATCGCCAGCGAGCGCATCAAACGCTTTTGGGTCGGCTGAAAACCACAGTCGTTCCGGATAGCCAAACACCACACTGCGCCCGCCACCGGCTTGGGCCTGCCGCTGATTAAAGCTGATCAGGCCACTGGTTTTGTCCGGGCTGGTGGTGCGCGACCAATCCATCATCCGGGCTGCCAGATTCGGTCCCGACAGTCGTAGCGGATACCAGTTTGCGATGCGCTCGGTCCACACTCGCAAACCGGACGGCAATTGGTGGTTGATCGGACTCGCGCCATAGGGAATCAAAAACGTATCGTCCTGTTCGGCTTCGGTCGTGCCGCTGACTTTGGTATCGAGCACGTTTTCCATAAAATTAAAGCCGAGCCACTGCCCGTGTTCATTGCGCACACCGCAGAGCCAAGTGGCCAGAATTGCCCCGCCACGTTCATGAAAGCGGGCCAGCGTTTGGCGTTCCGCGCTCGACAGCGCCACCGCTGACGGCAATAACACCAACCCCCGTTCCGCGCCACTGGCATTGAGCACTTCAATTTTGTCAGTCAATTCAAACCGAATATCGAGCCGTTTGAGCAACAGGTGCCAAATATCGATATTGTTTTGATAGTTCACCCCACCGGCGGCCAAAAAGGTGCGGGTGTTGGGGGACTGATACAGATACACCGGCGGCAGTTTGGTCGCGACCAGTTTTTGCGTGATGTCGGGTGCAGCACGATTGGCAAGATTGGCGGACGGTGTTGCCAATTTGATTTCCGTCGATTTGATTTCCGTCGATTTGACTTCTGGCTTGGCGTCCGTTTGTTTGCCATTCGCGGGGCCATTCTCTATGCCAGTTTTTTCATCACTTGTCGCCGCCGGGACTTTGCCACCCGGCTTGTCTTGCGGCTTGCCAAACAAATCGGCAGGCAAAATAAAGCCCGGTGGCGGGGCTGCCGATTCACCGGGTGGGGCCGGGATCGGTGGTAGAACGGCGGGCGCAACGCTCGGCAACACTGGTGGCGCAGCAGGTGAGGCGGCAACAGGTGGTGCGGCAAGCGTTGCTGCGGGTGGCAAACCGGCTGGTGCCCGCACCAACGCTTGCGCTGGTAATTGTAATTGGGCCAGCGGTTGCGATAACAACAGCGGCGTAGCCGGTGCCGAAGTGTTGTTGGTACGCGTCGGTGCCGTGGGTAGTGTGGCCGGGCGAGCGACCGGGGCCGGTTTGGCAAGCGCCTGACGGGTGCTTGGCGCGCTGACCGGCGCAGTGCTGGAGGCTGGCAAGCTGGCCGGTCGTGGCAAGCTGGTCGGTCGTGGCACGGTGGCAGAACCACTGTTTGGCCTGCCCGGGGTAGCGCCTGACGTGCCTGCCTTTGCCGCATTGTTTGCAGACGGATTAGCAGACGGTTTGGCAGAGTTATTTGCGGAATTGTTTGCCGAATTGGAAAGCCCGGCCTGTTGGGCCAGCCGGGTCAAACTTTGACAGGCAGTCAGTGTCAGGGGCAAGACGAACAGGGCAATACAGGACAGCCGACGCAACGGAAGGGACATGGTTTAATCCGGCAAATGATATTTTTTCATTCCGTCATTCTTTCTTCACAGCCGTCACGTCCGAGTACCAGCCCAAAATCGCCTGCTCACCCTCGTATTCGAGCAAAAAGAACGAGGCAAGTACCCAAAATGGCTGTTTTTCCAGCGTTTGCAGCCCCAAATGGCGGTTAATCACATTGGTGCCATTTAACACCGAATCATAGATTTCGCGGCATTGGGCGGCATCTTGCCAGAATTCGACCGGATTATGCTGTTTCACCTGTTCCCCGGTAATGTGGAACAGATCCGACAGACTTTGATTGCCAAACAATAAATGGTTGTCACTGACCCGGGCAATCGATACCGCAATTGGTGAAATTTCCAGCAGGCGGCGCATGCGTGCTTCCGAAACCTGGAGCCGGGCCTCGGTTTGCTTGCGCTCCGTGATGTCGGTAAACACCGCCACATATTTGGTTTTGCCGTTTTCATCGCGCCCCGGCACCAGCGTGGACGATACCCAGTACAGGTTGCCATCCTTGCTGCGGTTGCGAATTTCACCTTCCCAGGTTTTACCCGACTGAATGGTTTGCCACAGATTGGCGATGAATTCCTTCGGGTGATAGCTCGAATTGATGATGCGATGGTCTTGCCCCAGCAATTGCTCCAGCGGATACTGCGACACGGAACAGAATTTTTCATTGGCATGGGTGATTTTTCCCTCGCCATCGGTAGCTGAAACCAGTGCATGCTGATCCAGCGCGGCCTGCAAATCGCGGAACTTGTTGAGCGAGGCCGCCAGTGCCGCCTGGCTCTTGGTTGTTGCCATCAGACTGCCATAGGCACGCAGCGACGCGATCACCGTGGTAAACAGTTTTTGCGTGGTTAAATCGGTCTTGGATTTATAGTCGTTGATGTCATAGTCGACAATCACCCGGTTTTCCACCGATTGCCCGGCTTGGCCAGTGCGCAACACTACCCGCATCAAATGGTTGTTCAGTTCGCCACGAATTTGTTTGGCCACCCGCAAACCGGCATCATCGGTTTCCATCATCACGTCCAGCAATACCAGTGCGATATCATCGGTGGCGCGCATCACTTCCATCGCTTCCTTGCCGCTGTAGGCACTGAGCAATTGCAGTGGCCGACCCATGAAACTGACATTGCGCAGTGCCAGACGAGTCACGACATGCACATCCACATCGTCATCGACAATCAGAACCCGCCACGGTTGTTCAACGCTTTCCTGCACCGGCGCAGCCGCCCGCTCCGCGGCCACGTCATCAATCAGCCATTCCTTGTTTTCCGTATCGCCAGATACTTTGGTATTCATGCATGCTCCTGTCGATGATGCGCGCAGCCGGGTAATGATGGCGCACTTAAGCCGGGTGTTTCAGTTTGGTTACATCGCAAAACCACGAAAGAATCGCCGGTTCGCCCTCATATTCCATCAAAAAGAACGATGCGAGCACCCAGAACTTTTGCAAATCCAGGGTTTGCAGGCCCAATTGCCGGTTGATAATGGTTTCACCGCCAATCACACGCTGGTAAATTTCATGATACTCCTCGGCATTTTGGTAAAACTGTGAGGTATCGGTGCCACTGGCCAAAATGAAGGTGGTGTGGAACATATCGATGAAGCTCTGGTTCGAGAACATGCGCATATTGTCTGAAACGCGCTTGATCGAGACCGCAATCGGCGACAATTCCAACAGGCGGCGCACCTTCGCTTCCGACAATTGCAGCCGTTCTTCGGTCTTCTTGCGCTCCGAAATATCAGTGAAGATCGCGATGTACTGGAACGGCTTGCCATTCGTATCGACATTGGGCACCAGCGTAGCGTACACCCAGAACATGCCGCCATCCTTGGCCCGGTTGCGAATTTCACCCTTCCAGGTGCGACCCTGGGTAATGGTTTGCCACAGGTTCTCGATAAATTCCTTGGAGTGGTAGCCCGAATTGACGATACGGTGATCCTGCCCCAACAATTCGTCCATGCTGTACTGCGACATTTGGCAAAACTTGTCATTCACATGCACGATCTTGCCGTATTGGTCGGTAATCGTCACCAGTGAATGCTGATCCATCGCCAGTTGCAAGTCCGAGACCTTGGCCAGTGACATGTTCAGCGCTTGCTGCGTGCGCTGGGTAGCGAGCAGGCTGTCATAGGCGCGCAGCGAGGAAATGACGGTGGTAAACAGCTTTTGGGTGGTCAACTCGGTCTTGGTGCGGTAATCATTGATGTCGTAATCGACGATCACACTTTGCTCCAATGCCTGCCCGGCATGCCCGGTGCGCAATACCACCCGAATCATATGGTTGTTCAGCTCGCCACGGATCTGGGTGGCCAAGCGCAAACCGGCATCCGCAGTTTCCATCACCACGTCCAGTAGTACCAGTGCAATATCGGGTGTATCACGCAACACGCCATACGCCTCCTTGGCAGTATAGGCGTGAAACAGTTTCAGGCGACGCCCAAGATAGGTGACGTTGCGCAGCGAAAAACGCGTAACCACATGCACATCCACATCGTCATCGACGATCAGAATGCGCCATGGAACTTCTTCTTCCACGGTCTCGGGTGGTGGCGCGCCAGCGGCAACGTCATCGTAAATGAGCCATTCACCCTTAGCTGTATCCTTGGATACTTCAGAATTCATACCTACTCCTGTTGTGGCGCAACATGCGTGAAGCGGATGGTGGCGTTGCTGCCGTATCCTTTCAGGCCACTGTCAAAAAAGCCTTGGGAATCGAACTCCAATTGTATGCCAATTAGAGGTGCTATCACAAACCTCTGTATGCAAAGCAGAAGGCGAACGCAGCAATGTTTCAATTCTACGATAGCGGTATAGCAAAATGAAAATATCTAATCAAACTTTGTTTCAATAACAAAAGGATTTTTGCAGCATGCGCTTGTGGCTGACCAAATCGATCCCTTTGCGGTTGGCTTTTTATGTTGTGTAGATGTATCAGGCACGCCGTACAGCGCGCATACGGCAGGCTTGCTGCGCCAGCCATGCTGCTGTGGCGTCGCTCCGAACACGGATCTCAGAGCGACGGGGGCAGCAGCGTTGGGTGGCCGGGATGCGTTGTAAATTTACAGCATGCGCGGAATTTGCGACGAGTGGTGATGGATGATCGGATTCGCACTGTCCATATCAAACACATAGCTAAAGCGCGCCTCGAAATTGAGCAGTTGGCCATCAATCGCAAAGCGCCAGCAATAAATGCCGGACAGGGTAGCAATCGGGCCATTGACTAGTTGTTCTACCAAGGTTTTTTCATGCAGCGCCACGCTCAAATCATCGCGCGTGGCCAGCCGTTCAAAATACTCTTGCCGGTCGGCTGCGGTTTTCAAAATCCGGTTGGAAAAGGTCGGGATCAGGATCGCATTGTCGGCATACAGATTGAGCAAGGTATCAATATCGCCGTTGTTGACGGCATCCATCCATTGTTTCAGAAACGTTTCGGGAGTCTTGTTTGTCATGGGGCAAAGCCAAAGTGGCAGGATTAAGGCAGGCTGTATTGTGCCCTGAAATGGATATCCCGGCAAGCAAGACTCCATGCTTACCCATTGTTTCACCGTGGATATGCGTAAAATTCATTGTCTGTCGGTAAAAATCTTTATAATCCTTCATGAGTGTGGCAAATTGGTGCCGTGGTGCAATGGAGAGGTAGAATGATGTGGCAAAAAATAGCGGGCCTGCTGGTAGCCGTGGTGGCTATGGTGCTCGGATATTTATTACTGGCACCGGTGCCGGTGGAACCGGTCGTGTGGCAGGCTCCGGTGTTTGCTGGCTATACTGGGGTACATCAACCGAACACACGGCTGGCTAATTTGCAAACCCTGTCACTGCATGGTGATCTGGGGCCGGAACATGTGGCCATTGGGCCGGACGGCTGGTTGTATACCGCTTTGGCCAGTGGCAAGGTCGTGCGCATGCAACAAGATGGTTCGCATTACGAAGTATTGGCCGACACCGGTGGCCGTCCGCTCGGCCTTGATTTTGACGCCAAGGGTAATGTATTGGTGGCCGATGCCGTGCGCGGCCTGTTGCAAATCGACCCCGGGCGCAAAGTGTCCGTATTGCTTGACCGCTTGGGGCCGGATGATCCGATTCTGTTTGCCGATGCGCTGGTCGTGGCCAAAAACGGCAAAGTCTATCTGACCGATGCTTCGCGCCGGTTTGGGCCGACCCAGTGGGGCGGCACGCTGCATGCCAGCATTCTTGATATTCTCGAACACAGTGCCACCGGGCGCGTGATTGAATATGATCCGGCCAGTGGCCAGCGCAAAGTCGTGCTGAAAGACCTGTGTTTTGCCAATGGGGTGGCCTTGTCGCAGGATGAAAAAAGTCTGTTCATTTCCGAGACCGGAGCATACCGGATCTGGAAGATTGATTTACCGGCTGAAAACATCAGTGCCCGTGCACCGGGCAGTGTGGCGCGGGTGGTGCTGGACAATTTGCCGGGTTTTCCGGATAACTTGATGCGTGGAACCAATGGCCGGATTTGGATCGGCCTGACCAAACCACGTTCGGCCGAGATGGATTTCATGGCGACCAGACCATGGCTGCGCAAAGCGACCCTTCGTTTGCCGCGCGTGCTGTGGCCAGTGCCACCGGCTTATGGCCATGTGCTGGCATTTGATGAAGCCGGGCGGGTGGTGGCTGATTTGCAAGATCCGTCCGGGGCTTACCCGGAAACCAGTGGCGTGCTTGAAGTGGGTTCGCGCCTGTACCTGCAAAGCCTGCATGCACACCGCATTGGGTATATGGATTGGAAGTCGCAGTAAAAGCGTTATGAATACGAAATAATGTTGTACTTATAAGGAAGAACCAAATGCAGGACAGGATCAATTGGATTGCGCGCCAACGGCGTGCCAGCGGTATTTTGCTGAGTATGCTCAGTTTGGCTTTGAGCGCCTGTGGTGGTGGGGGCGGTAATCCCGGTGTGACCACGCCGGTGCGGGAAACGCCGACGCAGACGCCGCCACCGATCATCCCGCCTACGTCGATGCCAACTCCAGCCCCGACTCCAGCCCCGACTCCAGCTCCGACTACGGTACCAACTCCGGCCCCGACGCCTGCGCCGACTCCTGTTCCAACACCTATACCGACCCCGATTCCAACTCCGGTGCCGACGCCAGTACCAACCCCAGTACCGACGCCGGTGCCAACTCCGGTGCCAACACCAGTACCGACGCCAGTACCAACACCAGTACCAACACCAGTAC
>JACCDS011375163.1_pt1 | contig 13507 bp, 20 predicted proteins | sample 7446441 | NCBI WGS metagenome assembly JACCDS01 (sample SAMN15323445, study PRJNA562643) | freshwater metagenome | isolation source: river surface water | place: USA:Blue River Watershed | collected 2017-08-17 | reverse complement strand
TCAGCCGGTCACGCGCTGTGTCTTCCAGCGGGGGAACGGCCTGGATGTCGAGGGCCCGCTGCACGATTTGCTTCAGGTCGTCCTCGCTCAGCGACTGCAGCACGTAGACCGCGGCGCGTGAAAGCAGGGCGGAGTTGACCTCGAAGGAGGGGTTTTCGGTGGTGGCGCCGATGAAGGTGAAGAGGCCCGACTCCACATGCGGCAGGAAGGCGTCCTGCTGGCTCTTGTTGAAGCGGTGCACCTCGTCGACGAACACGATGGTCCGCTTGCCCTGGCCCAGCGCCACCTGCGCCAGCTCCACCGCCTCGCGGATGTCCTTCACGCCGCCCAGCACGGCACTGATGCTGATGAACTGCGCGCCGAAGGCATCGGCCATCAGCCGCGCAATGGTGGTCTTGCCCGTGCCCGGCGGCCCCCAGAGGATGCAGCTGTGCGGCTGGCCCGACTCGAAGGCGATACGCAGGGGCATGCCTTCGCCCAGCAACTGCTGCTGGCCGATCACCTCGCCCAGGGTTTTGGGGCGCAGGCGTTCGGCCAAAGGCTGGTGCGGTGGGGCAGCGGTCGACATGCGGGGATTCTAGGGCTTCGGGTTTTCTCCTTTGTGCCAGTCTCTTGCTCTCGTGGCAGGCCGGGTCTCGCCCCGGCGGGCGAGGTACTTTCTTTTGCTTCGCCAAAAGAAAGTACCGGCGGATTCAAACCTGAAGTGCAACACACTACCCAAAGGAGAGTTGTTGCATGGACACCACCTACCAGCACCTGAGCGCCGAGGAACGAGGCGCGATCATGGCCATGAAGCTGCAGGAGTGCAGCATACGGCAGATCGCCCATGCGCCGGGGCGTGCCCCGAGAACCGTCAGCAGAGAATTGCGTCGCAACGGATACCTGCCGCAAGCTGAGCTGGGCCCCATGCCGCGTCCTTGTCAGCCTATTAATGGAGGGCTCCGGTTGTAGCCGATTGCCGGATCATTGGCCCGTAGCGCCAGGATGAACTCGATTTCCTTGCGCGTGACCTCGGCGCGTGTCGCGTCTTCCGACTCCCAGAGAATCTCACGAGTTATGGTGAACTTCTGTCGCTCTGCCTTTGTGAAATCTTTGGCAACGTATGAATCGTCAGGACTGCCAAAATAGCTGATGCTGTTCGTGCGATCTTGCCCAACGTAAATCTTCCCGTTGGGGTAAGTGATCTTGTAAACGACGTTGGTCACTCAGCTTTCTCGTGGCGCAAGCTGTCGCTCCTGATGTTTCGAAGCGGCTCAGGCCGGCAGCAGGTGGCAACGTTCAATGCGCGCCAGCGTCTCCCCCATGGCCTCGCGGGCGATGGCCGTGTCGTAGTTGGCCTGGCCGCGCAGCCACCAGCCGTCGCTGAGGCCGAAGTAGCGGCACAGGCGCAGGTCGGTGTCGGCGGTGATGGCGCGCTTGCCGGCGACGATGTCGCCGATGCGCTGGGGCGGCACGCCGATGTCCTTGGCCAGGCGGTACTTGGTCAGGCCCAGGGGCTTGAGGAATTCCTCGTCCAGCATTTCGCCGGGAGAGACGGGGGCAACAACACGACGCATGTTCATACTCCTTCAGTGGTAATCCACGATCTCCACGTCTTTCGGGCCTTCAGGCGTCCAGACAAAGCACACGCGCCACTGCTCGTTGATGCGCACGCTGTGCTGCCCCTTGCGGCTTCCTTTCAACGCCTCCAGCTGGTTGCCCGGGGGGATGCGCAGGTCTTCGAGGACGGCCGACCAGTCCAGCTGCTCCAGCTTGCGCAAAGCCGGGCGCTCGATGTTGATCCAGCGGCGCACGCGCTGCCCCAGATAGAGGGCTTGGGTGTCCTTGCACTTGAAGCTTTTGATCGCCACGAGCGGATATTAATGTAATGCGTTAATAATGTCAATCGTGCATAGTGATGCTTGATGCGGGCGTGCCGGCATGGGGCCTCCGCGTGCTGCCGTCTCGGCGACAATCTCCCCCTGTCCTGAACCAGAAAGAATTCCCCCGCCATGGCCGTCCAGTGGTTCCCGGGTCATATGCACCTGACCAAGAAGGCGATCGAGGAGCGCATCAAGCACATTGATGTGGTCATCGAGATGGTCGATGCACGCCTGCCCGGCTCCAGCGCCAACCCGCTGCTGGCCTCGCTCACGGCCAAGCGGCCCAGCCTCAAGGTGCTGAACAAGCAGGACCTGGCCGATCCCGCGCGCACCGCGCTCTGGCTGGCCCACTACAACGCCCGCGAGGGCACGCGCGCCATTGCGCTGGACACCACCGACGGCAATGCCGCCAAGCGCCTGATCGCGCCCTGCCGCGAACTGGCGCCCACGCGCGGCAGCATGTCGCGCCCGCTGCGCGTCATGATCTGCGGCATCCCCAACGTGGGCAAGTCCACCCTCATCAACCGCCTGGTGGGGAAAAGTGCGGCCAAGGCGGCGGACGAGGCCGGCGTCACGCGCAACGAGCAGCGCATCGTGCTGGAAGACGGCTTCTATCTCTACGACACCCCCGGCATGCTGTGGCCGCGCATCATCGTCGCGCAAAGCGGCTACAACCTGGCCGCCAGCGGCGCCGTGGGACGCAATGCCTTCGACGACCAGGAGGTGGCGCTGGAACTGCTGGACTACCTCAAACCCGCCTATCCAGCCCTGCTGGCGGCGCGCTATGGCCTGCAGGACTGGCAGGGGCTGGAGAGCGAGGCGCTGCTGGAAGCCATCGGCCGCAGCCGCGGTGCATTGATGGCCGGCAACAAGGTGAACCTGCAAAAGAGCGCCGAGCTGCTGATCCACGATTTCCGCTCCGGCGCGCTCGGCCGCATCACGCTGGAGACACCGGAAGAATACGCGTGCTGGCTGGCCGAAGGCAGGAAGCTCGACGCCGAGCGCCAGCTGCGCAAGGACGAACTCAGGCGCGAAGGCCACATCCGCGACAAGGCTGCCGCCAGGAAAGCTGGTCCCAAGCCGGCCCGGCCCGCGGCTGCTCCCCGAACCAGGAAACCCGCCCGATGAAATCCACCCTGCTGCCCCAGCAATTGCGGGTCCACCCCGACCGCCACGACCCCTCGCCCCTGGTGATCTACCACGCGCGCTGCCCCGACGGCTTCGGTGCCGCGCTGGCGGCCTGGCTCTACTACGAAGGCCGCGCCGAATTCCGCGCCTGCGATCACGGCGATGTGAAGACCGTGGCCGACCTGCCGGCGCTGGAAGGCCGCGCCGTCTACATCCTCGATTTCTCCTTCCCGCCCGAGCTGCTGCGCGAGATCGAGCAGCGTGCCGCCAAGCTCGTCATGCTCGACCACCACAAGAGCGCAGCCGAGAAGCTCACCGGCTTTGCCTGCCGCTGCGGCGTGGTGCATTTCGACATGGCCAAGTCCGGTGCCCGTCTGGCCTGGGACTTCTTCCAGGCCGACCGCGCGTTGCCCGCCCTGGTGCGCTACATCGAAGACCGCGACCTCTGGGTCTGGCAATACCCCGAGAGCGCGGGTTTTCTCTCGGCGCTGGACATGGAGCCGCTGGACTTCGAGCGCTGGGCCGAAATCGCCTCGTTCACCTACGAGCAGACGGAAGAGTTCATGCTGCGCGGCCAGGCCATGGACGAGAAGTTCTGCAAGCTGGCCGAGGACATTGCCGCCAATGCCGAACCGGTGGTCTTCAACGGCCAGCACGGGCTGATGGTCAATGCGCCCGGCATCTTCCACAGCCTGGTGGGCGAGCTGCTGTCGAAGAAGTGCGGCACGTTCGCGCTGCTGTGGAGCGCCAACAAGGGCGGCCTCATCAAGGTCGGCCTGCGCTCGCAGCGCGGCTACGACTGCATCCCGCTGGCCGAGAGCATGGGCGGTGGCGGCCACGCCCAGGCCTGCGGCTTTCGCATGGGGCCCGAGCGCCTGCCCGAGCTGCTGCGCGGCACGCTGAGCGCCTGAGCCCGCCAGCGGGCCGCGGCCCCGCTCACTCGATCGTGTCGCTCATGATGTTGCCGGCCCAGGACATGGCGAACAGGCTCTCCGTGGTGCTCGGTGCCGGTGACAGGCCGCCGGCCCCCGGCGCCGCCACCATGGTCTTCTTCGCCGCGTCATAGCGGTAGACCGCCGCCACGTGGATGGCTTCCGTCTGCGAGACGAAGCTGTAGCAGGTGTTGGCGATGATGGGCTGTTGCGGCACCGCCTGGCCCACCGAGAGTGCCGCAGTCGCGCCGGCGCAGACCTTGGCTTCCTGGTTGGCCATGTGGCCGGACTTGGGCATGCCCGGCGCGCCGGCAATGGCGTCGCCCAGCACGTGGATGCCCTTGTGCTGCGTCGATTCGTAGCTCAGGAAGTCCACCCCGCACCAGCGCTTGCCCACATTGGCCAGGCCGCTGCGCAGCGCAATGGCGCCGGCGCGCTGCGGCGGGATCAGGTTGAGCACGCTCACCTGGTGCCTGCCCTGCACCTTGAGCTCCAGCGTGCGCGTGGCCGCGTCCACGCTCTCCACCTCGGCGTTCGGCACGTACTCGATCTGGCTGGCGTACTGCTGCTTCCACACCGCCTCGAACAGCCCCTTCTTGGACTGGATCTCCGGGTTGCTGTCGAAGACCAGCAGCTTGCCGCGCGGGTTGCGCTGCTGCAGGAAATAGGCGATCAGGCTGGCCCGCTCGTAGGGGCCGGGCGGGCAGCGGTACGGCACCTTGGGGATGTGCATGGCCACCACGCCGCCAGCCGGCATGCTGTAGAGCATGTCCTTGAGCCGCTGCGTCTGTTCACCGGCCTTCCAGGCGTGCGGCACCTGCAGCTAGGCCTCGGCGCTTTGCATGCCGGGGATCTCCTCGTACAGGTAGTCCACGCCGGGCGAGACGATCAGCCGGTCGTAGGGCAGGCGGGTCTTGCCGACCCGCACCTCGCGCCGCTCGGGGTCGATCTCGTCGGCCATCGCCCGCAGCCACTGGATGCCATGGCGGTTGGCAAAGCGGTCGTAGGGGCGCGAGATGTCGCGCAGCGTCATGCCGCCGTGGATCACCCGGTTGCTCATCGGGCACATGATGAATTCGGCGTTGGGCTCGATCAGCGTCACCTGCAGCGCCGGGTTGAAGCGCCTGAGGTACTTGGCGGCGGTGGCGCCGCCAAAGCCGCCGCCGATGACGACGATGCGCTGGCCGCTCTCGGCCTGGGCGGCCCAGGGGCTGGCCACGAGGGCCGCGCCGGCGGCCTGCAGCAGGGTGCGACGGGTCAGGGTCATGGGCGGCTCCTTACTTGAAACGGGCGAAATGCTCGGCGATGCGCTTGAGCTCGTCATCGCTGTAGCCCTTGATGTGCTGCTGCATGATGGTGCCCTGGCGCTGGCCCAGCTTGTAGGCCAGCAGGATGCCGTAGAGTTCGTCGGCCTGGCGCCCGCCGATGGTCAGGGCCACGCCCTCGGCCTTGCCTTCGGTGCCGTGGCAGGCCATGCAGCCCGAGGCCCAGATCTGGGCCTGGAACTCCGCCGCTGGTGCCGCCGCTGGTGCCGCCGCTGGTGCCGCCGCTGGTGCCGCCGCGGCCAGCGCCGGCGCGAGCAGCAGCGCGGCCATCGTCATGTCGTGTCGCATCCCAGGTCTCCTCGCTGTTGGGTCCGGTGATGCTAGGAGGGGGCGGCCGCCCCCACTTTGACGTACGTCAGAGGTGCGCCGGTACGATTTCACGCCGGCTCAGTATCCTTCGCGCAGCAGCACGTCCGAGCAGGGATAGGCCACACAGGGCAGCACATAGCCCTCCTGCTTTTCCTCGGGCAGCAGGCCGGGCCACTCGATCTCGTAGCGCACCGTGCCGCTGACGAGCCGGCCGATGCAGGTGCGGCAGCTGCCGTTGCGGCAGGAACTCGGCCAGCTCACGCCGCCCTGTTCCATGGAATGCAGCAGCGGCCGGTCGGTCCAGGCGTCGAACTGATCGCCGAAGGCCTCGGTGCGGCCGGTGTAGAAGGGGGGCGCGTCGTTCGGTTTCATGCGGACGGAGGGAATGGAATCGTCTCGATTCTAGGTGGCCCCCGGCTCGATTCAGGGCAAACACGGCATGCTATCGATTGAATAGCGACGTGGCGCCGGCCGGTCGCATGCCGGCACACCATGCAAGTCAGGCAGGGCCGCTCCGGCAGGAGCGCCCGCCAGGGAGGCACATCCACATGAGCGACTTCCTCGGCCGCTTCTGCCACCCGGACTTCGTGCGCGACCGCGACCTCAATCCCCTGCAGTGGAGCGGCGTGGTCTGGCTCGGCGTGCCGCGCCCCCGCTGAAGCCCTGCGGGCCGGCGTGCCCGGCCGGTGAGCCAGCACGGTCTGCGCGGTGCTGCCATCCTGCTCCCAAAGTGCTAGCATCGCGGTCAGACTACCCACCAGGGGTGTGCGCACATGAACAAATCCAGAGTCGTCCTGGGCCTGATCCTTCTCGCCGTGCTGCTGGCCGGCCTTGTCTGGCGGCTCTGGCAGCCGCCGGCGCCGCCCGCCCCGGCACCGCAGCCCATCTCCCAGCCGGTGGCGCGGCCGGCCGAGCCCATTGCCTCCGCGCCGCTGCCGCCGGCGCCGGTGGAGCCCGTCATCCAGCACCCGGTGCAGGCCATCGCGACCGAGCCGCCGAAGGAGAGCCGGCCCCTGCCCCCGCTGGACGCCTCCGATGCGCGCCTGAAGGAGGAGCTGGGCACCTGGCTGGGCCGCAAGAAGGTGCAGCAGTTCCTGCAGCTCGACGCCTTCGTGCGCCGCGTCGTCGTGACCGTGGACAACCTGGCGCGCGAACACGCCGCGCCGTCCATGTGGCCGGTGCAGGCCACGCCCGGGCGCTTCACCACCCTCAAGCAGGGCGAACGCGAGCTCATCAGCCCCGACAACGCGCAGCGCTATGCCGCGCTGGTGCAGTTCATCGAAGTGGTGGACGCACGCCAGGGCGTGCAGCTCTACGTCAACCTCTACCCGCTGTTCCAGCAGGCCTACGAGGAACTGGGCTATCCCAAGGCCTATTTCAACGATCGCCTGGTCGCCGTCATCGACCAGCTGCTCGCCACCCCGGTGATCGAGCAGCCGCTGGAAGTGAGCCTGGTGGAGGTGAAGGGCCCCATCCCGTCCGAGCGGCCCTGGGTGCGCTACGAATTCGCCGACGACGAGCTGCAGGCCCTGACGGCGGGGCAGAAGATGCTGCTGCGCACCGGCCCCGTCAACCACCGCCGCCTGCGCGCCAAGCTGCTGGAAATCCGCAAGCTGGTCACGCGCGCCGAACTGCCGGCCAGCGCGGCGCGCAAGTAGGCACGAACGCCGGGACGGCTGCTACCAGCCGGTCGGGATCACGTCCTGCGACAGCGGCGCAGGCCGGCTGGCCGGCAGGCCGCTGCCCAGGGCCCTGCGTTCGGCCTCGTTGATCACTTCCAGCGGCTTGACGTCTTGCGGGTTGAGCGTGACCACGCCCACGCCCAGCTGCGGCATGAAATCGTGCCGCGCCTGGTTGGCGCCCACCACGCTCAGCGGCTGCGCCACCAGCTGGCGCAGGCGCGTGACGGTGGTGTTGACGTAGGCGCGCCGCTTGTCGGCCGAGATCACCACCACGAAGCAGCGCGGGTGGTACAGGCCCACCACGCAGCGGAAACCCGCCGCGCGCCGGATGCGCGCGGCCATCGCCACCTGGATCTGGTGTTCCACGCCGCGTCCGGCGGCCTGGCCCAGCTCGTACAGGTTGCGCAGGTGCAGGCAGACCACCGTGCACTCGCCATGGTGGCGCGCCGTGCGCCAGAAGGCGTGTTCGATCTCGTTGAGCAGCGCCGAGCCGGTGGGCAGGCCGGTGGCCGGGTCGGCGCCCAGCTGCAGGCGCGACAGGCGCGCCAGCTGGCGGTTCTGCCGGTTGCGCTCGATCACCAGCACCGAGACCAGCAGGTAGTAGCTCACGGTGAGCACGGCCGTCAGGATCCAGGTGCGCAGGCCGAAGCCCGGCACCTGCAGGCCGCGCAGGTAGTGGCCGGCCACCATCAGCGCCAGCAGCACGCAGGCCGCGACCATGTAGCGCGCCAGCGGATCGCCCAGCAAGGCCGCGCGCAGCGTGGCCAGCATGGCCAGCACGGCGGCGGCCATGTTGACCGCGGCGGTGTAGAACAGCAGCGTGTGGAATTCCTGCGGGCTCGCCACCGCGGCCGCCAGCGTCAGGCCCGCGGTGCCCAGCAGCAGCACCGCGCCGCCCCAGGCCGTCAGGCGGTACACCACCACGTCCTCGCGCATGCCGCCCAGCCAGATGCCCAGGTAGACCAGGGCAATGGCGCCGGACAGCGGCCCCAGGCCCGCCTTGAGCAGCATCAGCAGGCGCTCGGGCAGGGCGGGGAAGAAGACCTCCATCACGCCGGTCATGATCACGCAGCTGGCGCCGGTGAGCAGCACGAAGATCAGCGCCCGCACGGCGGCGATGTTGCGGCTGATCGCCACGTCCACTGCCGCCAGCGCGGCCATGGTGAGCAGCCCGCCCAGCATGGCGGACCAGACGGCAATTTCGGCAGTTTCCATGGACCCATATTATGTTGGGCCGGCCGTCCCTGGCATGGGGCGCCGCGGCGGGTGGGGAAATTAGCCCACCCGCGCGGAAATCTGTGGCCCCCCAGCGTCAGCCGCGCGGGCCGGCCGTGCAGGCGGCGGCTACCAGGTGGTATCGGCCGCGTCGGCCGGCGGGGCGTCGGGCTGCCGGCGCAGCTGGTCCATGGCCTCGTGCTCGACCTCGTTGATCAGGGCCTGGGGCTGCACCTGGTCGGGCAGCACCGTCTTCATGGCCAGGCCCAACTGCGGCAGGAACTGCCGGCGCCGCTCGCCGTCGCCCTGCAGCAGCATGGGCTGGCCCACCAGCGTGCGCAGGCGGCTGAGCAACGTGTCATCCACCACGCGCCGGCGCTCGGTGGCGATCACCACCACGAAGCAGCGCGGATGGTACATGCCCACCAGGCAGCGAAAGCCCACGGCGCGCCGGATGCGCGCGGCGGTAGCGGCCAGGATCTGGTTCTCGCCCGTGCGCCCCAGCGCCTCGCCCAGCGCGTAGAGATTGCCCAGGTAGAGGCAGACCACCACGCACTTGCCGCGCAGCCGGCCGGTGCGCCAGAACACATGCTCCACCTCCGACAACAGCCGCGAGCCCGTGGCCAGGCCCGTGGCCGGGTCGCTGCCCGAGTCCAGGCGCGCCAGCCGGGCCAGGCGCCGGTTGTCGCGGTTGCGCACGATGATCAGCACCATCACGATCAGCACGAACAGCACCGTGCAGGCGGCGGTGAAGATGCGCCAGCCCAGCGTCACCCCGTCCACATTGAGCGCGCGCAGGTACAGGCCGGTGATCATGCCGGCCAGCAGCACGCAGGCCACCACCAGCCAGCGCGCCAGCGGGTCGCCCAGCACCGTGGCCCGCACGGCCACGATCATGGTCAACACCACCATCACCTCGCTCAGCTGCGCCGACAGGATCAGCAGCGTCTCCGCCTGGGCGCCGGGCGCCACCTGCGTGGCCAGCACCATCAGTACCAGGCCGCCGATCAGCATGGCGTAGCAGCCCCAGCTGGTCATGCGGTGCAGGATGCGGTCTTCCCGGCCGCCGCCCAGCCACAGGCCCAGGAAGTGCAGGCCCAGGGCGCAGCTCAGCGGGCCCAGGCCGACCTTGAGCGGCAGCAGCAGGCCGTGCGGCAGGCCGGGGTAGAGCGTTTCGGGCAGGCCCGACAGCAACACCGCCGTCAGGCTGATCGAGGTGATCAGCAGCAGGTTGCGCAGCGCGCCGATGCCGCGCGTCACCATGGTGTCCGCCAGGGCCATCAGGGCCAGCGCCGCCAGGCCGCCGGCCATCATGGCCCAGACGGCATTTTCCGCCATCGTCATGCAGAAATTATCCGGGGCCTGCCGGCTGCCGTGCCGCCACGGTGTGCGCTAATGCGCAGTGCCCACGGTTTTCGTGGCGCGCGGCCAACGCGTTCAGTCCACGCTCAGTTCCCGCGCTGCCAGACCAGCAGCAGGTTGTTGGCCGGCATCGCGTGGCGCGCCGCCAGCCGCAGGCCGGCACGCTGTGCCTCGGCTTGCACGTCCTCGCGCCGGCGCAGGCCCCAGGCCGGGTTGCGCGCGCGCAGGCTGGCGTCAAAGGCCAGGTTGCCCGCGCCGGTCGGCACCTCGTCTTCCAGGTAGGGGCCGTAGGTCACCAGCTGGCCGCCGGCGGCCAGCTGCCGGGCCGCGCCCTGCAGCAGCCCGGTGCAGCAGTCCCAGGGCGCGATGTGCAGCATGTTGGCGCAGTAGATCAGGTCAAACAGTGTGTCCGCCACCGGCCAGCGGGCGCTGCGCACGTCCAGCACCTGCGGTGCCTGCACATTCGCCAGGCCGGCCTGCGCGCAGCGCGCCGTGATGCTGGCAAACAGCTCGGCCGTCAGGTCCGTGGGCTGCCATTGCCAGGCGGGCAGATGCTGCGCGAACCAGGCCACGTGCTGGCCGGTGCCGCTGGCGATCTCCAGCGCACGGCCCTGCGGCGGCAGCAACGTGCGCAGCAGCTCCAGGATGGGCTGCCTGTTGCGCTCGGCCGGGGCGCTGAAGGCCAGTTCGCCGTCCATGCGCCGTGCGCCGTGCGGCGCCTCAGTCCTGGCTCAGGCCGTGCAGCAGCGCGCCCAGCGCAATGCCGCCCAGGGCCCACAGCAGGTCCCAGTTGCCCGTGCCCAGGCCGGCAATGGCCGGCCCCGGGCACACCCCGCTCAGGCCCCAGCCCACGCCAAACAGCGCCGCGCCGACCAGCGTGTCGCGGTTCCAGGCCGCCGGGTGCGGGTGGAAATGGTCGTCCAGCAGCGGCTGCTTCAGCAGGCGCGGAAGGCCCTGGTAGGCCAGGATGGCCACCGCCACCGCCCCGCCCAGCACCAGCAGCAGGCCGAAGTCCTGCAGGCGCAGGAAGCTCAGCACCACCTCGGGCCGGACCATGGTGGAGTAGGACAGGCCGAAGCCGAACAGCGCGCCCGCCAGCAGCGTGGCCAGCTCGCGCAGCAGGACCCGGCCCCGCGTCACCGCCTTGCTCATGCCTGCCACCTCGCCACCAGATTGGCCGTCAGGAAGGCCGTGGCCATGAAGGTCAGCACCGCCTTGGCCGAGGGCCGCTGCAGAAAGCCCAGGCCGCAGATGCCGTGGCCCGAGGTGCAGCCATTGCTGCGCCGCGCGCCATAGCCCACCAGCACGCCGCCCAGCAGCAGCTGCCAGGCCGGCACCTGCGTGGTCTGCGGCGCGCCATCGGCAAAGCCCAGCCACCACACCGCCGCGCCCACGACGAGGCCGGCCGCGTAGACCAGGCGCCAGTTGCGCGAACCGGTGAAGCGCGCCTGCTGGAAGAAAGGCCGCCGGATCAGCCACGACCAGGTGCTCGAATACACCGTGCTCATGCCGCCCACGCGGCCCGTCATCAGGTACAGGAATCCGGCGCCGGCGCCGATGCACAGGCCGCCCAGCAGGTAATGCTGCCAGCCCAGGGGGAAGAGGGAGGAAAGGGAGGACATGGGCAGATTATCCCAGCGCCGGCGTTACCATGGCAGCCATGGAACGTGCCGGATTCCTCGGTCTGCTGCTGGCCGTGGCCGCCGGCCTGGGGCTGGCCGCCTGCGGCGGCGGGGGCTCGGCCCTGCCCGCGCCCGCCATCACCATCGAGGTTCCCACTGCGGCACCCAGCTACGCCACCACCAGCACCAGCGTGCGCCTGGGCGGCAGCATCGCCCAGGCCTCCTTCGTGCACGTGACCAACACCACGACCGGCGCCACCGTCGAGGGCTACGTCAACTACCTGGACGGCGTCGGCAGCTGGTTTGCCGACGTCTATGGCCTGCTGCCGGGCGACAACCTGATTGTGGCCACCGCCGATGCCGACGGCACCGGCACGCGCACCGCCAGCGACACCCTCACCGTCACGCGGCCGCTGCGACCGGCCAGCCTCATCCTCAACGCCGCCGACGCCGCCAGCGCCAGCAACCACTGGGCCGACACCAGCTCCTTCGGCACCCAGGCCGGCAGCAGCCACCTGATCGCCCTCTACGCCGACGGCACCGGCCGCGCCACCACCGGCAACGTGCTCACCGAACTACCCGGCCCGCTGGCCGACTTCAGCTGGGCCTACGACGGCCCCGAGGCCATCGTGGTCAGCAACTGCCCCAGCTGCTCATTCCAGCGCATCAGCCGTATCAGCGGCAGCCTGGGCGAGGGTTTCTTCTACGGCGAGGTGCAAACCGTGGGCGGGGCCGGGGAAACGGCGCTGCACTACTTCCAGCTCACGGTCGGCAAGCTGTAGGCGGCGCCGCCCCAGGGGGTAGCGGGGCGTTTCAGTGCGGCACGAACTTGTACTGCACGTCCTCGCTCACCACCATGTCGAGGAAGTCGTTCAGCTCCTCCTCGTCGTCGGTGCTGCTCCAGGTGTCCTCCGGGTCGCCGGCATAGAGCGGTTCGACCGTGAGGTCCAGGAAGCGCCCGTGCGGCAGCTTGAGCACCGGGGTGCCTTCCGAGGTCTGCACCAGCTCCCAGCTGTCGGGCACGGACAGCTCCAGCTGGATGGTGACGTTGAGTTGTTTCATGGGGGGATTCCTTCCAGGGTGAATCCTGCAGGTTAACCCGGCGCCAGCTAGCGTGCCGGCTTGCCGCAGTCGGCGCTGATCCAGCGGCCCTCCATCTGCATGGTCACCTTGCCGCGCGCCGAGTTCATGGTGAGCGTTCCCTTGTAGCGCTCGGGCGACTGCGCCTCCAGGCGCATGGTGCCCGCGCTCTCCTCGGGCTGGCTGCAGCGAAAGCTGATCTCCTGCACCGTGCGGGTGGACCTCACCAGCGTGTGCGTGCAGCGGGCCGCGTCGCCGTCCCTGGGCTCGACCAGGGGCTTGCCCAGCTTGTCCTGGGTCAGGCAGCTGCGCACGGCCATCGCGCCCGAGCCCCCGCCCTGGCCTTGCCTGAGCATGGCTTCCATGCGGGCGCGCTGCTCGGGCGGCATGTTCTTCAGCGCAGCCTCGGGCAGGGCCATGCCGTCAAGCTGGGTGGACTGGCTGTGTTCCCACAGGCCCAGCTTCAGGTTCATCGGCTCGGCCTGCGCGGGCAAGAGGGGCAGGAGGGGCAGCAGGGCCAGGCTGGCGGTGGCTAGGAATCGGAGGGGGTGGTACATCGGTGTTTCCTGGTTGCGTGCGGTCCGCGCCGGCGCGCGGCCCTGGTCCCAATCTACGCGGCGCCCGCCGGCGCGTCAATCCAGCCTACCTGCGCCGCAGCGTGCCCTGCAGGTCGGTGCCCGGTGCCACCGTGTTGAAGACCGTGCCGTATTTCTTCACGTTCTCGTGCAGCAGCGCCAGGCGCTGCTCGCTCTCGTCGGTGTCCACGACGATCTCATAGCGGATGCTTTCCATCTTCGGCGGCACGTCCTGGCGCACGCCGTCCACCACCACCTCCACCCCGCGCAGCTGGAACTTGAGGATGGGCACGACGCGCTCGATACCCTTGACCATGCAGGCGGTGAGCGCCGCCAGCAGCAGCTCGGCCGGGTTGAAGGCATCCGGGTTGCCCGCGAGGTCCGTGTCCAGCGTGATCGCGGCGTTCTTGCAGAC
>JACCDS010856735.1_pt1 | contig 13509 bp, 8 predicted proteins | sample 7446441 | NCBI WGS metagenome assembly JACCDS01 (sample SAMN15323445, study PRJNA562643) | freshwater metagenome | isolation source: river surface water | place: USA:Blue River Watershed | collected 2017-08-17 | reverse complement strand
GGTTCCGTACACATATGACAAACCAATTGAAAAACCAAGAGTTAGTTTTGTCCAACTCCAATCAAAAGGTCTACTTTTGATGTGATAGGCCACAACATTCTCTAATAGTGAATGTTGTGGGTAATGCTGAACAGCCATGAGCTCAAGACTTGATTTGGCATAATTAATGCCAAAGTAATCTAAGCTGTTGGCAATAAAGGAGGGATGCGCCACATCCTTTTGATAGCCAATCCCAGTCAGCTTATGACCTTCAAACTCTAGATGGCCCTTAATGGATTTAGCAGGCAAGTCAATGAGATTGCTGTTAACTGATTCTCCTGTAAGCACGAACAAAGAATCTGCATAACTAGAGCTGCAAAACGTCAAAGCGAGTAATAAATAAGTAAATTTTAATTTATTTAATCTCATATTCTTTTGAATAAAGACAGCCATTCACCTGTGTAGTGGCTATAACGTGAGCCTTGTAATTATTAAAAATATCTTTATTGACAGCGCCTGGATTTCTCCAGAACTCATTTAATGTTCCTTGAAAAGTCAGACCTTCCTTGGCATAAAAACAACGACCCATGGTCATCACAGGCACTTGATGTGACAGACTTTGTAAGCCAAAGGTAGAATTCACCGTGATGCAGCCTTTGCAGTGTGGAAAGATTTCCGGCAAAGCTAAATCATGCACGTAAATGACTTGTGAGCTAATTCCTAAACTCTCAGAAAGACTAGAGATAAAAGATCCGTAATGAACATGGCCCCGATCCATTGGATGGTGTTTGATAATTACGGAATCTAAGCTAGAACTCTCTTTAACGAACTCCGCAAAAGATGAAAGTACTTCTTCAATGAATTCCTCAACAGATTCATAGCCCGAGTGCTCTGTCATCTGTGAGTCATCATGGACTTGCAGTGGGACTAAAAAATAGGATCTTAAACCCGAACTTGAGTTCGAAGTTTTGCCAGATACAGTGTTATAGCCAGAATCAGAACCATAACCAGAGCGAGTGATTAACTTCCTAATAGGTCGTTCAGTGACTTTGTATTTCAAATATCTTAAAAATGACCGAAACCAATAAGCAGCTTTTTGAAAGTTCAAATCACGATGGTGGGTGTAGTAAGGGTATCGGTTAGGGCGCATCACATTGACAAACCAATACTGAAAACCTAGCAGGCACATCTGGGCGAATCTTTTTGGATAGCTGATCAGTGATGTCTTGATTTCCTGTGCAGGCAATGAGGCAGGATTTATGTTGGTCAATGATGAATAGTAATTAACACCATTTTTTTCTAAAGTGTAAAAATTAGGCCTGAAATAACCTTCTTCAAAACACCACAGATCAATATTCAAGGTGTCACACAATGACCTAGCTGGTTTATGGATATTTCTGCAATCACCAAACAAGAACACCGCATCAACCTCACGAGCAATCAATAACTCTTTTAAGTATCGGGGCCATTGATACAAACTCTCTTTGTATTGAATGGCTTCATTCTTATAGAAATGATCATCGCCAGGATTGAAGTTGACCTTGATCACTTCAGCCCCACGAGCTATCCAGTAATCAGACAGTTTTTGAAAAAAACCACCGACTGGGCCTTGGAGTAATAAAACCTTTTTATGGTTGGGTAAATGATCAAGTAATAGGGGCTGACAGAAGCTCTCAGAGGATGCTTCTTTTGGAATGCTTGATAGGACTGATTCTTGCTCAATGTACATATTGGCAAGATATACATTTGTATTAAGATTTAGAACAAATTGGGTTGGATATTTGGATTTGAAGCTTACTTATTCAAACTTAAGTTGTAAGTTTTACCAATCATGCGTTTAACCCAACTGATCAGACGTTTTGGAAGGCTTTGATGACTACTTTTTAGTTCATACAAATGCTGAATCACTGCTTCAGGAGTGGTGTAGAGACCAGTTTTGGGATGAATATACAAAGGATATTCAACTAAAGTGGCATAAACCAACTCATCTATTGTTAGTGAATTAAGACCATTCGTCCTGGTTCGTTGTGAGCGTCTGCCAATACATCCATAAGTATCCTCTTTATAGATATCTTTGGTTAATCCCCATCCTGCATAAAAAGGGTAGCCATAACAAACTACTTTCTTGCCTCTAATCAAAGCCTCAAATCCAGCCAATGAAGTCATCGTATGGACTTGATCAACAATTCCCAACCAATCACATATATCACCAGAATCGACATATACGTCACAGTAGTTCCGTAGACCTGAAGATTGGTTCTTTCTCAATCCCGCCACAATGTCTGGATGTTCTTTGTATATCAGAAAGGCATTTGGATTAGAGGCTCGAACAACTTTCAGCAAAGATAAGTTATCTCCAACCTCATTGGAGCCATAGCGCAAGGATGCATCTGATTCAACTTGACCTGGCACCAAGATAACGTTGTCATATCCACCTTGAATGAACATCGTTTCTTTATTGGAAGGTAAATTGTATTTACTGATCTTTAGATCACTTAACAACTTTCTTAGGGCTCGACCCCGAGATCTCTCTTCATCAGAAAAAGAGCGGCTATTTAAGATATTCTCTAAATCAGACGGGGAGCGAGCGTCAAAGTAAATACCAGATTGATCAAAAATTAGTGACAGTGGACGACTTAACTCTGCCCCTAAACCTATGGACCGAATAAAACCATCTTCCACTTGAACACTGTCACCATCACCGTCAGCATCACGATTGATGCCAAGTTCACTTGTACCCCATTGCAACCGTTTTCCCAATGATGTTTTTTTTGAATACTGACTAAAAGCCTGAATATTTTTTGACTTATTTGGACTAAAGGAATGATTAAGTGCCGATGGTAATTTCATCATGCAACGACGTTGCCAAGCAAAGTATTGAATCAAATCCTCCACCTCGCATATAGATAAAGATTCAGGATTTATATAGCGTGGATAACGCACCAAGCATGCGTGAGCCAATTGTTCAAGACTCACTTGAGAACGTCTCTGACAAGATAGTTGATCTGTGCTTAATCCCCTTCCAGCATAAAAAGGCATGCCAAAGGTATGCACTGGTAGGCCCCAAAGTAAAGCCTCAAAGCCAGCTTGAGAAGTCACAGTGTAAACAGCAGAGCAATATCTAAATAGACTAGGAAGATGAGCTTGAATACTCAGTAAGACAATCCGTGGGTCTTTGAGCCAAGCATCATCAAAGCAAGATTTTTTCCTGCCCCCAACACACTCTGGGTGAGTCTTCACCAAAATTTTCTTATCTGGATGATTCAACAATGCAGCTTCAATCATCTGCTTGAAAGACTCTCGACTAGCTTGACCATATTCAATCGATAAATCACCATCGGTTTGGTCAACAACCAAAACAAATTCTTCTTTAATACCTAACTGTTGTAGTCTAGCCAGTGATATTGATGGGGTTGAGTTGTATTTTGTAACCTCTGACGAGCGCCACAGCTCAATTAAGGATTGAGTCCTTTTAAATTCAGCTTCGGTTAAAGGCTCAGTAATCAATAGCTCTAAGCGAGAGGGGGAGGTACTGTCGTAATAAATTCCCAAATCATCAATGACCAAAGAGTAGGGCGATTGATCACCAGGGTTCATGGAGCGAAGAAAACCGTCCTCCAAATAAGTCACGCCACAATCTAGGCGTTTAGCTAAAGATAAAGACTTCAGGTGCGATGCTTTTCTGCCCCAAGCTAAAACAGAATCTTTAGATTGAGGGCTAGAAAACAAATGAGTAAAGTTGGAAAAAAAAGAAAAACCCAACTTAAGTTGGGTTTGAGGGAAGAAGTGAGGAAGATTTTTGTTTTGATAAATACCGTATGTGGGAACCCAATACCTCATTCCAGACTTTTTATATGCTCTCTAAGATTAGCCAAGTATGCCTGTATTTCTGGAGACTCAGTACTATTAGCAAGAACCTTTTGCCAGGCAGCCTCATACATAGTTGCCCTTAGTTCAGGAGAGCGTACCAGCTTAATCAAGGTATCAACCCATAACTGTTGATCGTTCTTTAAAACAAAACCATCAACTCTATCAGCAACAAAGGACTCAAATGCAGGGCCTGTTGAATAAACCCCAACAGCGCCACAGCGAGCATAGTCAAAAAACTTAATGGGACCTCGTCCACGGTTAAAGAGGGTGTCTAAAAGGGGAGCAACCCCAATATCAAAACGATTATTTTGTGTATAGATCAAATAATCTGGCCAAGGCATCGTATCCAAAACAGTGATACGAGGTACCTTTTTAAAAATACGAGCAACCCGTGCATCGCCAATGACCTCAAAATGAACCTCGGGACACAAACGCTGTACCTCACAAATGATCGGAGCAAACCATTTCATATCATCGCGGTGAGACCAAGTACCGTGGTAACAGATACGAACGATATCCGTTGTTAATGAAGCTGATGAAGTGGATTGCAATAGCGAGGAGGGCTGGGGTAAAGAGGGAGTTGAGAAGGGTGAAGTGGAGGAGGATCTGCTTTCATAACTTAATGATGATAGCCACTGACGCTCTAAGAGATGTCCCGAAGCGACGGGACGAATCAGGCGAGGATTCAAAGCGGCATACTTTTTAGCCAAATAGGGGGTTGAAACCCATAATTCTGAGCATGATGAGAGGATCAATTTACGTTTAGAAGTTACTTTACGCCAAAGACGATACGCGTAGCTTAAAGGAATGCTGGATAGGACTTTTAGGTCTAAAAGGTCATCATCCATAAAGTATGTAAATCTAACACTTTTTTTTGGAATGTATTTTGAAGAGAAGTATCTTGAGATAATAATATTTTTTTTGGGGTGAAGATTTTCTTCTTCGCTCTTATAAATAGAAAATATAAAAAAAGAGTGACTAGGCGATTTTAAGTAAAACTTTAAATTCATTATTGAAAGTAAATAAATATTTGGCAACTATAGTTGGATAAAAAATTTGCTTAAGATGGTTTAATAAATTTTAAAAAATTTCTTATTAAGAATTTTCCCCCAAGTATATCCAGTAAATATTTTTCTGTAATTTATTCAAACCTTATCTAATTCAAATGGTAGCCAAAAGAAAGAATTCAAGAGAAACAAAAAATAGTAATTCATCAAAAAATATTAATGAGTATGTAGCTAATATTGATTTTTTTGATGGAGGAATCTTTAATGGATGGGCTGTAAATAAGAACCAACTAGATACCCCTGTTTTTGTAGAGCTCTATTCTGGACAAACTTTGATTGCTCATGGCTTGGCAGATGAGTATCGAGATGACCTTTTTAAGGCCGACATGGGCGATGGCGTTCATGGATTTAAATTGCCAATTCTTGAATTATTACAAAGTGATTTAATGCATCCAGTGAAGATTGTTTGCAATCATGAGTTTCCAGCAAAGATGGTTGATAATTTTGAATTTAAGTTCAAAAGTGGAGCTTATGCCAAAATTCATAGGGTTGAAGGTGTATGGTTGACCGGATCTTTTGGAACAACAAACTCTTTTGAGGATGATAAGGTTTCATATACTATATCTATAGATGGTAGATTGGTCGGGAAGGCTGTTGCCGATAAAGTCGATCAACAATTGTGCAATTTTTCTTTTAGGATACCCCCTGAATTTTTTGATGGGGGACCTCATGCGATTCTTGTCACATTGGATTCTGAAGAATCTTGTCAAGCAAGTGCACTAGAGATTTTACGACCAATATTTACACCTTGGAGTTATTTAGGGCAAAGCAATCAGTCTCAGATAAGATACTTTGGGGGCTTAAACCCCCTCGAAACACGGAGAATGACGAGTTATCAATTTCGGATAAAAGACTTAGCATATCAAGAAAATTTAAGAGAAATTCATGATATTACTGAGGCATATCAGGCAATCTCAAATGGCCAACAGTTAAAAAAATCATATCAAAAAATAGTCTTTCCAAAGCCAACCAAATCGGTTGATGTTTCTATCCTAATTCCTGTGCACAATAAGTTTGAATATACATACCATTGTCTCGCGTCAATTTTTTTGCATGGTAGTAAATGTTCATACGAAATTATTGTTATAGATGACTGCTCTACAGATAAAACACAAGAAATAAAGAAAATATTTGAAAATATCAAAGTCATTTCTAATCAAGAAAATCTAGGATTTCTACGTTCATGTAATAAGGCTTCAAAAGTTGCTAAAGGTAAATACATTACTCTCTTGAATAACGATACTGAAGTTTGTTTTGGCTGGCTTGATGAGTTACTTGATGTTTTTAATCGTTATAAGAAAGTTGGCGCGGTAGGTGCAAAACTGATTAATGCTGACTCTAGTCTTCAAGAGGCAGGTGGAATTATTTGGGATAATGGTCAGCCATGGAATTTGGGGCGCAACGATAATTCATTTTCTCCTGAGTGGAACTATGTTCGTAAATGTGATTATTTATCTGGCGCTGCACTGATGATTTCTGCTGAAGCCTGGCTTAATGTTGATGGCTTGAGTGAAGAGTTTGCTCCCTGCTACTATGAAGATACTGATCTTGCTTTTAAGTTAAGGGCAAAAGGATATTCCACGCTGTATTGTCCTCACGCAGAAATAATTCATTTTGAGGGGATAAGTCATGGCAAGGAAACATCTTCTGGAATGAAGAGTTATCAATTGGTCAATGCACCTAAATTTGCCTCTAAATGGCATAACGAATTTGTGCATAACGGCCGTATGGACAAAGAAAATATTTGGAAATATAAAGACAGAGATGTTCGTTATCGCTGCTTGGTTATCGACTATGCAACCCCAGAGCCAGATAAGAATGCAGGTGCTTATGCAGCTGTAGAGGAAATGAAATTGTTGCAGGCGTATGGTTTTAAATTAACTTTCATGCCTGAGAATCATGCTCACTTTGGAAAATATACAACTAATCTCCAAAAATTAGGTGTCGAATGTATTCATGCTCCCTTTTATATTTCAGCGGAAGATTTTTTGCAGAAGCGAGGTAAGGAATACGATCTTATCTATATCACGCGTTACGATGTGGCTGAGAGACATATAGATTTAGTGAGAAAGTACACAGATGCAAAGGTGTTATTCAATAATGCTGACTTACATTTTTTACGAGAACTACGCGCAAATTTGATACAAAATAAAACAGATCTTTCGGGTCCCCTTGTAACACGTGAGCGTGAGCTTAGTTTAATGAGAAAAGTAGATGCAATACTTTCTTACAATGAAGCAGAGCATGCTGTTATTGCTTCTCATAACCTTCGGCAAGATAATATTTTTAAGTGTCCTTGGGTTTTAACTTCGCATCAGTCGAATATTCCATTTGAAAAAAGATTTGGCATCGCTTTTTTAGGTGGGTATAAACACTATCCAAATGTGGAGGCTGTCAATTTCTTTGTAAAAGAAGTAATGCCGCTGATTAGGGCTAAGAGAAAAGATATTGATTTTTATATTTATGGTAGTGATATGCCTGATGCGTTTTTAAAATTCTCACCCAAAGATGGAATTATTGCCAAGGGATATATCGAAAACTTAAGTGATGTTTTCGAAAGTCACCGGATTTTAGTCGCCCCTTTACTTTCGGGTGCCGGCATTAAGGGTAAGGTTTTAGAAGCTATTAGTTGGGGAATCCCAACAGTTTTAAGTCCAGTTGCTGCAGAATCAACTGGAATAACTAATGGAATTGGAGGTTTTGTAGTTGAAAGACCGGAAGAGTGGGTGTCTAGCATACTAAGCTTATATGAATCATTTGAGCTTTGGTCGGCGTTCTCAGAACATTCACTTTTGTTGGCAAAAGAAGTTTATTCATTTGATGCGGCATTTAAAATTATTAGTAAACCCCTCAAGTATCTTGAGTTTTACTCAGCTTCTAAAATATAAAATAAATTAAAAAATAGATATCTTGGCAGAGGTATCTTATGTATTACGTATTATTCAAAAGTATTTTTTTGGGTACAAATATGATTAGTAATAATTTTTTACAAAATTACAAGAAAAATGGATTTGATTTGGTGGAAGGTTGGTGTAGCCACAAATTATTTGAAATTGTTGATTTGCTTAATAGTGTTGAAATTAACAAACAAGGGGGGTGTTTAGAAATTGGCGTACACCATGGAAAATTCTACATACTGCTCAATAGTGTGATCGAAAAGAATCAAAAAAGTTTCGCCTTAGACGTCTTCGATAATCAAAGCTTGAATATCGACGGCTCTGGTCAAGGCAATCTTGACGCTTTCAAAAAGAATCTTTCTATGTATGACCGTCATTTAGGAGCTAATACTGAAATTATTGCAGGCGACAGTACCGACCCATCGATAATGAGAGTATTGCTCAAAGACTCTTACCCTCTGAGATTTATTTCAATTGATGGTGGGCATACAGCAGAGCATACTGTTTCCGATTTGCATTTTGCTGGGAATCTAATTTCTAATGATGGCATTGTAATTTTAGACGACATTCTCAATTATCACTGGCTTGGAGTGATCGAAGGTGCTGTTGCCTTTCTTAATACAAAGCCAACTTTAGTTCCGTTCGCAATCGGCCACAACAAGTTGTTATTCGCAAAACTGTCTTTCCAATCGTATTACTTTAATCTATTTGATCAATCGACTCTAAAAAGTAAGTATGTAGATTTTTTTGGACATACTATTATTGCTCTTTGATGGAAAGTGTTTAAAAATATTTCAGACTGTACAATTTTTTTGACTATAATTTTAACTAGGAGTAATTAAGATAAGCTCTACTTAAAAACTTTTTTCAACTGAATTATTTGGAATCAAGTAATTCCTATAGGTTAATTGATTTTTTACATTGACTTGAAGATATTTAGTGATAGAAATAATTTTGATTGGAAATTAGATTTTTATTATTGGTAGTTTAGACACCATTTTTATTGGGTAAAATCATCGTATTTAAAAAATAATTTTTAATGAATTAATTAATATGATTTCTAGGGTAACCATCAAAATTAATCACAATCTAAAAATGTGTGGTTCAAAATTAACCGCATCAACTCTTCCAGTACCGGACCAGGAATCAAAAAGGTTTCCGATATCTAAGGCTATGCCACCACGAGCTTTTATTATCTTACAGTAATGTTTTCCAAGATATCCTGCAGCCACTAAAAATACATGACCTGCACCTAAAACATTAATCTGATTTACTGTGGAATAAAAATTATTTGGAAATTGTGGCTCATCATTATTCATGAATGATTGATGGCCTGATATTTTTATATGTTCAGTAAATTTAGTTCTAAATTTTTCTTCAAGCTTTTTATTTATATTTGTGTGGCTGATGACCGAAACAAATCTCGATTTTAATAAAATTTCTTGTAAATAACCATCACTATACATTTTGCGGAAAATAAAAGTATCGGGAGTAAATTCTTGATTACATTTTGTGTGTACATAAAGAGAAGAAATAGCTGCTCCAATCATGCCATTAAATAAATCCTCAGTAGGGTCAAAATCATACCATTCACAATTTGGTGCGCAAACTATATCTGCTGAGTTAATGGATGATTTAATAAACTCTTTATGAAGTAAAATAGAGGTATAAAGACCATCCTTTATATATTTTTTCGCAATTAAATCATATACTTTCTCTCCATATTGATATCCTATGCAATCTTCATTTACTTCGTAAAGAGTGAATATTTCTGGAAAACCAATAAACCGACCCTCACCATCTCCAAGCCTTATTATTGAAAATCCATTTTTATTTTTTAGAGCATTATAAATATCATCTGTTATTCTTTGACAACAACTTTCATCAGGAGTTTTATTTGTTTTTAAAGATTTTGCTATACTTAAAATCTTACTCTTATTGGAAGCGGTAAAGTCGATTGGGGTTAAACTTAAAATAGATTTAATTTCATTTGTAATATTCTCTGGGGTAGCACTGTTACAGGATGACGATATAAGGGGTGCATCGCATATCTCATATGCAATTTTTAAACGTGACTCTTTCTGTTCCTGATCACTTAATTTTCCCTCCCACTCAAATTCATAAGTTCCAAGTGTTTCAATCCTAAAATCTATAGTTGCTAAGTTATTTTGTACGACTCTAAGCCATTTATTTAAAAAAATATTATTATCTATAAATAATTTGCCAGATATTTTATACCTTTCAGAACTTTGCTGTGATTTTATATATATATATTTATACATTTACTTAATACGTATTTAGTTAATTTTCCATTTATGGTTTATTTTTTTTAAAATATTTAAGTATTCCGTTCTATTGATTAAGTTTGACGGTTCTCTTGTTTTACTTTCATGATGAAATAACTTCACTTGAGGTAACCAGCAATTAAATTTATTTTCTTTACCCAATTTTATGCATAAATCAACATCATTGAACTCAATCTTAAAATTTCTATTATCAAATCCTCTAACTTTATTAAACAGAATTTTTTTAACAAGTAGAGCTGCAGCTGTAACTGCAGGAGGGTTTCTGATTGAATCTAATATATTAAATTTTTGATCATCTTTTTCTTTGTTTACCCCCTTAAAATCATTGTCAATAACTTTCCCATCAATTTTTACTCCAGCATGTTGTATTGATCCATCGGGGTAATACAGCATGGCTCCAACGGCACCAATTTCAGGTCTAATTGCATGGCTTACCATGATGCTAAGCCAATCAGGAGTAATGACCTCAGTGTCATTATTGATGAATCCTATTATTGATCCTTTAGCTTTACTTACCGCATAATTATTAAGAGCGGAATAATTGAACGGTTTGTCATAGCTTAGAACTCGAATATTCAGATATACGTTGGTAAGTTCTTTGAAATAACTTAATACTTTTGGATCTTTTGATTGATTATCGACAATCAATATTTCATAATTTGTGTAAGTTGTTTTTTGTAATATTGAATCTACGCACGCTTTAAGAATGCCATAACCATCTCGCGTAGGAATGATTAGGCTTACTAGCGGCTCCAGTTTAGGTATCGGCCAGAAATGTCGATACAGTTTTGGCCTTATTTGTACAACCTTAACAGCTGTATTAATTTCTTTTAAATGCCTTTTTAAAACACGCAGACCATCGTCACTTTGGATTTTTTCTATACTCTGAGTTGGTCTTATGTTGATCTGTTTGCCTTGCCCATGATTTTTTCTGATTCTTTGATGGTATAAAACTTTTGGTAGATGAACAATCTTGAGTCTTTCATTTACTAGGCTTTTTGATTTTTTTGCTTTGTTTAAATGCTCAATGACTCTCAGATTAAGTTCGTAATCATAAGCATATTCATGCTTTTCGTACCATCCACCTAATTTTTTAAGCATTAAGCGATCAAAGATGCCAAAACTACCAATGTAATTCTGGCAGTATAAAAAATCAGGGGATAGGTCGGGTTTTTGAAATGGATTAAGTCTATATCCTAAATGATTTAAAAAATCTTGATCAGTGTAAGAGAATTGAAGTTCTTTAAAAGTAACTTTTGCCTTGATAATTTCATAGGTGGTGTGTTCTGCAATCTGATCACCGAGCTGTATGTTGGCAACGAACTTGCCTTTTGAAAGGGCTAACCCTTCATTGCATGCTTTGGCTAGATTTTTACTTGCTACTACTTTTAGGAATGTATTTTTCTTTGCATACGATTGAAATTCAGATGGTAATGATTCGATGAATTCATTCAATGTTTTAGCAACTTGTCTTTGGTACTGCTTTTGGCTAATGACAATAAGCTCCCAATTAGGTACAGATTGTCTTAGGATTGAATTTAGAGTGTCTTTGAGGTAGCCTAATCCGACCTGAGTTGATATGAGTCTTGGGCCTTGCGATGTGGTGATCGGTAATATGTAAGATATCTTCATATGGAAGATAGGTAATTCATCATTTAGGTGTTGTTATTGGTGAAAGTTATCTTAGCGTAGTTTCCATCGTTTTAGATTGGCTAATTGCTCTTCTCTGCTGGGAATACGCCTTGCCTCAACATGCCGTATATGGTGTTGGTAATCTAAGAGCGGGTTCTTATTTTTTTGAAATAGAGAGTCATATCGACCCCATAAGATATCAAACTCATCCTGATTCAATTCATCATGTTTTTTGATGTCAAACTGCCTACCAATTTTGTTAAACATACGACTTAAAAAGAAATTTTTCGTCAATCTTGCGAGGCGCAAAAGATAAATATTGTTAGGCTGAATTTGTTCAGATAAATTGGCAGCAAGTTTTGAGCTATTCTCTAAATAGATCAATCTTTTACATATGCGATGTGAGCGGGCCTTCAATTCAAAAACCTGAATCTTTTTTATTCCGTCAGTCTGTAGATCGAACGATAGTTGTGAGCTAAATGAAGTGGTATTGATTCCAACTTCCAGCATGTAATAACCAGCCGGAATTTCTTCTTTTGAAATAAGCTTTTGTTTTGTACAAGAAAAGTCTTCTTTTTTGAATTCCCACTGAAGTTGCCTTAGAGGTAGTCTATCGCGATAGCGATAAAACATCTTCACATCTAATGTGTTTAAGCCATTTTCAGCAATACTTTGGAAGAAACGTTTAAATTTAGAATCTTGAATAGGTAGATTCAAACCTGCATTCTTGGGGTTTTCAATGATTTGACTTAATAGCTTCTGATCTTCCGGACCCCATTTAAAAGCTGAGAACCTTCCTTTATCAACTTGCTCTGAAAGTGCCCAGTCAATCACTTTGCTCACAATATAGTTGTGAAACTTATTGGATAAGCTTGAATTGTTTTTAGGAGTATTTTTGGGGTTTGATGACATATCAAATTCTTAAATTATTTATTAACAATTCCAACGTTAACCAATGGATACACCACAGAAACCACAATATTTAAAAATTTCTGAAGTTCTGCTGCTGGCGCATTAGATACATAAATCACATCTTTGTGTTTGATATTGAAGTTTTGTGCCACAAAGAAAGTTGCAGGATCATTCATATCCACTCTATAAACCACTGGCACTTTGCCATCGGCAGTTAATGCTTTTGGTTGTTGATTGGCAGGCAGGGTGGCAGGGTCTTCGAATCTAAAAATAAATAAACCTTTGGCGTCTGCACGGTTATCTTGCAGGCCACCAATTCTTCCTAAGGCTTGGGTTAAAGAAATTCCCTGTGCCTCAAAATTAATTTCATCATTTTTTCCAGTTGCACCAAGCACTGTGAAGCTGTATGGCTGGTAGTAGGCAGTAAGCACATCACCAGGGGCTAAGGGTATGTTTTGCTTAGGATCTTGAATTACTTTTTCTAATGCAATTGTTTGTACTTGTGAATTTCTAGAAAGTTGAATTGTGATCTTATTAATGGGCTGTTTAACTCCGCCAGCTGTTGCGATGGCATCTAAAAGTCTTTCACCTTTTGGTGTAAGAGGCATTAATACACTGTTACCCACTTCACCCACAATCGTTACATTGGATGTGGTGTTTCTTGTCATTCTGACCATCACTTGTGGATAGTTGGCTTTTCCTTTGATTGCATCAGTGATGATTTTTTCAATCTCAGTAGTTGTTTTTCCGCTTACCATCAAAGGGCCAGCAAATGGCATATTGATCATGCCTTGAGCATTGACCATTTGCTCAGGAATTGTTGAATTTCTTGAAGTTGTATTGCTC
>JACCDS010398551.1_pt1 | contig 13517 bp, 9 predicted proteins | sample 7446441 | NCBI WGS metagenome assembly JACCDS01 (sample SAMN15323445, study PRJNA562643) | freshwater metagenome | isolation source: river surface water | place: USA:Blue River Watershed | collected 2017-08-17 | reverse complement strand
GTGTTGTCCTGGACGGTATTAAAGCTGGGGCAATGGGCCGGCTCAGTGACGGCCGCGGTGATTGCCTCGCTGGCCGTGCTGGGCACAGTGCAGGGGCTTGGCATGTTCGCCGGGCAGGAACCGCTGGCGGCTTTGCTCAGTATCAGCACTTATATCCTCTGCATCTGTGCGTTCAGTTATCTGCTGGCGTTTTTACATCAGGCCGGCGAGCAGACCCGCCAGCAGGTCAATCATGCGCTGGAAGGCTCCGGCCTTGGCATCTGGCAGTTGCAGCTGCAACTGGACCAGATCCGCTTTTACGGCCAGGCGGAGGCGATGCTGGGTTATCAGCCCGGTGAGCTGGGGATTGGTTTTGAGCGGCTACGTGATTTGCTGCACCCTGATGATATTCAGCCGACCCGGCAGGCGCTGATTGGCCACCTCAAAGGCGATTCGCCGCGTTATCAGACCGAGTTCCGGCTGCGTCACAAAGCGGGCCACTGGGTCTGGGTGCTCAGTCAGGGCCAGGTGGTGGAATGGGACGCGGACGGCCGGGCGACCTTGTTGCTGGGCAGCAACACTGATATCAGCGCGCTGAAGCAGGCCGATTTGGCCGTCACCGAGCTGAAAGATTTTTACGCCACAGTGCTCAGTAAAGTGGTGACCGGCGTCTGGGTGGCTGACAGTCAGCACAAGCTGCGTTACGTCAATCAGGGCCTGTGCCGGCTGATGCAACTGAGCGACAAAGATTTGCTGGGCCGCCATTTACTGACCGATTTTCCCGAGCAAAGCCTGCAGCATTTTCGTCCCTTTTATTACCGCGCTTTACACGGCCTGACGCCGGTACGGTTTGAAGGCATGCCGGTGCAGACCTTGTCCGAGCGTCAGCTGTTTTTCAGTGGCTGGCTGGTGCCGTTGCTGCGTGGCAATCAGTTTGACGGCATGATTGGCACTGTCGATGACAACACGCAACAACGTCAGTACGAACAACAAATCCTGCAGCTGGCGTTTGTCGACCAGCTGACCGGCTTGCCGAACCGGGCCGCTTTGCAGGACAAGGCGCGCGACTTGCTGGCTGGCGCTTTGCAACAGCAGCAGCAACTGGCGGTCTACCATATCGACCTCGACCATTTTCAGCATATCAACGACACGATGGGCCACGAAACCGGCGACCAGTTGCTGGTGCTGGTGTCTGAACGCCTGAAGATGCTGGCGACCGGCCAGGACTTACTAAGCCGCCCCGGTGGCGACGAGTTCTTTCTAATCCGCGCCTGCCGTACTGAACATGATGTACTGCAAACCGCGCATCAGCTGATGTTGCTGATGGCCGAAACTTTTCAGGTGGAAGAGCGGCAGCTGCAGGTCAGCCCCAGCATTGGCATTGCGTTGTTTCCACAGCACGGGCTCAGTTTTGCCGAGCTGCAGCGCATGGCTGATATTGCGCTGTACGCCGCCAAAGCCGGCGGTCGCAACAGATACAGCCTGTACAACGCACAGATGTCGGTGCAGCTGCACGACCGCTTGCAACTGGAGCATGGCATGCGCAGTGGTCTGTATGCCGGCCAGTTCAGTTTGCATTATCAGCCGGTGCTGTCGTTGCAACAGGATCAGATTGTCAGTGTCGAAGCGTTGCTGCGCTGGCAGCATCCACAGCTCGGCGCTGTCAGCCCGGCCCGATTTATTCCGTTGGCCGAGCAGTCCGGTTTTATCAGTGAACTGGGTGACTGGGTGCTGCAGCAGGCGCTGAAACAACTGGCGCGCTGGCGCAATCAGGGCGTGCAGCTGCGGGTGGCGGTCAATATTTCCACTGTGCAGCTGCGGCACAGCGACTTTCTGGCGAAACTGCAACAGGCGCTGCGTCAGCATGGCATTCCGCCCAACCTGCTGGAGCTGGAACTGACTGAATCAGTGCTGGCCGATCAGGTTGAACAAAGCCGCCAGTTGTTGCAGCAAATCCGTCAGCTCGGCGTCAGCCTGGCATTGGATGACTTTGGCACCGGTTATTCCAGTCTGGCCTACCTGAAGAGTTTCCCGCTGGACAAACTGAAAATAGACCGCTCTTTTATCGCGGACCTGCTGACGGACCCGGCGGACAGAGCCATCATTCATTCGGTGGTGGTGCTGGGGCACAGTCTGGGCCTCAAAGTGGTGGCCGAAGGGGTGGAGCAGGCCGGTCAGCTTGAGCAGCTGCGTGCCATGGCATTGGATGAAGTGCAGGGCTATTTACTCAGTAAGCCGCTGCCGCCCGACGAGCTGGAAAACTTATTGCGCCGGGTGCACAGCCTCGGCCTGCCGTATCACAGAACTCAATGAAGGCAACCCTTGTTTAGATATGTAAAGCTGATGCCCGGCTGGGCACCCTTTTCGTTAAACTGGGTCAGATGATGCGTTTTTCCGTAACGACAGGTGAAGGTGTGGCGCAATTACTGCTGATAGATGACGACAAAGAACTGACTGCGATGCTGGCGACTTACCTTCAGCGGGAAGGTTTTGTCGTGCAGGTCGCCAATGACGGCCTGGCTGGTTTGCAACTGGCGCTGGCCCAACAATATGACCTGTTGGTGCTCGACGTGATGATGCCCCAGCTGGACGGTATTTCGCTGTTAAAGCGGCTGCGGCAGGTCTGTGACAAACCCGTGCTGATGTTGACGGCCCGCGGCGATGATATTGACCGGGTGGTCGGCCTCGAACTGGGCGCTGACGACTATGTCCCCAAACCTTGTTTGCCGCGCGAGCTGGTGGCGCGGATCCGGGCGATTTTGCGCCGGGTCCAGCTGCAGCAGCAACCCGATCTGCAACTGGTGGAGGGCCCGCTGCTACTGACGCCGGCCAACCGCAGTGCCTCTGTTTACGGACGGGCGCTGGAACTGACCGGCGCCGAATTCAGTTTATTGTGGCTGCTGGTCAGTCAGGCGGGCCGCATTGTCAGCAAAGCTGATTTGTCGTTGCAGGGGCTTGGCAAAACCTTGTCGCAATACGACCGCAGCATCGATGTGCATATCTCCAACATTCGCGCCAAACTGGGCCCACGCACGGATGGTCTGCCCTGGATTGAAGCTGTGCGTGGCAAAGGTTACCAGTGGCTGCGGCACGGCTGACCGGCATGGGCCAGTTATTCTGGAAATTTCTGCTGGCGTTCTGGCTGGCGCTCGGCCTGGCGTTTGGCGGTGTTTTTACGCTCAATCAGCTCAGCCAGTCACCGGAGCAACATCGTTCTTTTAAGAGCCCGCAAGGCCGCTTTTTTCTCGACAATGCGCAGCGGCTGTTGGACGCCGGCGGCGAAGCCTTGCTGCTGGAGATGGTCCGTCAATGGCAAAACGAACCTTTCGCCCGCGAGCAACTGCTGGTGCTGGACAGCCGTGGTCAGGACTTACTGCAAAGGCCGGTGCCACCGGAAGCCTTAACAGCCCGCAGCAACATGATCAGACTGCACAGCCCGCAGGGCGCGCTGCGGCTGGTGTTGCTGGAGCGGGACGGATTCTGGCAGCAACGGATCGGCGCCATGCGCCAGCGCCTGACACCGCCGCCCTCAGGCCGGCCCGAAGGCGGCGAGCCGCCGCCACGGCCGCCGTTCTGGTTTAATCCGTTTTTCCTGTTGGGCGCTGTGGTAATGACCACTATTGCCACCAGTCTGTGGCTGGCCTGGTATTTTGCCGCGCCGGTGCGCCAGCTGAAGCAGGCGCTGAGCGAACTGCCGAAACAACAATGGCAGACACAACTGAGCCCGCGCATGACGGGGCGACGGGATGAATTTGGTGCCTTGGCCCGCAGTTTTAATCAAATGGCGCAGCAGGTGTATCAGGCCATCGTCTCGCAGCGCCGCTTGCTGCATGATGTCTCTCATGAATTACGTTCGCCGCTGGCACGTCTGCAGCTGCTGACCGGACTGGTACGGCAAAACCCGGCCGACCTCGCGGGCGCGCTGGATAAAATCGAAGCCGAAGCGGTGCGGCTGGACCAGCTGGTCGGCGAGATCCTGACCTTTTCCCGCCTTGAAAGCGGCGAAGTCAAACCGCAGCTGAGCGCGGTGCCGGTGCATGAATTACTGGAATCGATTTGCGCCGATGCGGCGCTGGAAGCCGACAATCGCCAGCAACAGCTGCGCCTGCTGCAAAATGACGAAGTGACCTTGCAGGCTGATGCGGAGCTGTTGTACCGCGCGCTGGAAAACGTAGTGCGTAATGCCATCAAGTACGCCGGTACTGGTGCGCAGATCCAGATTATGAGCCAGCGCGGACCCGGTCAGCTGCGAATTGAGATTTGCGACAATGGCCCTGGTGTACCTGAGGCGCTGCTGCCTTTGTTGTTTAATCCGTTTTTTCGGGCCGACAAACAAAGCGAAGGCGTGGGTCTGGGGCTCAGCATTGCGCTGCGCGCTGTCGCCGCCTGTGGCGGTCAGATAGCAGCAGAAAATTTGCGACAGCCTGACGGCGTGCCGGCAACTGCACAGGAACCAGACCGGGCTGGCCTCAAAGTGGTGATCCTGCTGCCGTTGTAAGGCAATTTTAGATATTGCGCCGCGCCGGCATTTTGTTGCCGCCCCTGACGTTCGCCTGACGCACAGGCGACGACTTCCCGCTAAAACCGCACTTGTCTGTAAAGCAAAATGCCTGAACGGCTGGTGTGGCTGGCGTAAACTTTACACGCCTGCCACACAAATCGACCATGCCTGGCGACCGGATTGCAACAGACTGCAGGCAGACATGTGGTCTGCTATCGCTCAGGAGCAATCATCATGCAAATACAACAGCAGGGAAACTGCGCCGGCCTGGCGCAGCACATGCGGCAACGATCTTCGGCCGAACAGTTGCAGCAACAGGCGGCCAGCGCCTTTGAAAAACTGGACAGCAGCCAAAAAGGTTATCTGGAACAGGCCGATTTCACCGCCATTCTCAGTGGACTGTCCGGCGCCGCCGATGAAGAGCAATCATCCGCCTGGTTCAGTCAGTTGGATGCTGATCAGGATGGCAAGCTGACCGCCACCGAGTTCAGTACGGCGGTGTCGGAACAACTTTATGATGCCAAAGGCCTGCTGGCAGGCCCCCGTGGCATGCCGCCGATGGGACCACCGCCGGCTGACGAAGGGAAAACGCTGGAAGAACTGACGGCGATGGCAGAAGAGTTGTCGTCGGTGGACAGTCAGGCGGCGGCAGGACTGCAAAGTATCATTGAGCAGTTCGACAGTGCCGATCAAAACCAGGATGGTAAAGTCACGATGCAGGAAGCGATGGCTTTGCAGGAACAGCAGGGTGTGACCAAACAGCAAGGCAGTGATACGGACAGCCGCACGACCGGCGACCGGCAATTGCAGCAGACGCTGCTGCAATTGCTGAAAAGCTATGGTCAGACCGACCCGCAGGTCGCCGAGCAGGGCATCGCGCTTGCAACGACCGCCTGACCGCCGTACAGCAACAGTCGTTTGTTAATAAAATAAGTGATTGTTGCTGTCATTTTTTTAAAACAGCATATTTTTTCTGCGGTTGATTGATCCGACGCAGATTTCCGGCCGGTTCAACTTGCCAATCCCCAGTCAGCGCCAATACTTTGCTCACAGCGTGTGTGTCTGCACACGACTTCATTTCAACAATAAACGGGATAAGAGGTTCATATGCAAAAGAAATTGGTTGGCGCCACTCTGGTATTGGCTGTGGCAGCCTTCACGGCACCGATGGCGCAGGCGCAGGAACAATGGGTGACGTCGCTGTGTGAATATACCAAGGCCGACGACAAAAACCGCATTCGCAAATTGCTGACTGATAACAAAATCAACGTGCGTAAAATTTATGATGCCGTGCAGTGTAATGGGGAATCGCTGATCAAATTTGCGCTGCGCAGCGATGCTTATGAAGCCGGTTCTTTCTTTGTGAAGCAGATGCCTGCGAAAGCGCTGCAGGCAGAAGATCTGGAAAACTGGGCGAACACCAATGGTTTTGGTCAGTCCCCGCTGGTTAATGACATCAAAGCGCGGATGGGCGCTGACTAGTCTGTGCTTTTCCTCCAGACTGAATGACAAAGGCCTGCAGTTGCAGGCCTTTGGTTTATCCGCGCCAGCTGTTAATAGCCTGCCGCCTGACCGTCTTTGCGTGACTCAGACGCGCCATAGTAGACGCCGGTTTTCGGGTCGCGCTTGATCGCCTGATAGCCGCCGTAGCCGCCAAAACCATACCGAATGTCGTGGCCGCGCTGCATCAGTTGCTGAATGCTCTGCCAGGGCACGCCACGCTCCACTTCGGTGTAACCGCCGTTTTCCAGGTACATAGCGCTGCCGTCAGTCGGCTCGGTGCTGCCAAGGTGCTGCCAGCGGGCGGCGTCACCGGCTTCCTGCAGGTTCATGCCGTAATCAATCATGTTCACTACTATCTGCACATGGCCTTGTGGCTGCATGGCGCCACCCATCACACCGAAGCTGACATAAGGCTGGCCGTCTTTGGTGATAAAAGCTGGAATAATGGTTTGGAATGGTCTTTTGCCGGGTTCATAGGCGTTATGATGTTTGGCGTCCAGCGAGAACATCTGGCCGCGGTCCTGAAAGCCAAAACCCAGGCCTGGCACTACCACGCCTGAACCCATGCCGCGGTAGTTACTTTGAATCAGCGACACCATGTTGCCGTCTTTGTCGGCGGTGGTCATGTAGATAGTGTCGCCGCTGTACAAATGTGGGTTACCAGCGTCGACGCGCTGCGCGGCCTTGGGGCCAATCAGTTTGGCGCGCTCGCGGCCATAGGCTTCTGAGATCAGCTCTTTCACCGGCACCTTGGCAAAATCCATGTCGGCATAAAATTTGGCGCGGTCTTCAAAGGCCAGTTTTTTCGCTTCGATCAGCGTATGCAGGCTGTCCGGGCTGTTAAAGCCCATGGTTTTTAAGTCAAAGTTTTTCAGAATTTGCAGCATCTGCAGCGCGGCGATGCCCTGGCCGTTCGGCGGCAGTTCCCAGACGTCGTAACCGCGGTAGTTGACAGACACCGGCTCTACCCAGCTGGAGCTGTGGCTGGCGAAGTCGTCATAGCGCAGATAACCGCCTTCTTTTTGCATAAAAGCGTCGATTTTTTTCGCGATATCCCCTTTGTAAAAAGCGTCGCGGCCTTGATTCGCCAGCTGTTTATAAGTGCTGGCCAGCGCCGGGTTTTTAAAGATATCGCCGGTTTGCGGCCCTTTGCCATTGATGGTGAAAGTGCCTTTAAAATCGCCCGGCTGGCTGGCTAAACGCGGCACCGAGGCGTTCCAGTAATACGCAATCAGTTCGCTGACCGGAAAGCCGCTTTCAGCGTAATGAATGGCCGGTTGCAGCACTTTTTTCATCGGCAGGCTGCCAAATTTTTTGTGCATTTCAAACCAGCCGTCGACGGCGCCCGGCACGCTGATCGGCAACATGCCATAAGGCGGAATGTCGGTACGGTTCAGTTTTTTCACTTCCGCCTGCAGCTGGTCGAAGCTGAGGCCTTTGGGCGAACGGCCCGAGGCATTGAGGCCAAATAATTTTTTGTCTTTGGCCGACCAGATGATGGCGTACAGGTCACCGCCAATACCACACCCTGTCGGCTCCATCAGGCCCAGCGCTGCATTGGCGGCAATAGCCGCATCAATGGCATTACCGCCTTGTTTCATCACATCGAGCGCAATTTGTGTCGCCAGCGGCTGGCTGGTGGCGGCCATCGCCTGCGGCGCGATGACTTCAGAGCGGCTGGCAAATTCGGCGCCGGTCACGCGGTCATAAGCCTGGGCTGGCAGGGTGACGCTAAGCGTCAGCGCGGCGCTCAGCAGGGGCAGGGTCAGTCGGGTTGGATGCATCGTGGCAACTCCTTTATATCAGTGCCTTCGAAACTAAAGCGCTGCTACACCGAATACCAGCACATCGCGACCAAAAAACCGCCATTGGCGACAGTTGCAGCAGCAAACTGGCCGCTGCTTTGGCATGATGCAGCACAACACCATCAAACAGACGGACCGCCCTTGTTATGTTCAGGCTGCCATTTCTGCACAAACCAGTTTTAGTTGCTACCGGGCTTGCCCTGCTCAGTGGCTGTCAGCAGTTGCCGGCACCGCTCGACCCGCAGATTGGCGACACCGGTCAGCCGTTGTCGGCGGTCGCGCTGCGGGCCGATGTGCAGCATTACGACCTGACGCTGGAGATAGATCCGGCCCGCCAGAGCATCAGCGGGGTCGGTCGCAGCCGTTTTTTGCTGTTGCAGCCCAGCGCACAACTGGAACTGAAACTCGACAGCCGTTTTGCCATCAGCGCTATTGAAGTGGATGGTAAAGCCGCCCCTTATCAGCGTCAGGGCGGCGTGCTGACGATTAACCTGCCCGCTGAGAAGCCGGCTGGCAGTCAGGTGGAAGCTGCAGTGTTTTATCAGGGCAAACCGCACGTGGCGAAAAATGCGCCCTGGGCAGGGGGCTTTGTCTTTGCCAAAACACCGGATGGCCAGCCCTGGATAGCGACTGCAGTGCAGGGCGAGGGCTGTGATTTGTTCTGGCCCTGTAAAGACCACTTTGCCGACAAAGCCGATTCGATGCGGATCCGGCTGACCGTACCCAATGGCTTGTCGGCCGTGACCAACGGCGTGTTGCAGCAGGTGACACCCGTAGACAAAGACAAGCAGCAGTTTGACTGGCTGCTGTCGGTGCCGGCCAGTGACTACAATATCGCGCTCAATATCGGCCCTTATCAGCGCATCAGTGACAGCTATACCAGCGTTAATGGCGCGACAGTCCCTATTGAATTCTGGGCGCTGCCGGCTGATGCAGACAAAGCCCGTCAGCTCATTAAAGACGACCTCAAAGCGCAGGTGCAGTGGTTTGAACAGCGGCTGGGGCCTTACCCCTGGGGGAATGAAAAGCTGGGGTTTGTCCAAACGCCGCACCTTGGCATGGAGCATCAGACCATCAATGCCTACGGTAAGGGTTTTGCGCGCGATGAGTTTGGTTTTGACTGGCTGGCGCACCACGAACTGGCGCATGAATGGTTTGGTAATCTGCTGACGCACCGGACCTTGAACCATGCCTGGCTGCATGAAGGCTTTGGGCTTTATATGCAGCCGGCTTATGCCCGCGACAAGCTGGGCATCGCGGCGTATCACTACCAGATGTACAAAGCCTATCTTGGCCTGCAGAACTGCCAGCCGCTGGTGCGCGCAGGCGTGGTGAGCTCTGAGCAGGCATTTAATCCGGATATTTATGGCAAAGGCGGCTGGGTGTTGCACACTTTGCGTTATCTGGTGGGCGAGGACGTGTTCTGGCAGGCCAGCCGTGAACTGCTGTATGGCACCACTACACCAGCGGCATTGCCTTACCCAATCGAGCCCCGTTATGGCAGCACCGAAGATTTTATTGCCATCGTCAACCGGCTGAGCGGCCAGGATTATCAGTGGCTGTTTGATGCTTATCTGTACCAGGCGCCGTTACCGCAGCTGCTGGACAGCACTGCAGATGGCGTGCGGACGCTGCGCTGGCAAGTAGCTGGTAATAAGCCGTTCCCGATGCCGCTGCCGGTGCTGCTGAACGGCAAAGCGACAGTGCTGGATTTCAGCAAAGGGCCGGTCCAGCTCAGCGCGGCTGATCAACTGCAAATTGACCCGCAGATGTGGATTTTCCGCCAACTGCCGTTGATTGGCAGTTGCGAAGAGAATCAGCAGAAAGCGAAAAATAAGCGCAAAGGGTGACGACAGGCCACGCTGACATCTGCTGTGAAAGTGAAAAAGTGAGCTGACTGTTAACGGCGGTCTGCCGGCCGGCAGCGCTGGCGCCATGCGCCGTTCCTGTCTCGTTGACTACGCTGTCAGTTTTCTTGTCAGCGGTTACAAAGCCCGACGCTGCACCAACAAAAAGATTTTCTTTTTGTTGCAGATTTTGCGGTGGGCTTTTGCTGGTTCAGATATTGCTTAAGTAGCCACCGGATCAGCATCCGAACGGGATGCTGAAACTATCAGGTGGAGGAGCTATGTTAATAATCCGTAAGGAGTTTTGGCTGGCAGTCCTGAGCTTTGCAGTCGCAGGCAGTCTGAGTATGCCGGTACAGGCCGGTGTCATTTCGCAATATACCGAAGTCAGTACTTATCAACGCAGTTGTCCTGGGTTAGCCGACCCTCAATTTGCTGAAAACTGGGGCAATGCCATCAGAGCTGTTTACGGGGTCAGCAGTTTTGGCACCGACATCGCGTGTCACTTTAATGCCGTCTACCAGCAGCGCTTTTACAACCCCGACGGGTCGGCAAAAAATGCAGCACTGCCGCCCGGTGTGCCATTTACACCAGCTGATGTGGCAGGCGGCTCTTACTCAGCACTGTACAGCGCTGCCAGTGAGGCCACCTTGGGAACTGCCGGCGATGATTTTTATGGCATGGTCCGGCTGGACAGCGACAATCTCGGTCTGCCAGAAATTAAGATCAAAGCTTCGTCTGCGACTTTGCAGCGTAACTCGGTGAATGGCTTCGCCGCGACACAGTACCAATGGCTGGGTGCGGCCACAACGCTCAGTTACAGCGTCGATTTCGATTTTTACAATTCGCGTGCCGTGTGGAGCATGTCGGGTGCTGAAGCTGTGCATGATTACGCCTTCGGCCTGACTTTTGGTGTCAGCCAGGGCATGCAGTTGTCCTATGAGTTGCCGTTTGATTTTAATTTCGGTCATGTGCTCAATACGGCGGAGTTTCTCAGTTCAACAGTGGCGATGATTGAATCTGATGCTGAAAATCCTTATCAAAATTCACTGACGCTCAGCTTTGTCGTCAATCCAGGGGATAAATTCTGGTTGTGGACCCAGGTCCAGGCTTTTGGGATCAATGGCGGTTTTGTCGATGCCAGTCATACTGTGACCTCTGGTCTTGGCGTCGAAGGTTTGAGTCAGGCCGAAAGCTTGCGGCTGTTCAGTACTGATTTACGCCAGGTACCTAATCAGATCCCACAACCGGCCACTTTATTGTTGGTGCTGATTGCTGTTGGATTGTTTAAGCTCAGACGACGTTGAGCTTTGTGCTTATTGCGTCAGGATCACCAGCACGCCGCTCCAGTCGAGACCGTAGCTGGCGCCTTGCAGTGGTGCAATTTCCACCCCGGTATAGACGGCAAGAAACGGAATGCCGGCGGCGGTGCATAGGTCGCGCACAATTACTGCCTCTTCACCGTCACTGCCACTGATGGCCGACATCCGGCCGCCGCAGTCAAAATAAAGCGCCAGCCGGCCGGTCTGGCCGCGGCTGGCAATCTCAGCCAGCAGTCTGCGGGTATTGTCACGCGCAGATTGCATCATCAGGTCGGCGTTGCGGTGCATCAGCATCACTTGCTGGCCACGGCTGAAATCCGGTTCGAACAGCATCACGGCATCATCGTCCGGCAGCACACCGCTCATCAGTCGGGTAACCAGTTGCTGTTCGTCCGGCGCGCCGGCCAGTGGGCGTGCCAGTGCCAGTTGGGTGACGGGCAGTGGATCACCCGCCGGGCTGTAATTGAGCTGACGCCACTGCCGGCCACCGGTTAAGCGGTCCAGCAAGGACACTACAGGTTCATGATCCAGTTGGTAGAGATATTGCCCGAAGATGTCCGTCACGGTAAACCGTTGATCGGACAAAGGAACACAGCCATGCATAATACAGCTGGCCAGGCCAAAACTGCCGGCCAGCTGCAACATGCTGGCGCTGTGCCGGCTGACGCCGTCGCCACAGAATTGCCAGGTCAGATTAAACTGCCCATCGCCTAACAAACCGGCGCCAAACAGTGGGAGGTGCTGAAGACGAGGCTGCTGAGTGCCAGCCAGAAGCGGGCTTGACGGGATCATCACCGGTGGGTGCTGGCTGGTGGCCGCGATGTGGACAGAGTCGTAAAACATCAGCAGACAGCGGCTGTCAGGTAAGCTGGGCAGCTGAGCAGCCAGCACTTCGCCGGCGAGATGAGGGTCGCGGTAAATGTCCTGACTGGTCGACAGTTGCCATTCCCAGTCATCGCCCGCCAGTATAACCACCGCGCCACAGGGACCCTGCGTGACGCAGCCTTGGGCCCAGCACAGTCCCATGGCAGAGCCACCGACGACCGGCACCCATTCACCCAACCGCTCTCGCATGCCAGCATAAAAGTCATGGGCATCCAGCGCGCCGCTGCAAAAAGCCAATGCCAGCCGGGGTGTCAGATGGCCTGGCATTTGGCGCAGTGCGGCGTCGACCGCCTGCAAAGCGGCATCCACCCCTTGTGGAGCGACACTGCTCCCGATAAAAACCTGCATCTGATCCCTGATGAAAAACAAAACAGCAAATGATTGTACCGGCTTTTGGCAGGAAAGCAGCCTTTGTTGTGCACTGAAATCGGTCAATGCAACCACTTTTCAGCTGAAATGAGGCCAGGCTTTCGCCTGCGTCGTGTTGGCCAGACCGCCCGCTTGGCCGGGAGCAGGGCGTTGCTGCGATTTTTTGTGACAAATTCCGGCTTGAATCAGGCCGACAGGCTGCTTAGGGTGGTGGGTCGATAAGCTGATAATCTGCATGGAGAACAAAACGATGCGTCATTGTCTTCGCTCTGGTGGCCGGTTGGCTGCGACTGTACTGCTGCTTGGCCTCTGTGGTCCGCTGCAGGCCGCCGGCATTCAAAGTATTCAGGTGCCGGCACAGGGCAGCGAACCTGAACTCAGTGCGATGGTGTGGACCCCTTGTGCCCAGCCGGGCGGTACTGTGGCGCTGGGCAGTTTTGTGCTGGCCGGCCAGCGCAACTGTGCGGTGGCTGGTGAGCAATTGCCGCTGGTGCTGATTTCTCATGGCGACTCCGGTTCGGCGATAGGCCATCATGACACCGCCGCCGCGCTGGCCGATGCCGGTTTTGTGGTGGCAGCCGTGTCTCACCCCGGCAATAACTTTGCTGATAACAGCCGCCAGACCGATCTCAGTATTTTTGTCAGCCGGCCGCGCGATCTCAGTCGTTTGCTGGATTTTATGACGCAAAGCTGGCCGGAACACGGCCGGCTGAACCCCACACAGACCGGCGTTTTTGGTTTTTCGCGTGGCGGCTACACCGCATTGGCTTTGATTGGCGCCGTCCCTGACAAACAGGCCAGCCATCAAAGATTTTGTGCGCCCTGGTGGTCTTTTGTGCTCGGTTTGTGCCGGCAATTGCGGGATGATGCGCTGTCGCTGCAACCGGTCGCCGACGCCCGCTTTCGCGCGGCTGTGGTGGTGGACCCGCTGAATTTATTCGCAGACAACAGCTTCAGCGCGGTCCGGACGCCGGTGCAGTTATGGGCGTCTGAACTGGGTGGCGATGGCGTGGAGTTGGCACATATTGAAGCGATCAAACGCCAGCTGCCACAGCCGCCGGACTATCAGCTGGTCCGCGGTGCCGGTCATTTTGTTTTTCTGAGCCCTTGTCCGCCAGCGTTGGCGGCCGAAGCGAGCGACATCTGTACAGATCCGGCCGGTATTGACCGGGTGGACTTTCATCAGCAGTTGAACCGCAAAGTGGTGGCGTTTTTCCGCCAGCATTTGCAGATGAATGTGCAGATGAAATAACAAAACGGCACAGCATTAATGGTTGGACGTCACACGTTGGACGTCACACGTTGG
>JACCDS010037256.1_pt1 | contig 13517 bp, 16 predicted proteins | sample 7446441 | NCBI WGS metagenome assembly JACCDS01 (sample SAMN15323445, study PRJNA562643) | freshwater metagenome | isolation source: river surface water | place: USA:Blue River Watershed | collected 2017-08-17 | reverse complement strand
GCGGCTCAACGTGCCCTCGAAAGAGGCGGCTGGTCCCAGCTCGCCATTCCCTGATCCAACTGGAGGAATCACGTCATGAACCAGCTACTGCCACAGGAAGTCGTCGATCAGATCATGCGGGAAGAGCAGCATTTCGCTGCCGCGCCCCAAGCATTTTTCGAGGCATGGAAGCGCGGCGTCGAGATCGCTGGCCCCGAGTGGTTCGGCGACGGCACCCGTGAAGGTCTGAACCAGGCCAAGAGCAAGTGGGATCTGCGTCCCGACATGCTGCGGCTCAACGACGCCCTCGGCGTCCTGAGCAGCGGCGAACGCATGTTCCTGTCCGCCATGGTCAGCTTCTACAACGCGCGTGAGGGCGGTGCCATGCTCAAGCGCTGCCACTTCCACGGGCTGTCGGACTTCGACGGTCTCGACCTGCAACGCCGCAAGGTCATCGCCGACCTGCTCGTGAACTACAACGGTTGGTGAGCCGGTCTCCGGCACACCACCACGTTTTCGTTCACTCCCCAAGAGGGACATGCACCCACGAGGCCATGTCCCTCAATTTGTTTCCCGACGTCCAGCGCAATGCTGACAGCGCCAAGGTCAGCGTTGCCTGACGCATTTTTCATTCTCAACCCACCGGGTCCAATTCCCGGTGGGGGGAATTGGCTCCATTATTCAATCTGGAGAGTTCCCATGTCCCAGAAACCTAATCCCTTTCTTCGCGGCTACTGGAATCTGAAAATCGTCCGCACGCTGTCCATCAGCTACGAGGACGGAAGCCCGCATGTCTGGCGAAGCATCCACGCGAGCCAGCAGCACTTCTCCGACGAGGAACTGGTTTCATCCTCCTGCATCGTCACCAACGATTTCGCCGTGGTCAACAATGGCCCCGAACCCGTGAGCACCGAGGTACTGGCCGAATGCGATGCCGGCGAAGGCGTCAGCGGCGAAGGCGTGCTCGGCGCCGTGGTCTATGCCATCCGTGGGGACGACTTCGACGGCCGCCCGGTCCACGTCGGTGACACCTATTCGGCCGAGGCCGCCCAGGAAGTCGTGCAGCGGCTGAGCTTCGAGACCGGCTACTACAGCCGGTGCTGGGAAATCAGTCGTGAGCACATCACCGTCGATACCTGGCACTACCTCGCCAACCTGGCAGACCTTGCCACGCCGGAGGCCTTCCTGTTCATCGCGTTCCGGGTTCCATATAGCCCGGCGATCGGCATCAAGCTGATCTCCACCCCCTGGACGGACGAGAACCTGGAACATGCCGAAGGCATCAGCGCGGACCAGCTCCGGCAGGAGCACCGGGGAAAGGGTATGCCGGAGGACCTGGCGAACATCCTTGAACTGGCTGACCAGGCCGATGTGCGCATCCTGATCCTCGATGCCGACGCACCCGCGCTGCTGGGCCTGCCGCTGGCCGAGTCCTAGCAGCCGCGCTACGCGCCGTCTTTCCTCTTCGTTCTCCCCATGCCCGCCCGTCTCTTGCCCGGAGCCGGGCCGGTCCAATTTCATAGGAGCACCCTCATGTTCCCCGACCTCATCTCGCCCGTAAGCGACTTCGAGCATCAGCTCGGGGCCTGCGTCAACGCTATGGGCCAGGACGACGCCATCGGCCAGATCCTGGTATTCGAGCGCATGCGCGGCACGCTGCACATGCGCCATATCGCCAGCGCCGACCTGGCGGACACCGATATCGACGACTACGAAATGGTCGTCTTCGACGGTGGCAACACCAGCGGCGACACATGGAAGCATGTCTTCTTCCCGCGTCAGCGCGAGCACTACTTCGTGTACGAAGCCTGACCCAACCAGCCCCTTTCGAGGGGCTTTTTCTTGCCCACGGATTAGGAAAGTGGGTACGGCGCAGTGCGGTTTCCTGCGAGCAGTCCGCCCATTCCGGGGCCATCTTTGCCTCATGTTCGTCGGCGTCGCCGACACATGCCCAGGCAGCCAAGACCTTCGAGGTTGCAAGTACGGGAGACCGTGCTGGTCGTTTCTTCCTACGGACGCTCCGCGTCCATCCACCCACAAGGGACCTCTCCCTTGCGGGCGGGGAATCCCTTGTTTCTTCCTCAAGGAGATTCCCATGGACCGTTCCCTCATCAAGACCCTGATGCCTTCGCTCGTCGCAGGCCATGTGCCCCGCAACGTGCGGTCGTTCAAGTACCGCGTGTTCGATGACCAGCCGCAGTCCTCGTCGCTGGGCTTCGCCATAGACCCCCAGCCCTTCGACGGCAAGGTGGTCGCGGCCAACGACGACGCCATCGTCGTCAAGCTCAAGCCCAGCGAGTTCGCGGTGCTCGATCCCAACCTGGTCACCACCGTTCCCAGCGAGGGCGCCAAGGTGCATGTCCAGCCCTACGCACGGCGCCGTTTCGACGGCCTGCGCGCGGACACGCCGGAAGAGCGCACCGAGTACACGTCGGATGGCAGGCCCTACATCATCAAGACGCACATCCTCGGCTCCGCACCGGCGAAGCTGCCCATCCCCGTGCCGCAGTGCATGGAACTGGGCCAGCTCATCCAGCAGTTGGAGGAAATGCCGGCGCCCGACGGGTTCCGGCGCATCACCCACATGCTGGTCGATGCGAGCGCCCGCGACTTCACCTGGGTCGACCCCAAGCCGTCCAAGATCATCGAGACGCCTCCGGCGATCAGCTTCACGGTCTCGACCGCGAAGTTCGAGGGCCAAGTGACGATCCTCTACGACCGCGGCGGCGATACCTACGTGGTGGAGTTGCAGCGGGATGGCGAACTGGTCGATCGGCATGACGAGGTGTATTTCGACATGCTCGGCGAAGTGCTGGAGAGACTCATCGACGACGGGAACTGGCGCCGGATCGACGTGAGCGTGATCGACGCCAAGGCTTCCCGGCGACGCCAGGCGCTGCCGGCGTGATGTCTCAGGCGAAGTTCGCAGCCTGACGGCAGCTTGCCCCACAGGCCTTCCACCCGTTCGGGTGGAGGGCCTTTTCTTCTTCATCCCCACAGGAGATTTCAACCATGTCACTGCGATTCAGAGGCACCGATCTGCGACCCGTGCTGGCCGAGGCCGTCGCCAACCAATGCCGTGTCGTCCTCGCCAAGGACCAGGGCGTGTACTTCCTCGCCGAGCACGCCGAGCGCCGCCCGGACGGCCGCGTAAAGCTGCTGGCGTATGCCGTCGGCTGCAACCCCGATACCGACCCGTTCGATAACTGGTGGGACCTGGCGCGCATCGAGCTGGGCGGCGACGACTTCGGCGAGTTCTTCGACCCGAAGGAAGGCGTCTTCGCACGCATCCTGCACGGCACGGACGACCTGATGCTGTCCGCCACCGCCACGCACCTGTCGCTGGAGGAGGTCCCATCAGCTTAGCGCGGCAACCGCCGCACGGCCCTCGTAGCCCCCGCATCGGGGGCTTCTTTTTTCGCACCGCGGCCATCGCCGCGGGCGCGTTCGTCTCCGGCCGCATGGCCCGCCTCGTCGGCCAGCCCGCCGACATACCCACGGAGACGACCGCATGCACGACTCACCATGTCTGCAACTGCTGCCCGTATCGCTGCGCGCGGCCAATGCCTTCGTGCAGGAGCATCACCGGCACCACCGCCCGGTCCAGGGAGCGAAGTTCGCTCTGGCGGTCACGCTGTCCGGCAGCGACCGCATTTGCGGCGTGGTCATCGTCGGCAGGCCGGTTGCCCGCCACCTGGACGACGGGTGGACCCTCGAAGTCACCAGGCTCTGCACCAACGGCGCACCGAACGCCTGCAGCAAGCTCTACGGCGCGGCCTGGAAGGCGGCCAGGGCCTTGGGCTACACGCGGCTGGTCACCTACACCTTGCCCGCCGAAGGCGGCACCAGCCTGCGCGCCGCCGGCTGGCGACTGGTCGGCACGCGCGGCGGCGGCGTCTGGGGCCGCCCAAGCCGTCCTCGCGCCGACACGCCCCAGCACCTGCGCGGACCCAAGTACCTGTGGGAAGCGCCGGGCGGCGCGCACAAAGGGAATCGCCCCGGTGCCGATTGATTGCTGCCCCGCGCACGAGGCGCGGACATGCTGGCCCCATGCCTGCTGACGTTGTCAGCGACATGCCAGGCAACCATCGGTCTTCGAGGTTGCGGCGCAGTTCCCACTGCGTGACCGAGCCAGCTCGCACCGCATCCATCTGCGAGCGGCCACCAGTGATGGTGGCGGATGCTTTCGCCTTATCAACCCACCGCGGGGTTACGCACCTTTCCCCGCATGCGTGGGTCGGTGTGTCTCCGCTTCTTCCCTATGGAGATTCACCATGAACACCACGTCCAACGAGAAATCGTATTTCGACCTCCACACCTCGGGCATCGGCTACATCCAGCGTGCCCGCGAGGTTCCTGTCCGAGGCGGCCGCCGTGCGCAGCCGTTCCTGGCATGCACCATCGCCGCGCTGGTCGGTCCCGCCAAGGACCCCAGCTACCGCTACTTCGACGTCAAGGTCTCGGGTGCCGAGGCCAAGAAGCTCGTCCAGCGCTACATCGGCGTTGACGATCCCAAGCAGCGCCCGCTGGTGCGTTTCCGCCTCGGCGATCTGTGGGGCGATGCGTACATCCGCGACAGGGGTGAGCAGAAAGGCCAGGCCGCCGCGTCCCTCAAGGCGCGACTGCTCAAGGCCGAGCTGATCGACCGGGCCGAACTGGCCTCGATCGAAAAGCACGAACTGGTCACCCGCGGCATCGGCTACCTCAACCGTCCGAAGGACGTCACCCCGAAGGATGGCGACCCCTTCCTGTCGTGCTCGATCGCCGCACTGGCCGGCCCCGTCAATGAACCGGACTATCGGTACATCGACACCATCGTCGTCACCCCTGAAGCCGAGCACCTGGTTCGCCGGTGCGTGCAGGCCATCGAAGGGGACCGCAAGGTGCTGATCGCCTTCCGTCTGAACGACATGAAGATCGATTCGTACATCCGCAAGGGTGAGCGCGCCGGGGAGCCGGGAGCAAGCCTGGATTCGACGCTGGTCAGCATCGGTCTCATCAAGATCGACGGCACCCAGGTCTATCCCACGAGCCAGGCGGAAGCCGAGGCGCCCCAGGACCAGGACGCATCCGCGTCCGAAGCCGAGGACGCCGCCATCCCCGCTATCGAACCGCCTGCCGAGCCCGCCGAGCGCGAGCCGGAAGGTGAAGTCGAGGAGCAGGAGCCGGCACTGGCTGCTTCGTTCTGATCTGGCACGGCCCCTCACGGGGCCCTGCCTTTTTCCTATTCTTCAAGGAGAACCATCATGGCAGTCACATCGGCGCCCGAGAGATCGGCCACGCCCATCATCGTTCCCGGCCAGCTCGTGCTGCGCACCATTCACGGCCGCAACGGCAAGTTCAACGTCGGCAAGCTCGAATGCCAACTCGGCAAGTTCGCGATCAAAGACGCCGAGTTGGAGCAATACCCCGAGGGCAAATACCAAGGGGAATTCGTCCTCCGCTACGTCTTCCTCAAAGGCTACCCGATCAGCGACGGCAGCATGCGTTTCGAGATGCGCGCCAACCTGGACGGCATGACGCTTTTCGGCATCGACAAACTGAGCAGGGCCGACGCACACAGCTTCGCTCCGCAGGAAATCGATCCGCTGGATGAAGAGGTAGGGACGCAGCCTGCGGCAACGCCGACCAAGCCCGCCAAAGCGTCCAAGCCCGCCAAGCCCGCACCCGTACAGGCATCCGCGGACCCGCTGGTCGATACCACACCCTTCGGTGTGGATGCGCCGCCGCCCGCTACGGCCACTGCCTCCGGCAGTACCGAAGATGGTGACGCCGCGTTGTTCGGCACGCTTTGGCCGCTGGGCGAATCGGTGAAGCTGGATTCGACCATCGACCGCCGCGCCCTGCGCGCACAGATCGCCCGCCTGGGCGAACTGGGTTTCGCTTTGGACTTCAAGACGCAGGAGTGGAGCCGTCAGGCCGAACTGCAACCTGCGTGATCGCAGACACCGCATCCGCGGTGATCTTCACACCCGCCGGGGTTCCTTCCCCATGCGGGGGAAGCCCCGGCTCATCTTCTGGAGGTTTCCATCATGTCCACCATCGCTTGCGATACCCCTCGCTCCGCCCTGGATGAATCCGCTTGGCGGGCTCTCTGCAAGGCAGCAGCCGAACGCGCCCAGCGCGGTTGCGGCCTGGCCTACGAGCACTACGTGACGCTCTTCAGTTCGGAGATCGACACGCAAGCCAGTCGATTTCCGGAAGACCAGCGCGCACAGGCGCTGGAAATCGCGACCCGGGAATGGGACTACGCAACACCTGCCGAGCGGCAGGAAACCCAGGACTGGCTCGCCGACAACGACTGCTGCTCGCACGGAATCACGCTGGGCTACTGCCCGGCTGGTTGCGGTTCGTACTGATCCTTCCACCCGCCAGGGCAGCACTTGCCCATGCGGGCGGTGCTGCCCTGCTCATCCAAGGACACCACCATGAGCCAGCACTACTTCGAGACCCATCACAAGGGATTTCCCATCACCGTCATGCTCGGCTGGGATCGGCCGCTGCGCTATTTCTTCATGACGATCCGCAAGCCTGCCGAGTTGATCGACAGCGCCATGCAAGTCGAGGACGAGGATTTCCTGTACAGCAATCTGCACGAGGAAGATCCGTTCGGCCACGGCCTGGACTACTACCGTGCAGTCCTGGGCCATTTCCGCATCGACGTGCCCGACAGCATGTTCACCGAAGTCCAGAAGGACTATGCGGGGAATGTCGGCAATCGCGTCGTCAAGCATGAGGCCAATGGTTCGTTCGCCGAACTGGGAGCCTGACGTCACCCGCGGCGCAGCCGGGGCATTCGCCCCGAGCACTGTGCTTTTCATCCCTAACGGGGCATTCACTGCCCCTGCGGGCGGTGCGCCCCTCACATCGAGGAAACCACCATGCCTGCCATTTCATCCGACCAGCCCCTGTACCGCATTGACGAATGCAGCGACCTCATGGCCGATGCCTGCGTCTGCGGCGACCAAGGCGACCTGATCTTTCTCTCGGTCTGGGCGCGCGACACCGCCATCCAGCAGTTCATCGGGCGGCTCACCCTGGGCCGTAACGAGGACGGCCTGGATCAGTTCCACGTCGTCACCGACCAAGGCGGTTCGCTGCCTGTGTTCGTCGGCTCGGTCGAGCGCCTTGAAAAACGCCTGCCCCGCAGTTATCGCCGCACGCTGTTCGGCTCGATGGTCAATCTCTGGCTGTTCGACCGGCGCTGCATCCGGCCCGACAAGAGTTCGGCCAGCGCCTTGGCGCTGCTGCCGCGCTCCGCGGCCGATCCCACGTCACGCCTGTGGCACCTGGTCAAGGACACGTGCCCGCTGCCGCTGCTGGACCACTGGCAATCGCCAGTCCTGGCGCTGCTGCGCGAGCGCGAAATGCTGTGCTCCCTGCGCATGGCCCTCGGGCCGCTGCAAGGGTTCCGGCTCGCCATCGACGTGCCCGCGCTCACCAACGCGCTGGGCGACCTTATCCGCCAGGGCGTGCTCACCGCCTATCCCTATCCGGCCAAGATTTGGACGCCGGAAGTGGTAGCGGCTTGACCCCACCGCGGAAGCACGCCTTGGCGTGCTTCCGTCCTTCATCCCCGCCAGACAGGAGACTTCCCATGGCACTCATGTTCCCCAGGCTCGCTCGGAATTTCGCCAAGAACGGGTACTACCCGACCGACGAAGCCACCCTCGAAAGAACCCTCAGCGCGCTCGCGCCCAGCGATGGGCCAATGTGCATTCTTGATCCCTGCGCAGGCGAAGGCGTTGCCATCGCCGAGGCCGCCCATGCCCTCGGGCCTGAGCGGGCCAGCGCCTATGCCGTCGAGTTCGACCAGGAGCGGGCCAACCATGCCCGATTGCTGGTCGATCACTGCATCCACGGTGACCTGATGGACACCATGATCTCGCGGCAGGCCTTCGGCCTCCTGTGGCTCAACCCGCCTTATGGTGATCTCGCAAAGGATGCCAACGGCAACCTGGGCTACGAAGGCAAGGGCCGTGGTCGTCTGGAAAAACTCTTCTACCAGCGCACGCTCGCCTTGTTGCAGTACGGCGGCATCCTGGTCTTCATCATCCCGTCTCACGTGCTGGATCAGGAGATGGTCGGCTGGTTGACACGCCATTTCGCGGACCTGTCCGTGTTCGAGGCGGTTGACAAGCAGTTCAAGCAGATCGTGGTGTTCGGGCGGCGTGTCCGGCAGCGCGACCAGACGGGCGATGACGTGAAAGCGTCCCGCGCCCGGCTGCTGCAAGTCGGCCTGGGCGAACAGGAGGCGGAAGAACTACCGCCCGAATGGACGCTGTTGCCGTATGTGGTCCCCACGGCCCAGGCCGAGCCGGAGCATTTCTACCGGATCAGCATGGAGCCTGAGCAGTTCGCCGACGAAGTGCGGCGCCTCAAAGGTCTGTGGCCCGCGTTCGAGACCCATCTGGGCGCGACCCAGCAGACCTTGCGTGCCCCGGCACGCGCCTTGTCCCAATGGCACCTGGCACTGGCCCTCGCAGCCGGGGCGATCTCGGGCGTCGTGCAGTCACCCAGCGGCCGCACCCTGGCCGTCAAGGGCGACACGTTCAAGCAGAAGTCTTCCGCCGTGGAATACCGCGAGCGCGACGACGGCTCCTTGGCCGAGACCCGCATCCTCACGGACAAGTTCGTGCCGGTGATTCGGGCCTGGGACTTGACGCCTGACTCAGCCACGCTGGGCCAGGTTCTCACCATCCACTAGCTTGAAGGTGGCTTGCCGCCTTTCTTTCCACCCACCGGGGTTTCTCGCCCCGATGGGGCGAGGTGCCTCTTTTTCTGAAGGAGCCATCTCCATGTCCACCGTTGCCCAACACGCTTTTCCCAGGTTCAACCCCGGCCAGGTCGTCATGACCTCGGGCGTTGCCAGCCTGGTTCAACAAGGCCAGCTCAATCCCCGCCCGTACCTGTTGCGGCATCTGTCCGCCGACTGGGGCGACCTCGACGACAGCGACCGGCGCCAGAACGACGCCGCGTTGAAGTCGGGCGAGGACCGTCTGTTCTCGGCCTACGAGGTCGGCCCGGGCCTGAAGGTCTGGGTCATCACCGAATGGGATCGCAGCGTCACCACGGTGCTGCTGCCCAGCGAGTACTGATCGTCACAACCACCGGCCCGCGCCGGAATTTCCTTCCCACCCTGGGGCATGTCACCGCCCCTTGGGGAGTGGTGCATGCCCCGTTCTTTTTTCGGAGCATCACCATGAACGCGCAAACCATCGAAGCGGCCTCGGCCGCTGATATCTCTTCCCCCATGGACGACCTGCTCGAACAGGAATCGTCCGAGCTGTCCATGAGCCTTCAGGACTTCGTTTCCGAGTTCGGGGACGAGCTGCTGGAATCCCTCAACCGGGCGAACCCGCCCGTCTATAGCGGCACGCCGCGCCCGCACCGACAACTGGTGCTGGCCGGGCTGAAACGCCAGTTGTTCCCCGCTCAGGCCGAGGTCGTGCATGCGGCTTCAGAACTGCTCGTCAACCAAGGCGAGCGAGCCGTCTTCGTCAACGGCGAAATGGGCACCGGCAAGACCACGATCGGCATTGCGCTGGCCGCGGTCCTGCATGCCGAAGGCTATCGCCGCACGCTCGTCCTGAGCCCGCCGCACCTTGTTTACAAGTGGCGCAGGGAAATTCTCGAAACCGTCGCGGGTGCGAAGGTCTGGGTGCTCAATGGCCCGGACACGCTGCTCAAACTGATCAAGTTGCGCGAGCAGTTGGGCATACCTTCGCCGGCGCAGGAGTTCTTCGTACTCGGTCGCGTCCGCATGAGGATGGGGTTCCACTGGAAGCCTGCCTTCACGCGCAAACGCACCCGTCATGGCGCCGTGGGGGCCTGCCCGCACTGCGGGGAGGTCGTCACCAACCTCGACGGCGAGCCGATCAGTGTTCAGGAGCTGGAGGCGGAAGAGTTCCGCCGCAAGTGCAATGGCTGCGGCGGTGCGCTGTGGACGCTGATGCGTCCGCGGTCACTGTCCGGCAGCGATCAGTCCTCGGCCGTGCTGCGTGCCTTGAAACGGATTCCCACCATCGGCGAAGCCACCGCGCAACGTCTGATGAAGACCTTCGGGGACAGCTTCCTGGCCTCGATGCTCGGCGACAACCTGCACAACTTCATCAACCTGATGGACGCGAGCGGGAAGCTGGTCTTCTCCGACCGCCAGGCGCACCGCATGGAGCGGGCCATGGCAAACATGGAGTTCGGGTTTGGCGAAGGTGGTTACCAGCCCAGCGAATATGTGAAGCGGTATCTGCCGCGCAGCACGTTCGACCTGCTCATCGCCGACGAAGCGCACGAGTACAAAACGGGCGGTTCGGCACAAGGGCAAGCCATGGGTGTCATCGCATCCAAGGTTCGCAAGGCGGTTTCGCTCACCGGCACGCTGATGGGCGGCTACGCCGACGACCTTTTCCACCTGCTGTTCCGCGCGCTTCCGGGCCGCATGATCGAGGACGGCTACATCCCCGGCCGCAGCGGCAGCATGAACGCCGCCGCCATGGCCTTCATGAGGGACCACGGCGTCTTGCGGGATATCTACTCCGAGTCCGACGGTCCGGCGCACAAGACGGCCAAGGGCAGCAAGGTCACGGTCAGAACGGTCAAGGCTCCCGGCTTCGGTCCCAAGGGCGTGCTGCGGTGCATCCTGCCGTACACCATTTTCCTGAAACTGCGAGACATCGGTGGCGTGTTGCCACCGTATAACGAGGAGTTCCGGGACGTGGCGATGAGCGCCGAGCAAGGCGAGGCATATCAGAAGCTGGCTTCCAGCCTCACGCAACAGCTCAAGGAGGCCCTGCGCAAGCGGGACACCACTTTGCTGGGCGTGGTCCTCAACACGCTATTGGCGTGGCCCGACTGCTGCTTCAGGGCAGAAACGGTCCGCCATCCGCGCACGCGCGAGGTGCTGGCATTCACCCCGGCCCAGTTCAACGAGCTGGAGGTGATGCCCAAGGAACGCGAGCTGATCAACATCTGCCGCGAGGAGAAGGAAGCGGGTCGCAAGACCCTGGTGTATTCGGTCTATACCGGCACGCGGGACACCACGAGCCGGTTGAAGATGTTGCTGGAGCAGGAAGGTTTTCGGGTGGCGGTACTGCGCGCAAGCGTGGATGCCAGCCAGCGCGAGGACTGGATTGCCGAGCAGATCGACCGGGGCATCGACGTTCTCATCACGAACCCCGAACTCGTCAAGACGGGGTTGGACCTGCTCGAATTCCCGACGATTGTTTTCCTGCAATCGGGATGGAACGTGTACACGCTGCAGCAGGCTGCACGCCGCTCGTGGCGGATCGGCCAGAAGCTCGCCGTGAAGGTGATCTACCTGGGGTACGCCGCCTCTTCGCAGATGGCGTGCCTCGCGCTGATGGCCAAGAAGATCCTCGTGTCCCAAAGCACTTCGGGCGACGTGCCCGAATCCGGCCTGGATGTGCTCAACCAGGACGGTGATTCCATCGAAGTGGCGCTGGCCCGCCAGTTGGTCGCCGCCTGATCCCCACGCCAACGCCGGCCTAGCGCCGCCGGCTTTCTGTTGTTCCCACCTTGCAGCCACGCCCACGGTCTCCGTGGACGTGGCTGCGCTTTCTTTTCATCCCAAGGAGATTTCCATGAACACCACACCCGAAACCGTGAAGGCTCGCCTGACGCTGGACGTGACCTGTTTGCTCAACGGCGAGGCCGCGTCGGAAATACTGGCACGCCTACAACGCATGTGGGTACGCGCCATCGGCGAGAGGTTGCTAATCGATGAGACCGCCGCGAAGGTGGATGCCTGGTCGATCGAGGTGACCGAGTTGCCCTCGGCGACTAACAGCGATGCGCTCGAATCCGAGATCGCCGCCTTTATGCAGCAGCGCATCGAGGACGGCAACCTCGGTGCAGAGGACATTCCCTTGCGCCTGGCGCGCTATGGCCTGATGGCCCCCGAGGATTTCATCGACGAAATGCGCGAGCGCATGGGCATGGCCGACGAAGTGCCTTCGGGCCAAGCCATCATCCCCTCGACCGAACCTGCCGACGGCGGTGAGATCGAGATGCAAGTCGCGGTTGCCTGCATCGATGCCTCTGGCAGTCCCGACATGCCGGTCTTCAAGGTCTGGATCACCCAGAAGGAATACGACCTGGGTATCCACTACAGCAAGGCCAAGGACTTGGCCGAAGACGCCCGGTACGAAGGGCCGTTCGTCTGCTTCGACGCTGCCGAATATGGCCCCATCCTGTCGGCCGCCCGCGAACTGAGCCTTGTTCCGCAGGTCGTCGTGGTCGATATGACCGACGGCCAGATCCACTCTATCCGCTGCGACAACGGCGAGATCAAGGTCATCTGCTACGACACCAGCGACACCGACGAGTATTCGGCGGCGGTGGCGAACCGGCCGCTCGGCGAGAACGGCCAGCTCGTGCGCTGCTGGTCGCACAGCCAACTGGCACAGGTCGATCCCGGCCTGAAGCTGGCTCGGGATTGATTCGGCGAGGTCGATGTGCGTTTTCACTGGCCCCTTCGAGGGCCTTTTTCTTTGGAGGAAGGCTGTCGGGAAATCGGTCGCTGCCTGGTTCGCATTGTTTGCTGCTGCTCGTGGCCCGAGCAGCGATGGTGAGGGCTCGATGTTTCAGGACGACGCACCATGTGCCCCTCTCCACCTTGGTTTCACCATCCCGAACGCCGTCTGCTGGCGGGATTTCTCGGCCTGCTTTGGTCGGCGCTGGCTGGCGGTTGCGCGACGACGACCGCGCCGCACGCGCCCGATGCCATTGAGGAAGTCTCGGCCGCTCCCGAACCCGAGGCACCGGAGTTCATTCCCGTCGTGCGCTACGGCCGCTACACGCTGATCGAGCTGGCCCCCACGGCGGCGCAGCGCGATCTGCTGTTGCAGACCATCGACGTGTCGATGCCAGAGGATGCACGCACCACGGTTGGCGATGGGCTGCGGCATGTGCTCAAGCGTAGCGGCTACCAGCTCTGCGAGACCGCGCACACGGTGATCGAGCTGTACGCGCTCCCGCTGCCGGCGGCGCATCTGCATCTCGGCCCGATGACCTTGCGCGATGCACTGCTCACTTTGGCTGGCCCGGCCTGGGAACTGCATGCGGATGACCGCGCACGACAAATTTGCTTCGAGCGGCCCAGCGACAGCTTGGCCGCCGAACCCACGCCCGAGCCGACCGCCGGCGATGCGGTGCAGACATTTCCTCTGATGCCTTCCAGTCCGGGAGGCCAGCCATGAACGCTCCGCAACCCGCCCAGCGATCAACCGCCGCCGTGGTGGTGCAGAGCCTGTTGTGGCTCTGGTTACTTGGCCTCAGTGTCTTTGTGGCCCTCGGCTACCAGGCCATGAATGACCAGGCCAACCTGGATCGCCTCGATTCCCGCCTGCAACGCCTCGAAGCGCAGGCAACAGGCCTGGCCGAGACCGTCGAGGCCATCCAGCAGCGTCCGGCCGTCGCCACGGCGGCAGACCTCAAAGACACCCGCCAAATCCTGGAAGCACGCGCGGCCCAGGTCGAGAAATCGCTGAGCGCCTATGCCGCCGCCGACGACCTTCAGG
>JACCDS010970647.1_pt1 | contig 13518 bp, 8 predicted proteins | sample 7446441 | NCBI WGS metagenome assembly JACCDS01 (sample SAMN15323445, study PRJNA562643) | freshwater metagenome | isolation source: river surface water | place: USA:Blue River Watershed | collected 2017-08-17 | reverse complement strand
TCATGGTGGAGGTTCCTCTGTTGGTTGGTTTTGACTTCGACAATCAAATTGTCCAACAAAAACCTCCACCGCCTTCCTTCCCGCCTTCAGAACTCAGGCCGTACACCACTTTCGACTATAGCTCAAAAAAATCCTCAACATCGCTTTCGGCTTTTCCCGTAAAGTCAGTTGCAGTTAGTACGCGCCCTGACTTCAGTATTTGGCTTTGCCGCAAGCGCTCTACCTTTGCTTTGTCGCCTGCACAGTAATCGCATAAGACAGCGATATTCAAATTATTTCCGCTGAAGAGCGATGCGAAGGATGTGACCTTATCGAGCCCTCCGGTTGGGCAAATAGTCCACCGATTGTCCAAGCCAATGCGGCCCCTCGACTGCAACGCCTTCGACATTACTTGCAAATAGACCACATCAGAAGGGCCTTCTACCAGTAGGCAATGCTTTCCAACGAACAGGGACTGAGTGATTTCATAGCCAAGATGGGCTTGTAGCGGGAACAAAGTATCTTTGTCCACCGAGAGCACGTCAGCTGACACTTTGGTGCCCTTTACAACCGGCCGCCTTGGATCGCGGTAATCGACAACATCCTCGACCACACGCACATCTGCAAGGCGCTGTGCGGGGACCATGAAGGGGGAGTGAGTCGTGTAAATGACTTGGTGCTCCGGAAGGATTCGGCTCTCGATGTAGCGCAGCAAGTCCGACTGCGCTTTGCCGTGCAAGGTAAGCCCCGGCTCATCCAACAGGATGATGGCTTTGCCCGTATTCTTCTTGAGTTGCTTGAATTGAGACAGGAAAGAAAAGAACCAGACAAAACCAGCGCTACGTTCCGACAAAGGTACGGAGGCCCGATGGTGTTTGTTCTCGATTCTGACTTTCGCAACTGTGCCGCTATTGAAGGGAGCTGGATCTTCCGGCCGGCCTTGATTTAGTTCGATCTTGACCGACAGCGCCTCATTCTGACTCCAGAATTCGAAAATCTCGTCTGTGATGTCATTGGAAGCACCTTCGCATTGCGCGACCAAATCTTCATACTTGGTCGCATCTCGCAGTTCCTCAATTGTAGTTCCCGCGTATTCCAGGAAATCCAGAAAAATCCGATCGCCGATACTGACATTGTTACTTTGCTTGTCAGAAGCCAGCTTGTTTAGCGAAACCTGCCCCGACATTCGTTCGAAGTGGGATGTGTAGAAAAACTGTGGCTTACGCTTCGCTAGAAGGTCTATCGCAGCTCGGACCGCAGACCCGTCCCGAAACTTGGCCAGTGCCTGCAAAAGTGCCTCTTGCGCAGCCGATCTTTCTTGCTGCTCTTTCAGAATTGCCAGGGCATCTTGGGATTTTTCCGCACTACGGAGGATTCCCTTGTCCTTACTGCTTAATCCATGCCTCGCTTCAAGATTGGCAAGGCACTTCTTCTCGTCGAGAGGCACAAGCCAGGTCGTACTCTTTCGCCCTATGTGGCTGCTGATTTCTATTTCTTTTCTGTTCAGCACACCATCACCAAGCAATTCCTCAAGGTCTGCAACATCAGCATCTTCGAGTTGCCACCATGTTCTTGCCACTGGAGACTCACCGTTGCTATGGCGCTCGTCGAACTTGCTCAGATATCGACGGGGATAATCACGTGTGCGGTCATAGGAAAAATCATCTATCGGGTCAAGGCCATGAATTGCCCTGAGGATTGCGGTTTTACCAGCCTCGTTCTTCCCAACGAGACAGGTCATGTCACCAATTTCGAACACCCCACTGTCTTCAATAGACCGGAAGTTAGTCACTTGCACTTTCGCTAGTTTCATATTCGCCCCTTAACTCAATTCGAAATCCAGAATCTGCCCCCTCAGGAAACCCCTACGCACTTGCGAAAAGGGCTGCATTTCCAGCTGAGGCCAGCAACCTCGACACGCTCGCATCAAACGCCCGTTTGAAATCTGGGTCAGACGCATACCGCTTGTAGAGGTCCAGTTCCCGCCGCCGCTCGACGCTGATCGCCTGTTGGATCAGGCGTTCCAGCGCTAGCTGACGGTTCTGGCTATCGGGGTTGTCTTCGACCTGTGCCTTGTAGTCGGCGTGGTTCATCACGTGCTTTGCGATGTTGATGAACTTCACGCGCTGCTCTTCGGGCGTAGCCTCCCAGCCCGCGAAGTGACGCTCGTTGAAGGCTCGCACGATCTCATCGAGTGGGTCTTTGTCGCCATCGCCGAAGTGCCCGCCACGGACGTTCGGGTTCTGGGGTTCCAATTCGGTTTCCGAAGCATCCAGGCCAATCTTCGTCTCAAGGCGTGACCTTTCCAACCCATAGGTGGAAAGGTCAACGCTGTTCAGCAGCTCATCCAGCTTGTCCTGATCGGGGTCTTTCACCTTCAGTTTGGGGATCAGGAATTTCAGGAACCAGTGCAGCATTTCCCAGTTCACGTTGTTGAACGGGATGATGGCCGCCACTTGGGCGTATATCTTCACGAACTGCTTAGCCTTGATCTTGAAGTCGATGCGCTGCTCGTCGTCGAGGTCGGCATCAAAGCGAGCCACGACGGTATCGATGATCGGGTGCAATTCCTCGGCTTCAGCGCTGGCGAAAAATTTCTCGGTGAAGGTCGTCACCTCCGCCCAGTCGTAAATTCCGAAGTCATCCAGTACATCCTTGAGGTCGTGCAGCACGTTGACGTCGGTCGGTTCGCTCAGGGTCGTGGCCGTGTAGAACGGATCGAATGCGGCTTTGATGTCGTCCACAGTGTTGTAGAAATCGAGCACGAAGGTGTCGGTCTTGCCCAGCTTCCAGTTGCAGCGGTTTAGGCGTGACAGCGCCTGCACCGCAAGAACCCCTTGCAGCTTCTTGTCCACGTACATGGTGTGCAGCATAGGCTCGTCGAAGCCGGTGAGGTACTTGTTGGCAACGACCAAAATTTTGAAATCGTCTTTCTCGAATTCCTCGGGCAGGTCACGGGCGGCAATACCGTTGATCCCGTCCTCGGTGTACTTGATGCCATCTACGGTTTTATCGCCCGAGAAGGCCACCAGCACCTTGAATGGCGCGTTGGCCTCTTGCAGGGCTGTTCGGATGGCGAAGAAGTAGCGGATCGCGCATTCGATGTTCCGCGTGACAACCATTGCCTTGGCCTTGCCCTTGAGCTTCTTGGCCTGCCAGACATTGCTCATGAAGTGATCGACCATGATCTTGGCTTTCACCTCGATGGTGCGGGGACTGGCCTCGACGAAAGCCTTGAGCTTCTTCTGAGCCTTCGCGGTGTCGAAAAGCGGGTTTTCTTCGACCGACTTCTGGACCTCGTAGTAGCTCTTGTAGGTCGTGTACTTCTCCAGAACGTCGAGGATGAATTTCTCCTCGATGGCCTGCTTCATGGAGTACAGGTGGAAGGGGTAGAACTTGCCGTCCGGACCTTGCCGCCCGAATTTCTCCAGCGTGGCCGGTTTCGGTGTGGCGGTGAAGGCGAAGTAACTGGCGTTCTGGCTCATCTTACGTCCCTTCATGGCCACAAGAATCTTGTCCTGTAGGTCTTCCGGCACTTCCTCGTCTTCTGCGCCCAACGTCATGTTCAGCTTGTCGGAGGCGCGGCCGGATTGTGAAGAATGGGCTTCGTCGATGATGACTGCGAAGTTGCGGTCGGTCAGATCATCGATCCCATCCACGATGAACGGGAATTTCTGCACCGTGGTGATGATGATTTTCTTGCCCAATTCCAGATGTGCCTTCAGCTCAGCAGCACTCTCGGCATGGGCAACGATGTTCTTAGTCTCGGAGAAGAGCTTGATGTTGTCCTTGAGCTGGGTATCCAGTACCCGGCGATCGGTCACGACGACAACGGAATCGAACACGTTGTCTGTGCCTGCCATGTCGTACAGCTCAACCAGCTGATACGAAAGCCATGTGATCGAATTGGACTTGCCCGAGCCTGCCGAATGCTGAATCAGGTAGGTCTGGCCTACGCCGTGCTGTTTGGCGTCAGCCAGGATGCCGCGCACCACGTCTAACTGGTGATATCGGGGGAAGAACAGTGTCTTGCGCTCCTTACCCGTCTTTTTGTCTTTCTCGACGGTGGACTTGGCGAACTGCTCGATGATGTTGGTCAGACTACGACGCGGGAGAATCTCCTCCCAGAGATAGCCCGTTTTGTGGCCTTTCGGATTGACCGGGTTCCCCTTGCCGAAGTTGAAGCCCTTGTTGAACGGCAAGAAATTGCTGCCATTTCCGGCCAACTGGGCGCACATGTAAGCCTCGTCTGTGTCCACCGCAAAGTGGACCAGACAGCGGCCAAATTCGAACAGCGGTTCATGTGGGTCGCGGTCGGTGCAGTATTGCTTGATGGCGTTGTGGACGTTCTGGCCGGTCCAGGGGTTTTTGAGCTCCAGCGTTGCAATCGCCAAGCCGTTGACGAAGAGCACCATGTCCACCGACTTGAAAGTGTCGGACTCGCTGTAATGCACCTGCCGGGTGACGCTGAAGATGTTGGCCGCAAAGTTGGCAGCGACTTCCGGGTTCAGGTCGTTGTAGGGCAGCCGATAGAGCAGATCGAAGTGGACGTCATCAATGTCCAGCCCTTTCTTCAGGATCGCCATTACGCTATCCTTCTTGACCTTCTTGTTCAGCCGCTCCAGCAGCAAGCGCTGCCAGTTCGGGCGATCCTTCAGCTTCGCCAACTCCTTGGGTTGAGTGGCTTCGAGGAATTGCCAGAAGAGTTTGCCGTCGATGGCAAACTCTCTGTCGAAGTCAGCCGGATTACCGATGCAGTAGCCGTCCTTGGCGAGGGCGTTTTCGATGTGCGTTTCGAGCGCTGCTTCGTTGGTTTGGCTGACCATGTTTCTCCCTTAGACCTTTATTTTCCCTGTGACGGCAGAGGCCACAGTGATCGCCTTTAGCTCTCGCAACATGGCGATTTCTGCATCTATCTTTGCCCGGATGTTTTCAAAGTCCGTGTTGGTTGCCTCGATGAATTTCACGATCTCTGCCTGTTCATCGCATGGAGGCACCAGGGCCGGAATTGCATTGAAGTCCTCGGAGTACAGTCGCAGAAAGCCGACCACAATGCCCCGCACACGGCGGTTGAATTCGCCCAAGTAGTTCGGCGTTTTGAAAAGCCGTTCGAAGTAGACAGGCTGATTTTCAGAATTCTGTAACCTGAACACAGAGTAATCTGGACTCACCAGCCCATCGCACTGCGCAACGGCAAAGACGGCTAGATGCGCCTTCAGACGGTTCTGAACAAGATCACCCTTCTGGCAGAGCTTGGCACCATCGTATGACTCAGACTGAAGAGTTTGAATGTCCAACTCTTTAGCGGGGACCAAGCCATACCGCTGGCTCATCGCCAAATGTGTCTCTTCGCCGCGTAGTGATCGCGCGTTCTGCTCGCGAAATATGTATCGATTCGGTATGACTTTCCAATGTGAAGGAACTGTGCCAATCCATACAACGCCACTATCACGCTGCGGCGCGTCGGGATTGAGACCGTGCAACACGGCCTGATGAATCCGAATGTTTTTCTGCTCTTGGAGAAGCTCGATTAGGCGCTCTTTCTTCGCAATCGCGGCATCGATTTCGGCGGTTTTCTGATCGAGGAAAGTAACGATACGATCTTGTTCGTCCTTGCTCGGCACGGGGACACCAATTTCGAGCAGATCAGTAGACCCTAGGGTTGCACGTACTCCAGCACCCAACTTGTTGTAGATGCCCTGTTGATAGAGGGTGAAGTAGTAGTAATAAAAGTAGCGAGGGTTATGCTCTTTTCCCGGCTGGACGCGCAGGTAGGCGGGACTCATGATCCCGCGCTCATGAACAAGCCCCACGCGGCTCGTCCGAAAGTTCTCCAGATCAATGAGCTTGAAGACCAAGTCGTTCTTTTCAAAAACTTGGTAGCTGCCGTAGTCCTTCGGCACAAGTCCCTCGGGATTGTCTGGGTCGTTATTCACAACGCCGCGCAGCGTCAACGACAGTACGTTGTCGCACTGCTTATGATTATTCAAATCTTTACGGAAACGGTGCAGCCACTTCCCCTTTTCCTCACCCCAGTGCTGTGGCAGTTCGGCAATCCAGGGAATTGCCGAAGGCTTGTAGCTCTCGTAACGCTGCATCACTACACCTCCTTCAAGCGGTCCGCCGACCACAAGCGCTCGGCGATACCCTTGTAGAGACTGAATCGCTCATCGAAGTTGGCTTTCTTGAACTCTGTGAATGCCTTGAAAGGCAGCCCGGTCTCCGTCTTCAGCTTGAGGAAGCCGGGGTTGTGGACGTAGCACATGGGATGTAGCGAACGGGCTAGCAGGTTTTCGCTCTGGTAGTGCTCCAACTTGTCGCTGTAGGCCTTGTCGTTCAGGCTTGCATTGATCTTCTTCGGCAGTAGTACGAGCCCACCCACCCGGTTGCGGTGCGCCGAAAACTCCTGCGCATGGGCGAATTCATCGGTGTGGCGCTCGAAGTGGTTGGCCCACAGGTGCTCGATTTCGTAGGCGTTCTTGCCAGAGCGAACGATGTATTCCAGATACCGCCCTGGCTGTCCGCTTTGCTCTTCCAGCCAATGCGTGAAACGGGCCAACTGGCGATGCAAGCTCTTGGCGTTCCAGTTGTTGAGGTAGGGCTGGTCGTCGAGCGGCAAATCCTTTTGATCATTGGTCAATCGGGTGATCAGCTTGTCGCGCAGCGCATCCAGCGACAGGCTGCGAAGCTCCTTGGTGAGCAGGAAGGTCGCATACTGCAAGGTGGAGTAGTCGATCGACTTGAAATTCCAAAGGCGGCGATTGAGCCAGCAGTCGAGGTAATCCGCCGTCAGCTTGAGCTTGGCCTTGACCGTAGCTTCGTCGTCGGTTGGCTGCAACGGGGCCAGCAGCACCTGAAATTGCTGGGTAAAGCCGTGGTCCGCGTTGAACCGGACGGGCTCCAGCCCGGGCTTCAGGGTCTCGGAGGCATCCAGCAGCTCCAGATAGACGCGGGCGAAGAAGCGCAGGTCCTGGCGTACCCAGCGGTTGAAGTCGTCACTGTTGTTCAGGCCGATCAAGTCGTCTTTGGCGCGGATCCACCGGTGATACTCGGTACCGATCAGGTCGAAGTCTTCAGGCTTTGCGCCTTTCTTCCGATCACGGATGTCCTGTGCGTACTTGGCACGCAGCCATGCCTTGAAGAAATCAGCTTCACTCTCCTTGGTGTCGCGCTCACTGTCTCGTCTAGCGAAAGTCAGCAGCCAGTGCTTGATTTCCTTGTTGGCCTCGGCCCGCTTGGCGGTGTCGGTGATGCTCGCCAGCAAGTAGCCCTTGAGCATGTCGGTGTTCGAGAGCGACAGCCCACGGTCATTCATGGTCTCGAAGATCGTGTATGCGTCGGCATCTGCGTAAGCAGTGATCTCGACCAGCTGGGTCTTGTTGCGAAGCCAATCCACGAAGTACGGCAGCGCCTTGTCGTCCGCAATCTCGGCGGGGAAGGCTTCTACGATGTCGTTGTAGCGCCCTATCAGGTTCTGGATAGATTCGACCTGATCCACCGCGTCGTAGGGTGTGCCGTCGAACAGTGCGTTCATGCACTCGTTGCGCTCGGGAATGTCGAGATTGAAAGACTTTTCCCCGTACTCTTCGGAGAAGATCATCTTCTCGATGGAAACTGCGTCGGGGCGGTCTTTCTGGATGTTGTGCAGGTAAATTAGCAACAGCGTGAGGCTGGTCAGCCGTTGCTGGCCATCCACGATCTGCTTCTTCTCATCCGGCTGGCTGATGACGATAGAGCCCAAGAAGTAATGTCCGTAAGAGGCGACCTCCTTGCGTTCATGCTGCGGCTGGTACTCTTCCAGAAATACTGACGTAAGGTCGGAAACCAATTCGACGATCTGCTTGGTTTGCCACTTATATTCGCGCTGGTAGTAATCGATACCGTATTTAGTGTCGCTCAGCAGTTCACGCACGCTGCGTGTCTTGGCCTGAATTTCCTTCATGCGGCTACTTCCCCACCATTTTCAGCTCTTAAAATCTCCCGAGCCAGAAACGGAGCACGCTGCCGTAATCGGTTGAAGCTGATGTCGTTTTTTTGAAATGCATCCACATATTCTTCGCGCAGCTTCAGGCATTCATAGTCATTGAGTTTAAGTCTATCGATGGTGGCCTGAACCCGTTCTTCAATCTCTGCGGACAAATCATTGGCTGGTATGACCTGATATCCAACCAACTCGATGCGAAACCAGGCATCCTCTATCTCGAAAGGATCGAGTACGTCCCTATAGTCATTTTTTCGGCTGTTCATCAACGAACAGGCCAGACGGTAGTTGCCCCATTCATAAACTTCATTCCAGTTCAGCGACTTCGGCAGCATGTGATCGACCGATGCGGCCCCCGTCACCCGCTCTATATAGAAGCTCATATACGCGCATATACGGCCATAGGCGTCTAGAAGCTCAGACAATGCCTCTGTCCAATAGGCAGGAAATTTGTCGGCTGGTATCGCGTCTCGTGACTCAGCGATGACTTCTCTTTTCCTGCCACGGCGCTTGGGCAAGTTGGGCTCACCAACCATTTCAGCTATCGCACGCAAGCCCGGTTCCCTGACCTTGGTGTCAAAATTGACAGGTTTCTGAGCTAACTCTACCCGGATCATGCCTGCCCCTCCAGCCCTTCGCGGAACTGACTCCAACGAATCCAGAAAGCATCAACCTCACTCAGGCTAGCCCGTAACCGAGAGTCGATTTCTTGCAATTTCAGCCTTTGAGTAGCCGTGAGTACGTTTGAGGTTTTGACCGTCTCCCGAAGAAAAGAACGAGCCTGTTCCAGCGCCTCTTCAGCTTGCACTGAAGCCGGCTCCTTCAGATTAAAAACCTCGGATGCCAGCCAGGCATTCACATCTCCTTTACGTGACCACGGATAGAGTTGTGCTTTTACTTCGTTATCGATCAGATCAAAATCCCAAATGCAGTCATTTTCTGCTTGAAAAGTGGGCTCAACGGAGGCAAGGACTAACGGGGAGTGAGTAGCGGCCAGTAGCTGCACGGGCACATCGCGAGAGCCTGTTAGCGCGTTCATCACGTTCAGCAGTGCCGGGACGATTCGCCGTTGCCACTGCGGATGAAGGTGGCACTCGATTTCGTCTACTAGAAAGATGATCTCTCGTGCAGAACTCACACGGAAGCGCTCACAGGCCAATTGATGCTCACGCCAGGTCCATACCAACAGATATGCAAGCGCAGCAATTCGGCGCATACCTGCAGAGGCGTGGATCAAAGGCACATCCTGGCCATATGGCATACGCAGGGAAGGCAAATCTTTGACGCTATCACCCACTCGCATTGGAGCGCCGGGTTTGATTTTTTCGACGCCTGAAGGTGAAAGGACATCCAGCACCTTCACCAGATCATCAAAGGCATCTTTCCTTCCTTCCTGCCAAAGAACCCAGTCATGCAGCAATCCATTGCAGAGCTGGGTCTTTCCATCGCTTGCTTGCAATCCGCTCCATACTTCTTCAGGAGTGAAGTCAAAACTTCGAGGCCGATTCGGCGTTGCCGCCTCCCCTTTATCGCCTTTCCAGTAGTTGCGTGCAGGATCCCAGACCGAAAAACTGCCATCGACGCCTGCATAGATCACCACGCCGGGGATGGCTGGCCGGCCCTGTTTTACCGCCCACTGCTGTGTCTCATGATCAAACTGACTGGACCAGTTGAAATCATCTTTGCTGCTTGTGTAGCTGTATCTAATACTAGATTGCTCTACATTCTGACGGGGCACAGCAATTACTCCACGTGCCCAAGTACGTGTCAGCGCCCACCAGGCAATATCGAGCACGAAACTCTTGCCCAGGCCATTGTCGCCAGTTAGAAAGTTCAAGCGAGGTTTGAAGTCGATAATTAGCTGTTGCGCCGGGCCAACGCCGTTCAAAGCAAGTTGGTTCAACATTTGCGACACTCTCCGCTAGTCATTGATTTCATTTGCAACTTCCAACAAAGCTTACCAACTGCTTGAGCAGACCATCCGTTTCAGCTTCCAGCGCAAGGATTTCCGCCGTGACTTCCTCCAGGCTGCGCAGCGGTTTGTGCTGGTAGAAGTACTTATTGAAGCTGATCTCGTAGCCGATCACGGTCTTGTCGATGGCGATCCAGGCTTCACCCACATGTGGACGCACTTCGCGGATGAAGTAGTCGTGGATCACGCTGGAGGCTGATAGGCTGATATCAAGCGCCAGCGGGACGTTTTCGGTGTCGCGCAGTTCGCTGTCCGGTTCGTACTCGATGTACTCACCAGTCGGCGTCACCATGTAGCCATAGTCTCCAAGCTTGTCGCGGGTCGTGCCCAGTTGGCTCAGCAACTCATTCAGCTTGGCAGCATTGAGCTTGTGGACCTTCTTGACGACCTTCTCGGCCCGTTCGTCACGCCAGCTGACCGCGTTGAGAATTTGCTTGCGGGCAGGCGCGACCAGCTTCAGGCCTAGCGCCATGAGAGCGTCATCAACGATGCCTTCAAAACGGTTGAAGTCGAGGAATTCCTTAGCGCCGACTTTCTCGGCCAGTTGCTGCGCGGCCAGCATGATGTCGCGCTGCTCACGCCACGTGGCCTCAAGCAGTAGTTCCTTGCGGTTCTTCGGCGAGAGGGCGATCTCTTCGCGTTCAAGGTGGGCTTCGATAGCGTCGGTATGCGATTTCAGGTCGGTGTAGACCTCGTCGCCGTACTTGCCGTACACCCATTCCATGATGTCCTGCATCCCCGGCGTGAAGCGTATGGTGGCGATGCGCTCGAGGCTGAACTGCGCAGCCAATCGCAGCGGACGCTCCACCGTGACTTTGTAGTAGCCGAAGTCGCGGTTATTGAAGACTTTGGAAATGCCGTCGTTTGGCATTTCAAGATACAGCTGGGTGATCTGGTGGATCTGCTCGTCGGTGAATTCGCAGCTCTTCTCGCCCAGGTTCTTGCGCAGCTTCTGGTAGAGGTTGCTGGCGTCGATCAGCTGCACCTTGCCCTTGCGCACATCGGCCTTGTTGTTGGAAAGAATCCAGACGTAAGTGGTGATGCCGGTGTTGTAGAACAGGTTGTTCGGCAGCTGGATGATGGCTTCGAGGTAGTCGTTCTCGATGATGTGGCGGCGGATGTTGCTTTCGCCACCGCCAGCGTCTCCGGTAAACAGCGCAGAACCATTCTGGACAGAAGCGATGCGCGACCCCATCGGGCTGTCGCTGCGTCGCTTCATTTTGTTGACCATTTCCATCATGAACAGCAGCTGACCGTCCGACGAACGCGGAATCGCCGGGTAGAAGTCGTGTTCCTGCCCGGTGTAATCAGACAGATTGACCTGAAAGCGATGGTCGATCACGTTCTTGCCATCGACGATGCTTTTCTGGTCGCTCTTCCAGCTCTTGCCGTAGGGCGGGTTCGTAAGCATGAAGTCAAAGCGAGTGTCCGAGAAATCGTCGGTTGCCAGCGTGGAGCCGAACTTGATCTTCTCAGGGTCGTTGCCCTTGATCATCATGTCGGACTTGCAGATAGCGTAGGTCTCGGGGTTGATTTCTTTGCCATACAGAAACACGCCCACATTGGCTTTGATCACCCCCTCGGGGTCGGTGATGAATTTCTGTGACTCGGTCAGCATACCGCCGCTGCCGCAGGCCGGGTCGTAGATAGTTAGTGGATTGGGCAGCTGGTCCTTGACCGGGATGAAGACCAGATTGGTCATGAGCTCGATCACTTCACGCGGCGTGAAGTGCTCACCGGCTTCTTCGTTGTTTTCTTCGTTGAACTTGCGGATCAGTTCCTCGAAAACGTAGCCCATGCCCAAGTTGGACAGCCCTGGCTGAGTACGCCCATCTGGGCCTTTTCGGTCGTTTGGGCTAAGGTTGATCTCGTCCGAAACAAATTTCTCGATTACGTCGTGCAGCACATCGGACTGCGCCATCTTGCGGATCTGGTTGCGCAGATCGAACTTTTCGACAATCTCCTTAACGTTGTCCGAGAAGCCATCGAGATAGTTCTTCAAGTTGGCTTCTAGCTGCGAGGGGTTGCCCAACAGTGATTTCAGCGTGAAACGGGAGGTATTGTAGAACACATACCCCGATGCCTCGCGCAGGCCATGCGGATCGAGATCGGCCATTTCCGCGTCTTCACGCTGGAAGCGCACCTCTTCGAGCACCGCTTCCTTGCTGGGCTCCAGCAGACAATCCAGGCGACGCAGGACAAACATCGGCAAGATGACATCGCGGTACTTGCCGCGCACGAAAATATCCCTGAGGCAGTCATCAGCGATTGACCAGATGAAGCTGATGATCTTGTTGTGTACTGAGTGATCCATATTTTTCTGTACTTCTCTGGGCTATAGCCCTTATCGATTCTGAAAGCCCGCTGACTATGGGCGTGCATTCATTTTCTTGGTGGCTTTCCCTGGGCGGCATCGGCCTTCAGGCCATGCTCGTGCGCGTAGTTCAGGATCAGCACTTCCATCATCGAGGCGATGGAGCGGTGTTCTTTTTCGGCAGCAATCCGCAGCAGCAGCTTTATTTCAGCTGAGGTGCGGATAGACAGAGTTTCGTCTTTTGTTGTTTTCATGACGAGGTCTTAAATTGGCAATACTGCAAATGTACTGCGTTTAGCAACAAGACTCCACTATTCTCAGAGAGATTACCTGCCGAGAAAAATAAAAAAAAGAACTCGCCCGACACGCCGCGGTGCAAATGTGCCTCGGGTGTCGCCGAGAAGCCGCTGGCCTACGCGGGCGACCGAGTGCCGTTCATCCAGGGCATAGTCACGGCTGTGTGGTATCGGGAGCAAAGCCTGCGCAGTAGCCACATTTACCAGATGTATGCTTATCTGACGTCACAGGTCGATTGCGGCGATCCGCTGGCAGACTCGGCAAGCGGCTTGCTGTTGCCCCCCTCCGTCGGAATGATGATTGATGAAACGGTCGTCATACAGGGGCACCCGCTCCGCTTTACTATCGTGGACTTGGCATCGAAGCCTGTAGAGATTTGTGAACAGATGCTGAGGTGCGTCGAGGTGTAGTTTTGATGCACTCCTGAGCGAACCTTCCCCTCAGTTTCCATACTGCTGGCAGACATGGCGCAACACTGCACGGGGTGTCAGCACATTTATGTTGGACGCATGTTTGCGAGCACTTGAATCGCTATCGATTTTCTAGACGCTTCGCTGCCTCACGAAAAACTGCTGCTCAAATTGTACCGGTGACTTCTTCCCGTTATAGCCGTGGCGGCGCTTCGGGTTGTAGAACATTTCGATGTAATCGAAGACATCCTGCCGTGCCGCTTCGCGTGTCGGATAGGTCTTGCGTTTGACTCGTTCGCGCTTTAACAACTGGAAGAAACTCTCGGCCACGGCATTGTCGTGGCAATTTCCTCGGCGGCTCATGCTGCCGACAAGGCCATTCGCCTTCAAAAATGATTGCCAATCCTCGCTGGAAAACTGACTGCCCTGGTCGGAGTGCACCAGCACCGGCTGTGTGGGCTTGCGCCGCCAGATCGCCATCAGCAAGGCTGAGAGCACCAATTCCCGATCGATCCGGCTCTGCATCGACCAGCCGACGACCTGCCGTGAAAACAAGTCCAGCACC
>JACCDS010557411.1_pt1 | contig 13519 bp, 11 predicted proteins | sample 7446441 | NCBI WGS metagenome assembly JACCDS01 (sample SAMN15323445, study PRJNA562643) | freshwater metagenome | isolation source: river surface water | place: USA:Blue River Watershed | collected 2017-08-17 | reverse complement strand
TGATCTTGGGCTTGTCGGGTGGTGTGGATTCATCGGTAGCAGCTGCGCTGATTCACCGTGCCATTGGCGACCAGCTCACCTGCGTGTTCGTTGACCATGGTCTGCTGCGCCTGAATGAGGGCGACATGGTCATGGACATGTTCGTGGGCAAGCTGCACGCCAAGGTCATCCGGGTCGATGCATCCGATCAGTTTTTGGGTCACCTGGCAGGCGTGAGCGACCCCGAAGCCAAGCGCAAAATCATCGGGCGTGAATTTGTAGAGGTTTTTAAGGCTTCTGCGCTTTCTTTGAAACAAGGTGATGCTTCTAGAAAAGGAGCAACGTTCTTGGCGCAAGGCACCATTTATCCTGATGTGATCGAGTCTGGCGGGGCCAAGAGCAAGAAGGCTGTCACCATCAAAAGCCACCACAACGTAGGGGGGTTGCCCGAGCAATTGGGCCTGAAGCTGCTGGAGCCGCTGCGGGACCTGTTCAAGGACGAGGTGCGCGAGCTGGGTGTGGCTTTGGGGCTGCCGCACGACATGGTGTACCGCCACCCGTTCCCTGGCCCGGGCCTGGGTGTACGCATACTGGGTGAGGTCAAGAAGGAGTACGCCGACCTGCTGCGCCGGGCCGATGCCATTTTCATTGAAGAGCTGCGCAACCACATCGACCCAGCCACAGGTAAAAGCTGGTACGACTTGACCAGCCAAGCTTTCACGGTGTTCCTGCCTGTCAAGAGTGTGGGGGTGATGGGCGATGGTCGCACTTACGACTATGTGGTCGCATTGCGCGCCGTACAGACGTCAGATTTCATGACGGCTGATTGGGCTGAGCTGCCCTACGCACTGCTGAAGAAAGTCAGTGGTCGCATCATCAATGAAGTGCGTGGCATCAACCGCGTGACCTATGACGTGAGTTCCAAGCCTCCTGCCACGATTGAGTGGGAGTGAAATCGGGTCCTTCGGGGACTATCGCCAGCTATCGAAAAACTGCCGTAACGTGTTGATTTAAAAATCCGTCACGGCAGCTATCGGTGGCTATTGCCGGCCAGCGGAATGGGTTGGCGGTAGAGGTGACGGTAAAAACCGGAGGCCAGATGAAGACTCTCCCGTTTCCTTCATGAACCACAAGGCAATCGCAAGACTGTTGTATCCCAGCGTTCCTCTGAAAAATTGCATTTTTCTTGCATTTGAACGCGATACGAGAGGATGCGTGCTGAATGACGAAGCGCGGTTCAACTACTTTCCCGCTTCACCCTTCCCAACCGTTTCTTGGATTTTTGAGGGTGACTTGCGCATGGTGCTGGATCCTGGCGACATGAGTGGTCAACCGAAACTCGCACCTCCGTTACCACCCTTGGTGTTTGCTGGCCCCTACCGCAAGCCCGCAGCAAGTTGGTCAAGTTCTGCTGTTCATGCGTTGACGATCAGTTTCTATCCTGATGCATTGAAGCGTTTGTTTGGCATTGACATCAAACACCACATGGACTCCATTCAGTCATTGGGTTGTGTGGCGCCACCCGCTGTTGCAGATGCGCTGCACCAAGTGCTTGTGGACGATGATCGATCGGCGTTTGAGCGTGCAGAAGCTGTGTTGATGGCGCTTTGGTGTGACGCCAACGAGGCACCCCAAGGATGGCAAGATATGCGTGGCTGGATTTCAACGCTTTCGACACGCATTGCTCTGTCTGGAGCAGGTCCAGGTTTGCGGCAGCTACAAAGACGTTTCAAGGATTGGACGGGCCAAAGTCACCGTGAATTGATGCTGTACAGCCGTGTTGAATTGGCGTTGGCGATGACCACCGTGCGTGGCTCCAATCTGCTGCCAGATCTGGCTGCTACCGCAGCTGATGCTGGCTTTGCAGACCAATCCCACATGGGGCGGGATGTTCGCCGTGTAACGGGCATATCGCCCGGTCGCTTGATCGAATTGATGCGCAGTGAAGAATCCTTTTGGCTGTACCGTTTGCTGGAAAGGCATTTGGGGCAAGACGCAGACGCTGCTTGAACCTTTTCTCTTTCACACTGATCAAGAAAATTGACGCCATTGTGTGAGCGCACACCAGCTTGTTCATTCAGGGAACTGGCAACGATGTATTTTTGCGAGTCACCTGCACATGCGGGGTTTTGTGTCGCGAGGAGGTGTCCCACGATGCGATACTCGTTCGCATGCGGTTGAAGTTCCTATCCGTTTTCCCGTCGCTCCCGCTTTCTGCCATCGCCCCCATCAACGGGGCCGGGGGAGGCGGTGCGCGAGACATCCTCAGTCTAACGGCGCTCTATCGGCGTGAAGACAGTCGAGCCATTGCAGATCGTGTGCTGACAAAGGCCAGGCATCACAACCAACCCGTTACGGCACTTTGGATAGACATTGATCGGTTCCGGCAAATCAATGACACCTTTGGACACGCTTGCGGTGACCTGATTATCGACAGCCTTGCCAAGCGCATTCAGGCGGTTGTGCCTCCTGCATCACAGTGCATACGCATGGGCAGTGATGAATTCGTGATATTGCTGCCGTCCCTGCTGCCAATTGAGGTGGAGCAGCTGGCATGCAAAGTGTTATCCCAAATCGAAAAACCATTACTCGTCCACGATGTCAATATCCACCCGTCTGTGAGCATTGGGCTGCACAAATGTCGGGAGGGCGAGTCACCTGACCAATTGCTGGAAAATGCAGACCGGGCCATGATCCATGCCAAACGACAGGGCGGGAATCGCTGGGTCTGGTCTGGACAAGAAGCACTGTCTCGTGAGTTGGGCATTGAGCACTCGCGTAGGGAACTGGCCATTGCCAGCATGTTGCATGAGGCTTTGGCGTGCGGAGGGTTGTCTCTGCGTTACCAGCCCATCATCAGGCCCGACGGCAGTATTGAGGCCGTGGAGGCTCTGATGAGCTGTGCGGTGGGCAATCCACCCATATCGCCTGGTGAGTTCATTCCTGTAGCCGAAAAAATTGGGCTCATTGACAAGCTGGGCGAGTGGAGTCTTCTTGAAGGAGCCTTGTGCGCTGCTCGACTGCACCGTCAGGGTTGGCCGACCAAGGTTGCTATCAACGTCTCCCGCGCTCAGTTGCTATCAGAGGGGTTTTTGACTGCCCTGCAAGGGGCCTTGCTTTGCGCCAACGTGTCACCACAATGGATTGAGCTTGAGTTGACAGAATCCCTGTTCATGGAGCAAACACCCACTGTGCAATACAACCTGCAACGCATCCGTGACACAGGTGTGGGGCTGGCAATCGATGACTTTGGCACTGGGTATTCATGTTTGGCCACACTCAAAGATTTACCGGCTACGAAGCTCAAATTTGACCGGGCTTTTATCAAATGCTTGCCCGAAGACACCCGCGTACTGGCGATCGTCAGGGCCATGACGGACTTGGCACATTACCTGGGTCTGGTCGTTGTGGGTGAGGGTGTGGAGACTGAGGCTCAACTTCAAGCGTGTGAAGACTTTGGGTTGGATGCCACACAAGGGTACTTTCAAGCTAAACCAATGCCAGAAAGCCAACTGTTGACCTGGCTTGAAAACCATGACCATGAACGCTGACGACGCAGGCACAACACCGACTCCCGTGGAAAGCGTGTTGGAGCAACATATTCTGGACATTGATATTCCACCTCGACCAGCTATTTTGGCCGACGTTCAAGCAGAGATGGCTCATGATGATCCTGACTTTCACCGACTTGAATCCCTTATCAGCGCAGATGTGGCATTGGCGGCGGGTTTGGTCAAGACTGTCAACTCGCCATTCTTTGGACTGAACCGACGTGCTTCAACAGTGCACGATGCGTTGATGATGTTGGGTTTGGCGACCACCTGTAGAGCCGTCGCAGCATTCAGTCTCAAGCGAGCGTTCCCAGACAGTGGTCACTTCGAGCGATTCTGGGACTCATCTGCCAAGGTGGCTGGTTTGTCGGGCTGGTTGACCAAACGCATGGGGTCGTTGAAGATCCGGGCTGACGAGGCATATACCTACGGCCTGTTTCGCGATTGTGGTGTTGTGATACTGATGCGTCGTTTCACAAGCTACCAAGCCACGCTGAAAGCAGCGAACAGTGAATTGGAGGCCTCGTTTACAGATGTTGAGCGCCGACACCTTCCGACCGATCACACAGTGATCGGTCGCCTCATGGCCCAGAACTGGTGGCTGCCTGATGTGCTGTGCGAAGCAATTCGTTGCCACCACGACAAAAGTTATCTGGAGGGGCCCGATACTGTTCTCAATCGGGCGTCACGTCAGTTGATTGCTGTTAGCCAGCTCGCCGAGTACCTGCTGCAAAAAACGACCGGTGTAGCGCAGACCTGTGAGTGGCAGAAGCTGGGTTCGGCATGCATGAATGTGTTGGATCTGTCGGCCTCGGACTTGATGACGCTGCAAGCAGAAGCTGGTGCTCAGGTTGGGAGCATCGTTTGATTGCGGAAGCTTCATCGTGGAAAGCCTTTTATGGGAGAATCCAAGGGGTTAACAAAGTAAGAGTAAGAAAGGCAGCTTGGTTATGGCACCGCGAACGGCGATGAATTTCTTTATTTGCCAACGATTGCAGTAGTTCGCGCACCTGTACTCTTTACTTTGATTCAGCGCGGTTCGTTCCGCGCTTTTTTATTTCTGAATTTGCTCATGATTCAAATCACACTTCCTGATGGTTCTGTTCGAGAATATCCCGGTCCAGTGTCTGTTGCCGATGTGGCAGCCTCTATCGGTACTGGTTTGGCCAAGGCAGCGTTGGCTGGCAAAGTCGGGCAGGGTGATTCGGCGCGCGTTGTAGACACAAGCTTTCAACTGACTGCTGACAGTCGCCTGTCGATCATCACAGCTAAAGATGCTGATGGGTTGGCGCTGATCCGTCACTCCACCGCACACTTGCTGGCCTATGCGGTCAAGGCGCTGTTCCCGGATGCGCAGGTAACCATCGGCCCAGTCATCGAGCATGGGTTCTATTACGATTTTGCCTACAAGCGCCCCTTCACCCCAGAGGACTTGGCTGCGATTGAAAAGCGCATGACCGAACTGGCCAACAAAGACGAGCCTGTGGTGCGTCGTGTGTTGCCCCGTGACGAGGCGGTGGCGTATTTCAAAAGTTTGGGCGAGCACTACAAAGCGGAAATCATTGCCAGCATTCCCAGCAACGAAGATGTCAGTCTGTACCGAGAGGGTGACTTTGAAGACCTGTGCCGTGGGCCTCACGTGCCCAGCACGGGCAAGCTCAAGCACTTCAAGCTGATGAAGGTGGCAGGTGCCTACTGGCGAGGCGATCATCGCAACGAAATGCTGCAACGGGTGTACGGCACGGCCTGGGCCACCAAAGATGACTTGCATCAGTACCTCACCATGTTGGAGGAAGCTGAAAAACGCGACCACCGCAAGTTAGGGCGGGAGCTGGACTTGTTTCACATGGATGAGCACAGCCCTGGCACGGTGTTCTGGCATCCGAAGGGTTGGACGGTTTGGCAAGAAGTCGAGCAGTACATGCGCAAGGTGTACCGCGACCACGGCTACCAGGAAGTCAAGGGACCGCAGATTCTGGACAAAGCGTTGTGGGAAAAGACCGGGCACTGGGATAAATACCGCGAGAACATGTTCACGACGGAGTCGGAGAAGCGCGATTACGCCCTCAAGCCGATGAACTGCCCTGGGCACATCCTGATTTTCAAGCAGGGCATTAAAAGCTACCGCGAATTGCCTTTGAGGTACGGCGAATTTGGGCAGTGCCACCGAAACGAGCCCACGGGTGGGCTACACGGGATCATGCGCGTGAGAGGTTTCACTCAGGACGACGGGCACATTTTTTGTACCGAAGAGCAGATCCAAGGTGAGGTAAAGGCGTTTACCACTTTGCTTCAGAAGGTTTACAAGGATTTTGGCTTTACCGACATCATCTACAAACTGTCGACCCGTCCCGACAAGCGCATTGGCTCCGAGGAAAGTTGGGACAGGGCAGAAGCTGCGTTGGCCGAAGGTTTGCGAGCATCGGGGTGCGAATTCGAGTACTTGCCCGGCGAAGGCGCGTTCTACGGGCCGAAGATCGAATACACGCTCAAAGACGCCTTGGGGCGCCCTTGGCAGTGCGGCACCATTCAGGTCGACCCCAATCTGCCTGAGCGGCTTGACGCGGAGTTTGTGGGCGAAGATGGCATACGCCATCGCCCCGTGATGCTGCACCGTGCCATCGTTGGTAGCATGGAACGTTTCATTGGCATTTTGATCGAGCAGCATGCCGGCGCATTGCCCACCTGGCTCGCTCCAGTGCAGGTTTCGGTGCTGAACATCACCGATTCACAGGCCGAATACGTTCAATCTGTCGCTAATACGCTGCGGAATCAAGGCTTTAGGGTAGCGCTTGACCTGCGCAACGAGAAGATTACGTATAAAATAAGGGAGCATTCAATGCAAAAGGTTCCCTTTATCCTTGTCGCAGGCGACAAGGAAAAGGCTGCAGAAACCGTTTCGGTAAGGGCCCGTGGCAATAAAGACATGGGTACGCTGTCCGTTGAAGACTTTTTCAAGTTGATCAGCGAGCACGTTCAGACCAAAGCCTGACGAGCCGTTTTCGCAATCTAGGACTTTTCCCCATAGTTTTGACCGTAAGCGAGTAACACCATAGCTACCAATTTTCGTGATCGCCGCCAGCGTGAGGAGCGTCAGCATCGCCTGAACCGTGAAATCATGGCGCCTGAGGTTCGTTTGTCCGGACCTGAGAACGAACCCTTGGGTATCGTCAGTCTGTCTGAAGCGCTCCGTATGGCGGGTGAGTTAGACGTGGACTTGGTGGAAATTGCGGCAGCGGCGAATCCTCCAGTTTGTCGTCTGATGGACTATGGCAAGTTCAAGTACCAAGAGCAAAAGAAAGCTGCTGAAGCGAAAGCCAAGCAGACTGTCATTGAAATCAAGGAAATTAAGTTTCGCCCTGGTACAGATGACGGTGACTACAACATCAAGATGCGGAACATCAAACGCTTCCTGGCTGATGGCGATAAGTGCAAGATTACCTTGCGTTTCCGCGGCCGTGAAATCACACACCAGGAAATTGGTTTGGCACTGTTGCAGCGGATCCGCGATGAGTTGGCAGATTTGATTGTGGTTGAGCAGTTTCCTAAATTGGAAGGCCGCCAGATGATCATGATGATTGCACCGGGTCGTAAAAAACCCGGGACAAGTGCAGTCAAAGGAGATGCACCAGTTGCTGCGGCCTGATGTCTGAAGTTTGTGTGCGTTGTACCGTTGGTGCAAAGCGCGCGGGGTCAGGTTCACGCCTGACTGACAATGACCGTAAGGTCATTCAAAAGTGTCTCGGGGCCAACAAGTCCGCGTCAGGTTCGCGGCGCCTCACGAGCACAAATTAACAGGAGCAGTCAATGCCCAAAATGAAGACCAAGAGCAGCGCGAAGAAGCGCTTCCGTGTTCGTCCAGGTGGTACCGTCAAACGTGGTCAAGCTTTCAAGCGCCACATTCTGACGAAGAAAACCACAAAAAATAAGCGTCATTTGCGTGGTGCTGTGACTGTCCATGAGACCAATATGGGTCACATGGCACAGATGCTGCCCGGCATGGGCATTTAATTAACGACGAACAAGGAGTAACTCATGCCTCGCGTCAAACGTGGTGTAACGGCTCGCGCCCGCCACAAAAAAGTTCTGGCCCTTGCAAAAGGCTTCCGCGGTCGTCGTGGTAACGTTTTCCGCATCGCCAAACAGGCGGTGATGAAAGCTGGTCAATACGCTTACCGTGACCGTCGTAACCGCAAGCGTGTTTTCCGTCAGCTCTGGATTGCCCGTATCAATGCTGGCGCCCGTGAGCTCGGCATGACCTATAGCCAGTTTGCTAACGGTCTGAAAAAAGCTGCCATTGAAATTGACCGCAAAGTCCTCGCTGACTTGGCCGTCAACGACAAAGCTGCTTTTGCAAGCATCGTTGCTCAGGTGAAGGCCAAGCTGGCAGCCTGATCCTGCTCACTGCTTGGGGCTGTCGACATCGGCAGTCCATACCTAACGAACAAGGGCTGGGGCTGATGAAGCGCTGGCCCTTTTTCTTTGACAAGAGTTCATATGAATCCGTTGGATGAAATTGTCGGGGCTGCCAGGAATGCCTTCCTGCAGTCTCAAACCCCTGCCGAGCTTGAAAATGCCAAGGCCATTTACCTGGGTAAATCGGGTCAGTTGACTGATCTGATGAAAGGCTTGGCTTCGCTCCCCGTCGAGGAAAAAAAGACGCGCGGCGCGGCGATCAACTTGGCCAAGCAGTCGATAGAGTCCGCGCTGACAGCCAGGCGGCAGGCGATGGCCGATGCAGAGCTTGAAAAGCAGTTGCGCACCGAGGCCTTGGATGTCACATTGCCTGGGCGACGGGTGACCAGTGGCGGTTTGCACCCAGTCTCGCTTACTTTGGAGCGAATTGAGGGCATTTTTGGCTCAATGGGTTTCGAGGTCGCGCAAGGGCCTGAAATTGAAACTGATTGGTTCAATTTCACAGCCTTGAACACGCCTGAAGACCATCCGGCGCGTTCCATGCACGACACGTTTTATGTTGAGGGTGAAGGTGGTGGTGCACCCATGCTGTTGCGCACGCACACGAGCCCCATGCAGATTCGTCACGCGGTTCAGCATGTCAAGCGCCACAGGACGCGCCTGGATGCCGGGCAGGGGATGCCAGAGATCAGGGTGATTGCCCCTGGTCGCACTTACCGGGTTGACAGCGATGCGACGCATTCGCCTATGTTTCATCAGTGTGAAGGTTTGTGGGTGGGCGAAGCGATCAGCTTCAAGGATTTGAAAGTCGTGTTCACAGACTTCTGCCGCACATTTTTCGAGAGTGATGACCTTGTCCTTCGGTTCAGGCCAAGCTTTTTCCCTTTCACGGAACCGAGCGCCGAGATCGATATCCAGTTTCAAAGCGGACCTCTGGCCGGGCGGTGGTTGGAGGTGGCCGGTTCAGGCCAGGTTCATCCCAATGTGATCAGAAACATGGGGTTGGACCCTGAGCATTTTCTGGGTTTCGCATTCGGCATGGGGCCAGATCGACTTACCATGCTTAGGTATGGCGTGAATGATTTGCGGCTGTTCTTCGAAGGTGACCTCCGCTTCCTGAGTCAGTTCAATTAATTCGACAGATTTTCACCATGCAGTTTCCTGAATCCTGGTTGCGCGCGTTCTGTAACCCGCCACTCAATACACAGCAACTTGCCGACACCCTGACCATGGCCGGCCTTGAGGTGGAGGAGTTGCAGCCTGTTTGCCCGCCTTTCAGTGGCGTTGTGGTGGCACGCATACTTGAAGTCACCCCGCATCCGAATGCAGACCGGTTGCGCGTTTGCAAGGTTGATGCTGGGCAACCTGATGAACATTTGACAATTGTTTGCGGCGCACCCAATGCACGGGAAGGGTTGCTAATACCTTGCGCCAGGGTGGGGGCTTCCCTGCCACCTGGCGATGATGGTCAGGCATTTAACATCAAGCTTGGCAAGTTGCGAGGTGTCGAAAGTCAGGGCATGCTGTGCTCTGCCCGCGAGCTGAAGTTGTCGGACGAGAGCGCCGGACTGTTCGAATTGCCGGCTGACGCCCCCGTGGGCATGAACATCCGTGAGTATCTGGCGCTCGACGACACGATGTTCACGTTGAAACTCACCCCCAACCTGGCGCATTGCCTGAGTGTGTATGGCGTGGCAAGGGAGCTTTCGGCATTGACCGGTGCACCGCTGGTTGCGCCCAGCCCCCAAGCGGTGATGCCCGTTCACCAAGGGCGTGTGTCGGTAGACATCCGCGCCACCGACCTGTGTGGGCGTTTTTCGGGGCGTGTCATACGGGGGATCGACCCTTCTGCCAAGACGCCGCGCTGGATGGTCGATCGATTGGCCCGGTGTGGTCAGCGCTCTGTCAATGCACTGGTCGACATCTCCAATTACGTGATGTTCGAACTGGGACGTCCGACCCACATATTCGACCTGGACAAGCTCAACGGTCAATTGATCGTGCGCTGGGCTCAAAAGGGTGAAACGCTGAAATTGCTGAATGGCAACGTGGTCGAACTGGATGAACGTGTCGGTGTCATTGCCGACGAGCATTCGGTGGAATCATTGGCCGGCATCATGGGTGGCGATGCCACTGCTGTGTCCGACGACACCCGGAATGTGTACGTCGAAGCGGCGTTCTGGTGGCCCAAGGCTGTGGCGGGACGTTCGCGGCGTTACAACTTTTCGACCGATGCCGGACATCGGTTCGAACGAGGTGTCGATCCCGAAGGCACGGTTGAGCACATCGAGTACATCACCCAACTGATTCAATCTGTGTGTGGCGGTCAGGCAGGGCCTGTCGATGATCAGCAACCCAACATGCCCAAGACACAGTCGGTCAATTTACGGGTTGACAGGGCGGCAAAGGTCATCGGCATGCCGCTGACGGCGCTTCAGTGCATCAACGCATTGCGGGGTTTGGGGCTGACTGTCGATGTGGTCGGGGTGGATATCTTGAAGGTCACGGCACCGTCATACCGGTTTGACATTCAGATTGAAGAAGACCTCATTGAAGAAGTTGCTCGGGTCATTGGGTACGAGAATCTGCCTACCGAGCCTCCTAAAGCCCCAGTTACGCCGAAATTGCGTGCCGAATCGTCGCGCCCTGTTCACGGTGTACGCAGGGCCCTGGCCTCGCTGGGTTACCAGGAAACCATCAACTACAGCTTCGTGGACGAGGCCTGGGAAGCCACGCTGTTGGGCAACCAGAACGCCATCAGGCTGTTGAACCCGATTGCCAGCCAGATGAACGTCATGCGTTCATCCCTGATGCCCTCGTTGCTCAACGTTGCCAAGTTCAACATTGATCGCAAGGCTGATCGCGTGTGCGCGTTCGAAATTGGGCGGGTGTTTCACAGGGATTCAGCGATCCCTGACTCCGACACCACAGTGGCCGGTTACCACCAGCCCCAGCGCATCGGTGGCGTGGCGTTTGGTCCTGTTTCCACGCTGTCGTGGGAGGGTAAGGCTGCCACCGTCGATTTTTTCGACGTCAAAGGGCAGCTGGAATCATTGCTTCAGCCTGCCCAATTGAGCTTCGAGCCGTGCGTCCACCCGATGTTGCACCCGGGCCGTTGCGCACATTTGAAGCTGAATGGTATGGCTGTCGGCGTGCTGGGTGAACTGCATCCTAAATGGAGGCAGTCCTGGGGTTTCCCGACAGCACCCGTGCTGTTCGAGTTGGAGCTGGATGCCGTGTTGGCTCGCAGCGTGCCAGCCTACCGCTCATTCAGCAAATTTCAGGCGGTGGAGCGTGACATTGCCGTCTGGGTGGCCGAGACGGTCACACACGGGGAGTTGCAAGCCTGTATTGCCGATGCGCCGACACAGGGTGTGCTGCAATCTGCGACGTTGTTCGATATTTACCGCCCCGCATCAAGCGCGGCCGGTGATGTGGCTGAAAAAAGTTGCGCAATTCGCCTGATCATTCAGCGAGATGACGCGGGACTGGCTGAGGCTGAAATCGACGCTGCGGTGAATTCAGTTGTTGCACACCTTGGCACAAAACTGGGTGCGCGAATCCGTTCTTGACGGGGGCTTTGACCATGGACTTTTCAATTGAGAGCCTGGAAACACCGGCGTTGACCAAGGCTCAATTGGCTGAGCTGCTGTTCGAGCAAATTGGCTTGAACAAGCGAGAATCAAAAGACATGGTGGAAGCCTTTTTCGACTTGATCTCTGAGAGTTTGGTTGACGGAAACGATGTCAAAGTGTCTGGTTTTGGCAATTTTCAGATCAGAGCCAAGGCTACTCGCCCCGGTCGAAATCCACGAACGGGGGAGCCTGTCGCGATTGAGGCGCGCCGCGTTGTGACGTTTCATGCCAGCCCCAAACTCAAGGAGCAGGTGCAAGAGCGGTGAATCGTGCCAAAGGTTTGAGTTGATCCGCATGATCAACTGAAAAATTTGCATCGAAGCGTTGGTTATCTTAGATTCAAATATCACTTCTCCCGATTGTTTACATTGCAAGGTCTATGAACTGAATGGAAACTGCACTCCCCGTGATCCCTGCCAAGCGCTATTTCACCATTGGTGAAGTTGGAGATCTGTGTGGGGTGAAACCGCATGTCTTGAGATATTGGGAGCAAGAGTTCAGCCAGTTGCGCCCCATGAAGCGTCGAGGCAATCGTCGCTACTACCAGCATCATGAAGTGCTGATGATCAGGCGCATACGCGAATTGCTTTACGAGCAGGGATTCACGATCAGTGGTGCACGCAACAAACTACAGGAGCAACAAGCACTGGAGCGTGAGCGTTCAGAAGAGTCCGCTGATGCAAGTTGTCTGGTTGCCACCGATGGGTTTTCACATGTGTTGACCGCCCATGAGTCAGCGACGTGCAACCAGTTGACCCTGCAGACAATCCGTACAGAGTTGATGGAAATTCGATTGCTTCTCGATGAAGTTGAAAGAATCCAAAAAAAGACGCTATAATTTGAGGCTTGTCGGCGTGTAGCGCAGCCTGGTAGCGCACTTGCATGGGGTGCAAGGGGTCGCGAGTTCGAATCCCGCCACGCCGACCATTTATTCAACGGGTCAGTTCTGTAAAGAGCTGGCCCGTTTTGATTTGTATTGAATATTCAGCGGCTGTATATTTTTTCGTTTGCCCGCTAGCACGGCTAGTCTTTCGGACAAACCCCACTTTCAGGTGTCTGGATGGGTTTTTCAGAATAGAGATTCAAACCATGGCGTCTTCCAGCCTTCTTACCCTGATCGACGATATCGCCACCTTGCTGGATGATGTGGCGGCCATGGCCAAGGTAGCTGCCCGCCAGGGCACCACTGCTGCCGATGATGTGGCAGCGATGACCCAATTGGCAGCAAAAAAAACAGCAGGTGTCCTGGGTGATGACTTGGCGCTCAACGCTCAGCAGGTGACAGGGGTCATAGCCAACCGAGAGTTACCTGTTGTTTGGGCGGTTGCCAAGGGTTCCCTTGTCAACAAGGCCATTTTGGTGCCCGCAGCATTGCTCATCAGTTGGGTGGCGCCATCCGTAATCACACCGTTACTGATGCTAGGGGGGTTGTTCTTGTGTTTCGAGGGGTGCGAGAAATTGGTGCATGCCTTCCAGCACTCACCCCAGGAAGTCAAGGGATCGCACCAGGCCAAACTCTCCGCAGAGAGCAACGAAAACATTGACTTGATTGCGTTTGAAAAAGAAAAAGTGAACGGTGCAATACGCACCGATTTCGTCCTGTCAGCAGAAATCGTTGTCATCACCCTGGGGACTGTAGCAAGTGCACCAGTCGAGCAAAGGGTGGCCGTACTGATTGGCATTTCTGTGCTGATGACCATGGGGGTGTACGGTCTGGTTGCAGGCATCGTCAAACTGGATGATCTGGGGCTATACCTTCAGCGCACTACCGGCTGGGCTGCCACAACCAAGCAACGCATCGGCACGGGCTTGCTGTGGTTTGCCCCTTTGCTGATGAAAGCACTGTCGGTAGTTGGCACATTGGCTATGTTCATGGTTGGGGGCGGGATACTGCTCCACGGTTGGCCCTGGCTTCACGACTTGGCTGAGTCGTGGGGG
>JACCDS012472200.1_pt1 | contig 13523 bp, 6 predicted proteins | sample 7446441 | NCBI WGS metagenome assembly JACCDS01 (sample SAMN15323445, study PRJNA562643) | freshwater metagenome | isolation source: river surface water | place: USA:Blue River Watershed | collected 2017-08-17 | reverse complement strand
GGCCCCTGCGACAACTGGCTCGCCAAAAGACGTTCCATCGCGGAACCATCCCGACGGGTTAGGTTGGGCACATAGCGGCTGTACACACGGAACAGCATCTCGGTACTGGTGTGGCCCAACTGGCGGGCTATCCACTCCGGAGCCTCACCAGAGGCCAACCAGAGCGTGGCTGCGGTATGACGCATCTGGTACGGACGACGCTTCTTCAAGTCCAGGTGACGCAGCAAGGGGTACCAGATGCGGTCACTGAAGTTCTTGTTGTCGATGGGCTGCCCGGTGAGGCTGCAGAACACGTACTCAGACACCTTGCCGGTGACCTCATACTGGCTCTTCAAGGCATCGAATACTGGCTGGCTCATCTGGATGTCGCGCTGGCTGCCATCGGTCTTGGTGTAGTCGTCCTCACCCAGCACGAAGGTTTCACGGACACGGATGATGCGCAGATCGAAGTCCACGTACTTCCACTTCAGGCCATGCACTTCCCCTGTCCGCATGCCCGTGAAGAAACGGGTGGTGAAGTAGTCCCTGTAGTCAGCACGGACGGTGGCCAGGATGCGCTGGACATCAACCAGGCTGAAGGGATCCACATCCACCCGAGGCTGGCGCAGCTTTTTAATGTTCGTCATCGGTGACGTAAACTCAAAGCGGTCGGCGGCTTCGTTCAAGATTTGACGTAACAGACCAATGATTTCATTGATCCGTTTGGCCGAGAGTCCTTCCTTGTCTCCGCGTCCCTTTACTTTGGCGAGTGAGGCGCGGAATGCAAGTACATCAGACTTGTTGATACTGCCGACCACCTTCTCCCCGAAGGTAGGAATCAGGCGACCGTTCAGCGTAGACAGCAGTGACTTGATATGGCTGCGACGCCATTCAATGCTGTGTTCGTCGACCCATTGATTGGCGAAGTCTTTGAACTTCGGACCAACGGCAACTGACTCTTGCTCAGTCACTACTTCGGACGCAACGGTTTGCGCTGCAGATGCCAAAGCTGTTTTCTTCGCTTCCTTTGCAGCGCGTACTTTTGCTATTCGCTCTAGAGCTTTGCTGTTGGGGAAGTAGTTCTCGTAGACGAAGGTCCCAGCGTTGATCTCTGACTCTATTTTGTCGAGAACCTTTTGCAGCTTCTTTCGGTTGGTGGGGGTGTCTTCGAGAAGTGTCTGTTCCCGACACCGCTGCCCCTCGTATCGGAATTCAAAGAATAAGAGACTGCTATCAACTCGACTGCGAATACTAGGCATGGAGCATTCCTCCGTTTGCCATAGGGATGGCTCCAATACCTAGCGGTCGTTTTGACGAGGGAGTCTGCATATCTCGCTGTATTGCTTCCCATATGTACAAAATTTTCCTGCCACCAAACGGCCGGAAGTAATGCACCCCCTCAATCAACACACTGTCTTTCAGACGCTCTCTGATCGTTCGCGCGTCGTACTTGATCTTTGCGGCTAACTCTTCCGTCGTTAAGAACTCTGATTCCATTGCTTACTCCTTTAATGTCACCCATTCATATCGGTAGACAATGTAAATAGTAGCATTTAGACTTCGCTTGTCAAGTTGTCTACCAATCAAATTGATAGAATCAGGCAAAAGTTTTCATATGGAACGCAACCAGCTCAATCTCCGCATGTCAGAGACCCTTCGCAAACTCATTGACGCCAAGCGGATAGAGCTGTCCGAAAGCTTGGGAAAAATCCCGTCTCGATCTGATGTGCTTCGCCTTGCACTCGAAGCCTATTTCGGACAGGATCTTTCAGAATCTGAGGCTGATAGGCGAAAAACCTCAAAAAGCAAGACGGACTCTTAAACACCTACGCGAACTTCCGTGGTGAGGCCAAATTGAGTCAGGCCCTTGTTCAAGCTTTTCAACTCCTGCCGACTCAATTTTGGATGCAAAGTTTTGGGCAATCGATTTGCAAACTCGATTTGGCGTACGTGTCACTAAAGCTATCGACCCAAAGCCGACTTCCTGCAACGCGGATTCATGGCCTGGTAGCGGACATTCGAAGAAGGCTCAATGGACAGGTACCATGGGCAGCCGGAATGCAGCGATTGCCGCCTTCCGAAGAGTGGGGCCAGGCTTACTCATTGGGACCGGAAGCCGTCATTGGCTCACCGGTCCACTTGCCCTCACCGATGTCGGCGGCCGCTGTTGCGAAGGGAAGCGCGACCTCCGGGGGTGAGCGACTCGCGGTCGATATGAGCGCGGGCGCTCAGGCCGAATCGCACTTGAATACAGGACCGAAGCTAGCGAACCGTTGCTAAACCATGGCGACGACTTCCGCGTAAAGGCGGCGGAGGTGCTGGTCGGACATGTCCAAGATCGGCTCGTACATAAACGAGTTCAGATGAATGTTCTCCGGCGTCATAAGCAGGACGCGCTGGATGACACCAACATTGGCGAGCTGCATAGGGAAGTCGGTGGAGTAGCGCCTGAGGAGTACGGGCGTCTGATTGGCGGTGATGTTAGCCATCCAGGCCGCATCGTTGATTTTGACGGCCATGAACCTCTCAGCCTGCAGACGGGTAGCCATCCCCAACACGACCTTGTTCTCGAAGTTGATGCCGTCCGGTGCCTGCAGACAGGCGGCGACCTCTGCGGCCAGAAGATCAACGACGCGGGCCGCAGCGTTGCCCGACTGTCCGGCGACACCAAAGAGCCTGGTGTAGATGCCGTCAAGATCGGCCACAGTGATCTGGTCCGTCCCGGCTTTCCAATGGAGCAACGAAGTGAGAAGTAGGTAATCGGGGTCGGCCTCGCCTTTCGTGTACTCGATGAGGTTGCGCATGAAGGGCACGCAGCAAATCTTCTTGCGGTCGTCGGTAAAGAACGCCGATTTCCAAACATTGATGAAGACATTACGTACACCTTGGGCCGCCTCAAGGGTGACGCCGGCAGCCGTCTTTGACACCATGAAGCAGTTCTTCCGCTGAACGAGACGGCGACTCTCGATAGTCCGGTAGAAATCGAAGTTGTGGGTCAGGATGAACAGCTTGAAGTGCTGATGCTCAGCCAGGTCGGAGAGGTACTGAACGATGGCGTATTTGTTCTTGTAGTCGAAGGAGTCGGCGATGTCGTCGACGACCAAAAGCGTCTGCTGGCCAGCAGTACGACGTACCTCAATGTCGAACAGCATGTTCAGGACGTGGAACGCCTTCTTCTCGCCGGTGCTGAGCGTCTGCAGCAGGGCGTCTCGCTCGACTGGCGCATGATCGTTTCCGTCCTTGAACACGAAACCCAGGCGCGGTGCCGTTTCCTTGCCCAAGACCACCTGAATCTTGTTGGCCACTTCAAGATGGAAAGGGACGATGAAGCGATTGTTGAACATGTCAATGACGTCTTGCCATTGCGTGTGTTCCTGGCCGGCCTGCGCCTCGATCTCGGCTGATCGCACGGCAGCCTGCTCGACCTTGTTGATCAGGTCCACGTAAAGAGCGTGGTTCGCCTTGAGGTAAGACATCCAGAGCTTCTTGTTGAAGGCTGCCAGGTCGGCCAACTCTGGCAGCAGCTCTTCGTGCGCTTGCAGGTAAGACTCGAACTCGCGGAGCTGCGCGTTCTTCTGGATCTGCTTCTCTAGCTCCTCATACTTCTGGCGCAGCGCAGCGTCCTCAGAGATCTTGGCGCGCTCCGCATCAACAAGGGCTTGGAGCTCGGCCTCGGAGTTGATCTCCTTCTTCTCCTCGCCGTTGAGGCTAACCGAATGCTTGGCCTTAAAAAAGCCGCTGACCTTCAGCTCCTTTGCCACGTTGGTGGCCGCGTAGTAGTTGAAGCCGCCTTTCTTGAAGTACTTCGATGCCGCAAGCAGCTCGTTGTACTTTTTCGTGTAGTCACTGATGGCCGTGCGGAAATCCCCTTGAGCCAGGAACGCGACGACCCGTTCATCGTTCAAAACGTCGTACGACACGTCCTTAAAGGTGGGCTCCCAGTCCTTGGACAGTTCATCTTTCAAGCTAGCGAGCGTGGTATCGAAATTCCCGCCAGCAGGTGCGAACGCCGACAAGACCTCGCGCTCAACAACTCGTTTGGTTTTTGCGGTGGCCTTAACTGCTGTGATCAGAGCTGTCCGCGCAGCAGTGACACCTGCGTGCAACGCTTCGTATTCCTGCCGGAGAGCAGCATTCACTAGGAGAGTGGCAGTGGCGTTTCCCTTGCTGAAAAATTCCTCATAGGGCCTAAGCACGAGCACGTCGTCGGCGCTAATGTTAACGCTGTTCTCATCCTGGACCACACGCACGGTAGCGCGGTTCGGGAAAATCCTGTCCCGAGATGTCTTACCGTCGGCGATGTCTTGGAAGGTGTTGGCCAGCGAACTCTTCATCGACCCGTTGGGCGCGTAGATGGCGACGGCAGCATTGCCTCCGAAGTCCAGCACAACGTCCAGTTTGCGGATTCCATAGCAGTGCTCCAACTGGAGTTTCAGCTTGTCCATTTTCTCTCCCTCGTTGTGGATCTAGCGTACCATGAGTAGTCCGGTTAGCTTGACCACCTATTCCGGAAATAGCTGACCATTTCGTATGGTTCTTCTGGTACTGACCTGTGAGGAGCAGCCTGATTCCGACAGGGGAACTCAGTGACTATCCGGTTGGCTTCTCAATGCCGATATGAGCTGTTGACACCTGTACAAGCACTACGACAACGCAGCAGGCGGTGATCAAACTGGTCAGAAATTCCGCAGTGACTATAAAAGTCAAACACAGAGACATCGAATGCCGACCATGATCAGTCACCATGGTCGACATATCGTCTCCCCGTTTACTGCCAGTTCGCAGCAATCACTGGGGACAGTGAACTCGCATAATTAGCCGGCAATGTAGTTTGACCTGCTGTGGGTGGCGAGAACGAAGCCATCGCGCTCACCAAGTTCTGCACTTGGCTATCCAGAAGGGTTTTGCCATCGCTGGTCTTGAACTGCTCCACGTGGTACTGGTTACCCAGGTACCAGTTGGCCAGGGTGAACTTGTCGCTGGTACCGATGATGCTCACGTCCAGGTTATTGCCCACTTTGGCAAACCAGAGTTGATTTGTGGCAATGCCCGTATCGAACCTGGCTACATCGGTGTTGCCTAAGGTGGCGTCATTCTCGGTAATAGTGTCAATGCCATAACCACGGCCCAACCAATAGGTGTCATTTCCAATACCACCAACCAAGCTATCTGCACCGGCTCCACCATTGAGAGTGTCATTACCCGCATTGCCCGTAAGCACGTTCGCCCCCGCATTGCCCAGCAAGATGTTGTCCACGGTGTTGCCCGTGCCATTCACTGCGGCCGTGCCGGTCAGGGTCAGATTTTCCAAGTTAGTGGCCAGTGTCCATGTCACAGCACTTTGAACGGTATCCGTCCCTGCATTGGCCGCTTCGGTGGTGGTGTCACCAGCGGTCACGACGTAGGTGTCGTTGCCAGCACCACCTGTCAGCACGTTGTTTCCACTGTTGCCAGTCAGTATGTTGTCCAGCGCGTTGCCTGTTGCATTGATCGCTGTTGTACCGGTCAATATGATGTTCTCCACATTGGTGGCCAGGGTGTAGGTAACGCTGGATTGAACCAAATCGGTACCTGCTCCGGTACCTTCAGTAACCACATCGGTTGTGCTGTCCACAACATAGGTGTCGTCTCCAGCGCCCCCCACCATGGTGTCAGCACCCGCACCACCGTTCAGAACGTTGTTTCCGGCGTTGCCCGTCAATACGTTGGCAACTGCGTTGCCCGTTGCGTTGATACTGGCGGTACCGGAGAGGGTTAAGTTCTCCAGATTCGTGGCTAGTGTCCAGTTGAGCGAGGCGATGACAGTGTCGGTGCCTGCCGATGCAGCTTCGGTCGTGACATCGCTCACGTTGTCTACATAGTAGGTGTCATTGCCGGTGCCACCTATCATCGTGTCAGCACCAGCAGCACCATCCAAAATGTTGTTGCCTGTGTTACCTGTCAGGGTGTTATTCGAAGAGTTCCCTGTGCCATTGATGGCAGAAGTGCCTGTCAGTGTCAGGTTTTCTAGGTTAGAGGCCAACGTATAGGTCACACTGGATTGCACCAGATCGGTACCTTCAGCTGCGTTCTCTGTAACGATGTCGGCGGTGTTGTCCACAACGTAAGTGTCATTTCCAGCGCCGCCCATCATGGTGTCTGCACCTGCGCCGCCTGACAATGTGTTGGCAGCGCTATTGCCAACGATCAGGTTATTCAGGGCGTTACCTGTTCCATTGACCGCAGATGTACCAGTCAATGTCAGGTTCTCTACTTCCGTTCCCAAAGTCCAGGTCACCGAACTCTGCACAGAGTCCATACCACCACCTGCGACTTCGACCGTAGAGTCTCCAGTGCCGACGACGTAAGTGTCATTGCCAGCACCACCAGTCAAGACGTTCACGCCGCTATTGCCTGTCAAGACGTTATTCAGAGCATTGCCAATACCGTTGATGGCAGATGTGCCCGTCAACGTGAGGTTTTCAAGATTGGCTCCGAGTGTCCAAGTGATCTGTGATCTGACGGTATCTGTGCCTTCATTCGCCAACTCGAACGGCTGATCCCCTGATTCATTCACGATGTATGTGTCATCCCCTAGCCCCCCAAACATCTGGTCGGCTCTTGCGCCTCCGTCCAAGGTATCGTTGCCTCCGAAACCGTTCAATGTGTCCACGCCCGCTGTACCCACAAGGTTGTCAGCACCGGCGGTACCGTTTACTACATGCGCCCAAACACTCAACTCTCCAGCGCTCCATACCGTGCCATCTTCAAACTCAACGACTTCGAGTTGGTAGCCGACATTCGTAAACCAAGCTTTCACCGTTATTTCATCAGTGCCGTTGCTATGGCGCAGTACTAAATCGTTGCCGCTGCGTGAGACCGTGATATCTGCAGGCGCAATACCTGATCCAAAGACCAGCCTGTCGCCACTGGGCAATGTTTTGATGGAGTTTGCAAGCGGTATGTTGGCTACGCTGTCTTTTCCATCGCCTAGATTAAAACGATAGATTTCAGCACCACTCCAGGAGCCTTGGATCGTGTCGTTTCCTGTGCCGCCTTCAATGTAGTTAGTTGATGTTTCCCCGCTAGATGTGGTCCAAAGTGTTACTAAGTCATCACCGGCACCACCCAGAATCTGGTTGGTAAACTCATATGTGTTGTAACCGGCTGAAATCAGGCGAATCTGGTCATTGCCGCCGCTACCGTCCAAGACATTATTGCCATTGGAATCTGTAAGGATGTCATCTCCTTCCAAGCCCAGCAATGTATCGTCTGCATTTGTGCCGACTATGTTGTCCGCCCCATTCGTCCCCCACAAGGTAAGTAATGGTGTTGTTATGTCGCTCGCAGTCCATCGCACACCATTTGCAAAATCAACGAATTCGACTCTGTGTAATCCGGAACGTTCAAACCAGTCGATCACCTTGATTTGATCCAACCCGTTTGTGTGGGTCAGTAATAGATCGTTGCCTTGCCGACTGGTCACAATGGCTTCTGGTGCAATTCCGGTGCCAAAAATAATTGTGTCGAAGGAGTCATAGTCAACATTGAGATGGCTCAGCGTAATGGTGTCACGGCCATCGCCCAAACCAAAGAAAAAAGTGCCTGCAGCAGCGTTTAGAGTGTCGTCCCCTGTGCCGCCAGTGAACTTACTTGCACCTTGAAAGTTCGGGCTGGATTCATTGGATAGAGTGTCATTGCCTGCACCACCGTACAGTTCATCCATTCCAGAGCCACCCATCAACGTGTCATTTCCATCTCCTCCGAACAACTTGTCGTTTCCCCACCCGCCGTTGAGCATATCGTTGCCAGCGTAGCCATAGATGACTTCGTTACCGTCCATTCCAACGATGACATCTTCGCCAGATGTTCCGTGCATTGTCAAACTTGCCGTTGTTACATCGTTGGCGCTCCACACAGCCCCATTGCTGAACTCAAATGACTCAACTTGATGGGCTTTGTCATATGAAAACCAGTTCTTGAAAGTGATCTGGTCGTAGCCATTGCTATGCACTAACACCAAGTCGGTTCCATCTCGAATAACGGTAATGTCCGCAGGTGCAATCCCTGCGCCGAACACAACGCGATCGGCTGATGAAATCTCCGGTCTCTCCCATTCCCATTCGAAAACGGTATCCTTGCCATCGCCGAGGTTGAAGTAATAGACATCGTCTGTCCCACTGCCATTCAACGTGTCGTCGCCAGCATCACCGCTAAACACCGTACCAAAGGCCTCGAAGTCTGCAGTTAGCGTGTCATTTCCCGTACCGCCGTACAAGCTACTTCTGCCATGTTGGGCTTGACGGGCAAACAGTTGATCATTGCCGGCATCTCCGTACAAAACATTGTTGCCACCGCCACCATCTAGCATGTCATGTCCATCACCACCCTCTAAGGTGTCGTCGCCTGTGCCAGAGGTCAGGTTGTCATCGCCGGCTAATCCGTTCAAATGCACAGCGGTACTGAGCCAGTTCAGAGTGTCGGCACCTTCAGTACCCCAAACTCTTTGGGGCAACATGTTTATCGTGAAGGATTCGACGGCCTGCGCCCCCATGCTGTCAGTCGCTACAACTCGAACATTGGAGCTCCACATTGCACTTGGCGTGCCAGTCAACGTCATGGTTGCTGGGTCATAAGTAGCCCATACCCCAGAGCCAATTTGTGATGTGGATGGGATGGGCACGCCATTCATGGTGACCAAGTAAGTCAGCGACTCGTTTGCATCCATGTCAGCGAACGTAGTCGTTGGAATATGGATACTAAAAACTTCCCCTACTCGTGCTGTTTGATCAGCAATAGGTGCCACTACAGCTGGCGCAGTGTTCTTGCGCAAGACGTTCAAACTCAAGTACTCAAAGTCGCTTGCTCCGTAGGAGTCAACACCCTGTAAAGCCAGCTGCAATCCCCCCAAGTCAGCACTTCCAGGTGTGCCACTTAGTGTGAGAGTCGTTGAGTCAAAATTCAGCCAAGCGGGCAACGGCTCTCCGTTGGATTGGGTCAGGTGGAAAGTTAAGTTGTTGCCTTCTTCCGTATCGGTGATTACACCGGCTGGAAACTTGTAATTGAAGGCGGTCCCGGCTTCACCACGCAACGCGATACCCAGCCCGGAGGCTCCTGGCGACTCGTTGTATTCCGCCAAATCTACGGCTGTCTGAATCATTGCCTGGTCCCACACAACGCCGTTGCCAAACTCTACACGGTCAATCTTATGGTCCGAAATGCGTGTGCCATTAGTGATGTTGGCACCGTAGTAGCCTTGCACTACAACCTGGTCAGAAGTACCCTTGATGCGGAACATCAAATCTGCGCCAAATCGCATAGCCACTACATCGGTATCAGCAATACCTGTGTTGAACTTCAAGGTGTCATTTGCTGCCACCAAACTAGTATTCACGGTGTCGCGCAAGAAGTCAGTGTTATCTAGGGTGTAGTGACCATCGCCCCGACTAAACATGTAGGTGTCGTCCCCCGCGCCACCTATCAAGAAATCATCACCGCCACCGCCGCTCAAAACATTGGCCGCACTATTACCCACAATGTTATTGTCTTGGGCGTTGCCCACCCCATCAATCGCCTCTGTTCCGACAAGCGTGAGGTTTTCTAGATTCTCCCCTAATATGTAGCTTAGGGTGGCCTCGACGTTGTCTACGAATGCGGCGACTACCACTGAACCAGTCGCATCGAAATTGACGCTGCGCTGTGCAACTGCAGGGGAAGCACTTGTTTCCGCCGTTTCCACAATCACGTCATCCACGCTGTCAATCACATAGGTGTCGCTGCCTTCGCCTCCCACCATGTAGTCAGCGCCTGTACCACCATCCAAGATGTCATTGCCCGATCCACCCAACAGCCTATCAACACCGGCTCCACCCAGCAATGTATCTGCGCCAGTACCGCCCTCTAGTTGGTCATCGCCATTGCCACCATCCATATAGTCATCACCAGCGCCTCCCAGCAGCGTGTCGTTGCCACCGTTACCCTTAATTAAGTCATTGCCGTCCTCACCATCCAAGTAGTCAGCGCCATGGAAGGTTTCCGGTAGGAGTGCAACGTCGTCACCTATCAACGTGTCGTTTCCGGTACCACCGTACAGCGTGTCGTTGCCACCGCCGCCGGTTAAAAAGTCATCCTCCGCTTCCCCATCCATGTAGTCATCGCCCCAGGCTCCGACGGTAGAAGCGGGGTCGCTTATGCCAGCAACTCCGGTGTCGCCCCACATAGAGTCCTTGCCTGCACCTCCATACATTGTGTCGCTGCCGGCATTGCCCTCCATGTAGTCATCACCATCTTCCCCATCCATGTAGTCCGCTCCGTGAACACTGAAGGGCACATAGCCCACCTCTCCCGGCTTGTCCAGCGTGTCACCAAACATATGGTCATTGCCCGATCCGCCATACATCACATCAGTCTGTCCACCGCCGTCAAGCATGTCGTTGCCCAGGCCCCCATCTATGAAGTCGACCCCGTGCTGGGCAAGCGTGGTGCTGTTGAGCTTGCCAGCAACCAGAATGCCATCGCCCTGGATGCTGTCGTCTCCTTCGCCGCCTTCGATCACATCATTGCCGCCACCACCGTCGAGCACATCATTGCCTAAGCCACCAATGAGTCTGTCATCCCCGCCGCTGGAGAAAACAATGTCGTTGCCGCTACCCGCATCAATGGTCTTGGCATCAGTGGCCGTGTTGTTTGCTATCACCCCGACGGCAACGAATTCGCCGCCGGCTTTTTTATAGGTACCCCAGGTGCTGGCACTGCTTAGAACGGTGGTGCCAGCAGGTGCGGTCCAGGTATCTGTGGGCGCAATGCGCCGCATGTCTGGATCCAAGGTTCCTGCGGCCACGATGAAGTCATTGCCTGCGCCGCCATCAATGCGGTCTTTGCCCGTACCTCCAGCTATCAGGTCGTCTCCCTCGTCTCCAAATATGTCGTCTTTGCCCGCAGAACCCGACAAGGCGTCGTTGCCGCCAAAGCCTTTGATGACAGCGCCGTTGGCTCCTGCTGCGCTTGCGTTGATCACGTCAGAGAAGTTAATGGCACTCACGCCTTCGGTCAGCGTTCCGTCATTGGCCCAGCTGGTTTCGCCCCAGGCGTAGGTGCCATAAATGGGTTCGCTCGCCGGGGTGCCCAGTTGGGTTTCCGTACCAATGATCTTGGCACGCTGGTCTCCGTTGAAGAACAGGGCGCCGGTGGGTGGGGTAATGGGAGCAGGTGTACTCTCCAGCACGATGCCCAGCCGGTTGCCGCCGTTGCTTTGCCAGTTGCGGATGGTGATTTTGTCGGGCGAGCTGCCTTTGCTGATCACCAGGTCGCCTGTCGCCGTCAGGCTGTAGCCCCATTGTTTGTCGTCGCTGATCCAGTAGCCTTCTCCGGCTTTCTTGCCACCGGTTAGGGCAACTCCATCGACGGTAATGATGCCGTTGCCATCACTGTCGGTGATCACATCAAAGAGTTCGCCGCTCTTGAGTTGGTAGGTGTCGGTGCCTGCGCCACCAAAGAGCCAGTCGCCACCAGTGCCGCCGTCTATTACGTCATCCCCCTCGCCACCGAATATGTCGTCGGTGCCTGCTCCGCCCATCAGGATGTCTTGGCCCTTACCGCCAATGAGGTCATCGTCCCCGGCTCCACCGATGAGGCCATCCACCCCATCGGTGCCCACCATCAAAGTGTTTTTGGTACCCGCAGCGTTGGTGCCCGGTGTAATCGCCACCACGATACTGCTCGGGCCAGTAAGTGCCCAGCCACGCTGGTCTGCGGGGCTGAGTTGTTTGCCCACGTAGTCGCGCAGGCTGTTAAGTGCGCTGGTGGGGAAGTTGGGCACGTCCAGCGTGACGTTAGCCGCATTGGCGGTGATGCGCTCGGTGGCGTAGCCGTTTTCTTTGGCGAAGCTAAGAATGGTTTGCAGCAGGATGTCGCGGCCTACCAGGGCTTCGCCAGTGAAGTCGGCTACGAAGAGTTTATTGATGTCGGCAGACAGTTTGTCGTTCACGGGAACGCCAAGAACAGTCGCGAGAACTTCGGTAACAAACTCCTTTTCATTCGCCGAAAAGTTAGCACTGGAACTTGTCAGCCATGTCCCGTCAAGTAGCCCCAAGTATCCTTGTACTTTATTACTCCATTGCGTCACTTGATTCTTGGCCGCGACTCCAACATCCAGAAAGCTCGGCAAACGATCCAGGTATTCTTTGTAAGCAGCATTCCACGCACCTTCACCCAGTTTTCCGCCAAGGTAGCCGCCACCAATAGCACCCATGACTGTTGCAGCACCAATGATGATGGGGTTGGCCGTAACAGAGCTAAATAGTGCTCCAGCAGCGGCACCACCTTTGGCTCCCGCCCACATTCCGGCAAAGAAGCCAATGGCTTTTTGTGCCATAACATTGGCCGTTTCACTGGGGTTGGTCACCCCACCAGCGGTGTAAATAGATTCACCGACTTGAAACAACGCAAACGCGGCCCCCAATTGCTTGAAGGCAGATTCGGCTTTTTGCGTGATTGCACCAATGTCGCCCTGCGATGCACTTGCCACCACCTGCTTGCCCCAATAGCGCATGTCCAAGGCAATTTGGTTCAAGCGCCCTTTGATGGCACGCTCTGCCTCACCAATATCGGGCAGTGGTATCGCTGCCAGCCTGCGGCCAATCGCGTCCATGCGATCAGCCATCGTGATGAAGTCGTTGCCCAATTTCAGGGCATTGGTTGGAGACAGCGTGCCAGCACTTGCGGACTTGAATTGTTCGCCCAGGTACGTGAAGTACTCTTGGTAGCCGCCTACACCTGCGCCAAATACATCGTATTTGTCAGGGTCAGCTACGGGCTCAGTGAGCGTAGTCCAAAACTCTTGAAATGTCATGGTTTATCTCCGAAGGTAACGTGAAAACTGAAAGTAAAAATATGGCATCCAACCGCCTAGTGGTTGCGTTTGGAATATGAAAATCCCTGTCAGAAAACTAAAAAAGGCACGACTTGTTAAATCCGCTTTTCCAACAAAGCTAGAGCTTCCAGGCATCATTGAAAACACGACCGCGCCGCCAATGCAGAAGAGCATTGCCACCAGGTACTGACTTATCTTGACTTCTCTCTTCATCATGGTCGGTCTAACTACATGGAACCACTCCATGTAGTAGCGCCAATGAATGAGAGAAGCCAGCGTATTGAAAACAAACAGCACAGCCATGCCAGTCCACATAAATGCATGGCTTAGGAGTGCCGTGTGCGGAAAGGCAGTCGTCCTGGCATGTGCATTGATGTCGGCAAGGCGGCTGATGCCTAGCAGCGTCTGTCGGACAGCCTCGGCAAAGGAAGCTAAGTATTGATTTCGTTGCGCCAATTCGTCCGGCACAAACAGACCAATAGACATCCCTGTTACAAGGACTATCCAGAATGCTGGAGATAGCAATCCGCCCCAGGAAAACAGTGGAACCGGAGCTTGCCACTTTGGATCTACCAAGTCATTAGTCTGTGCAATTGGTTTCATACATGATCTCATGTGTTTGTATGGATGCGTTGTGTAAGTTTCTCAACCTTTGCCCGTTCCTTCGCGCAATCAAAGCTGGCGGCATGCCCAG